>Ga0206850_10037_pt1 | contig 51052 bp, 39 predicted proteins | sample Alteio_BWOrgCont_16_FD_152885 | JGI IMG/M metagenome (GOLD analysis project Ga0206850, IMG submission 152885) | Enriched cells from forest soil in Barre Woods Harvard Forest LTER site, Petersham, Massachusetts, United States -... | ecosystem: Environmental > Terrestrial > Soil > Temperate forest >...
GATCGTTGCCCGGAACGAGCCCGAACTGATAGGCCGGTCCCAGGGTAGGGTTCGGGTACGGTTCCACTTCGGCCCGGCGGAGCAGAATCTTGTTCTGCCGCAACACTGAGAGAGCGGATGCGATTTGCGTGTGGTGCTTGGTGACGTATTCGATCAATTCCGTTTCGTCGAACTGTGGATAAGAACCCTTCAACGTGCCCTGGAGCGGCTCCCGGATCAGACCGGGAACTCCGATGATGGCTTCGAGCTGTTTTTTATCCCCATCGAGGATTGCCTCAGCACTCCGAAGAGCTGCCTGTGCGCGTTGAAGATCGACCCGAAAATTCAAGATATCAGCAGTACCCAGATCCCCGGCATTTTGTCGGGCCAGTCCAGTGTCGTATGACTTTTGGACCAGGGCCAACATTCTGGTCAGCACCTCGACACGCTCCTGATCGACCAGGACGGTGTAGTACTGCTGACGGATGGAGGCATGAAGCGCAAGACGATCTGTGTTAAATGCGATTTCCGCCTGTCGGGTTGCCTCGTTCGCCGCGGATTGATCGAGTACCTTCTTGCCAACAACCGGGATTTCCATTTGGACCCCGGCGTTGAGTAGCGACTGGCGACCGTTGATCACTTCAGGGTTGCCGCTGTTGAACTGGGGATTGGCCCAGAGCCCGGCCTGAACCGCTTGCCCGCGGTTTGACTCGATCTGCGCCCGGTCGCGGACGAGGATCGGGTTCACCCGATCGGCAAGTTCTTCCAGGTTGGCGAGAGTGGGCGGACCATTCAGAGTCGCCGTGGGATTCGCATCGGGTGTCTGCGATGGATTGAGTGGCCGGGGTTGCTGTAGCGGGGTTGGTCCCTTCTGACCCGGAGGTTGATCCTGGTATGATGCTGGCCGCACTGCATCCAGCGGACCCCCTTTTGTCATCAAGGTCCGAGATTCAGGAATGGCTTCGGAGTAGCCGGGAGGTGCTGGAATTTGGGCACAACCCACAGACACCGGTGCAACGAGTAGCATCGCTTTGCGGGCCAGCGAAGTCATCGAGGTCTCCTTCCCTGATCGGCATCGCAGTTTGGGCCGTCTCTTGTAGGGTGGGTTGAGTCGTGCGCTGCACGACGAGGTCCACCAAAACCACACACAGGAGAGCAGGACTTTAGTACCTGAACTCCGCTCGAAGAACCACACCCTGAAGCGTCAACTCCGCGTCTGAACTATCTGTCCGTCCAAAGTTCCACCACCGCTCCCACGAGTAGGCTGCGGTGAACCGGAATCTCCGGCCAAGCGCCTGGGGTTCCCAGGAGAGTCCAGACTCCACCTGGAAGATGCCGATCCCGATGTTTTTGTTGTGCGTATCGAAGGCACCGAAGTTCGTTGCTCCTCCGGCCATGCTAGTCTGATCGTACTGCTGGAGGATGGGACCGAGAAGTCCACTGGCCGACAGGCGCGTGTACAACTGAAGATCGGGCCGACCGAGATCCTGATTGAGTTCGACGAACATCCGGGGACCAACTCCGCCGAAGGCACTGCTAATGTGGGTATCGGTGATCGGGAATCCGTTGGCTCGGGTGTCGAAGTACGCCGCGGCCGCGCGGAGACCGAAACCGGCCCGCAGGTCGCGGAAGAACCACCTGGAGATGTCCTGTCCTTCAGACAGATACTCCGGACTGATGTAATCGAAATCGAGAGTCTGAACATTCAAGGTGGTATGCAGTTGAGCCGGATTTCCAAACGCATCAGATCCCGATAGCGTTTCCGTTCCCGACGAATTGAGCAGACGATAGCTCAACCGCAGTTCGCCTGCCCCTTGACCGAACCGATATCCCGCCGAAAACTCCGGCACACCAGCCCAGTCCAGCGGCGATGCGCCCAGGGTAATTGGTCCACCTGTTGGGCCGGTAAATCCCGCGGGTGTCGAGAGGTGCGTATCAGGTGCGGCTTTAGAATCCCGATGTCGAAATCGGCATACCATCCAAGGTGCTGTCCGGGCGGGTTCAAATCCGAAGCTACGAATCGCGTATTGGGGCCATAGTCTCCAAGTGACCAGTTCAGGCGAGGATCGAGTTGTTGATCGGGCAGCATCGGTATCGTGGGTGCCGTGGCTAATGAGCCATATCCCGTAGCTGGCGGTATCGTGATTCCAGGTGGCGCAGGCGCGGGCGGTGGGTTTGGCGAAGGCATTGGGAGGTCTGGCGGGGGGAGCATCCCGAGATCCCTTGGGATCGTCACGGGCGGCGATGGCGTGGGTGGTGGGTTTGGTGAAGTCACAGGAGGGATTGCGGGTGGGAGTGACCCAAGATTCGTGGGGAGCGCTGCGGGACCGGCACTGCGATCGATAGATGACGGAAGAGGTGAAGACGGAGGGCCATTCCTCCCATCCTGCCCTAGCGCCAGCGGAACGCTGGCTGCAAGCCAGACCCCAATTGCCAGTATGGTCAGCCGGCGGAGCATGGAACCCCCTCCGAATCGGTACAACCACTTCTATCGGCATACTCGGGAGAGCCCTTGACGATATCGGTGCCGAATTTACTCAAGTTGACCAGCTTGGCGCGCAGTGTCTTTCCGGGCTGGATAACCCAGAGACACACCATCGATCTAAAAGCGGTGCGGTGTCCAGAAGCAATTGATATGCCAGTTCTGAAGGGACTTGCGGGCCAGCTTCGACAGTGATTCACACAGGTATTCTGGGCAATCTCAATTAATGAAATTCCAGAATCCACAGCGATCAAAACAGCCCATCTGCCTCAACTCGCGCACAGTGAGATGCGATGGTGTGTTATTGGCTGATCGATTCGCGCTCATTGCGATTGCGCAACGGTCGCAATGCAATGAGCGTCGGCCGATGCCAAGACCCCCGACACCTTCTCACGTCAACTTCGGAAGTGGTCCACCGGAGCAGAAGTTTGGGTTGCCGAACGTGTTGAGCTTGTGGCCGAAGGCGTGTGCCATCGCGATGTGCAGCCGGTTGTGAGGCAGTTTGTTGTACTTGACCGAGCGACCCATCTTGAAGTCGAGCCCGCCACCTACCAGCACGAATGGGATGTTATCCATGGTGTGCGAGTTGCCCTTACCCAGTTCGTTCGTCCAGACGATTGTGGTGTTGTCGAGTAAGCTTCCGGGACCGCCTGGCTCGGGCGTCTCGGCCAGCCGCTTGGCGAGGTAGGCCATCTGCTCGCAGAACCACTTGTTGATCTTCGTCAGCTTCTCCTGGGCCTTCTCGTTGCTGTCCGGCTCGTGCGACAGTTCGTGGTGCCCTTCCGTGACACCCAACCACTTCATGCGTGCGCCACCAACAGAGTTCGTGTACTGAAGTGTCGCAATCCGCGCGAAGTCCGCGGTGAAGCTGTTCACCATGAGGTCGATCTGCGTCTTGCTGAGCTTGGGCATATTGTCGTTATCTTTCCTCACCCCTGGCTCGATCACGGGAACGGGGTGCCCGGCCGCGGCCTTCGCTTCCTTTAACTCCTTTTCCATCTCCCGGACGAACGCAGCGTGTTCTTCCAGCAGCTTCTTGTCCGCTGTGCCAACCGCATCGCCGACCTTCTTCAGATCGTCCTTCACATCGTCGAGGATGCTGGAAAGCGCTTCGCGATCCTTGGCCCGGCTGTAGAGCTTGTTGAACATCTGATTGGGGTCATCGATCGGTGCCACTGGCTTGTTGGCCGCGGCGTACACCATGCGCGTCCAGGTATCGGCCCGATCCGGAACCATCACGCCAAATTCCAGCGAGCCAAAGCGGGTTTTCGTGGCTGCATCTTTCTGGAGAAAGTTCTTGATTTCCTGGTCGATGGAGATGCCCTTGGCCCAGCCCGCGGGGGTATCGGAACCCCCCTGCACATTGCCCGGGAACAGTTCGATCCCGGTGAGAAGACAGCCAATCCCGCGCATGTGGCCATCGCCATCGCCGCGAACGCGATCGGACAGGCCATTGAGGATCAGTGTTTTGTCCTTGAACGGCTCAAGGGGGGAGAGACTTTCCTTGAGCGTGAATTTTTCCCCTTCTTCCGTCGGCCAGAATGCGTTGGGCACAATCCCGTTCGGGCTGAAGATGACCACCAGCCGCTGCTTGCGCTTCTCTTGATTGGCGAACCCCAGGCTGGGGAGATTCAGGAGGAATGGGATCGCGGCAGCACTCACGCCCAGGTCGCGGACAAACTCTCGGCGGGTACGGGACATGGACAGAGACTCCAGAACAGAGGTTATTGTTTTCTTTTGTCTTGCGTCTTAACGAGGTATTAACGAGCCGGAAGCGTCAGTCTTCGTCTTAACGAGCCGGAAGCGTCAGCGACGGTCTTCGTCTTTTTTTGGCGAGCCGGGAGCGTCAGCGACCGTCGGTCTTCTCATCGCTGCCGCCACTGCAATATCTACCACCAGTTTACGGATACTGAAACTGTTTTCCGCAAACGATTTTCGCAGTTCTTCGGGTCGATTGAGGCCATAGGCTCGCGTGGGCTGCTTGACCAGATAGTGAAACATCTGCTCGATGAACGCAATCTGAGTCTCCTCGCTTCTGGCCAAAAACGCTGCGAGTTCCCGGGCACCGGTGAACTTCACCTGTTCGCCCGCACGCGACTCATAGTGGCCCGAGACATCAATGGGTTTATCGTGTTCCTTCTCTCGATATCGACCAACCGCATCAAAGTTTTCCAGGGCAAAACCCAGCGGATTCATCATTCCGTGGCAGATGATACACGCGGCAGGTTTGGTTTGGAGTGCTACACGCTCGCGGGTCGTCAGATTCGGGTGGAGATCAGCCGCGAGTGGGGTGAAGGCGTCGGGCGGTGGCCGGAGCGAGATGCCGAGCAATCCCCGACCCACGAATACCCCGCGGTGAATCGGGGAACTTTCGGTTGCATAAGCAAACGTGGAGAGCAAGTACGGGTGAGTCAGCACACCGGCTCGCTGCTCGGGGTTCAGCTTGATCTTCCGGAAGTCTGCTTCGGCAGGGAGTTGCTTGCCGTAGAACGCGGCCAGCCTGTCGTTCAGGTAAAGATCATCGGCGAGAAAGAGTTTGCGGAAGTCCGAACCTTCACTCCATACCACATCGCCGAGGAATAGTTCGAGAGAGGTTCGCAGATCGGCGGCAATTGCCGGATCAAATCCGGGGAACCGCTTCGCATCCTTGGCCAAATCCCGGGGTTGATCGACCTTCAGCCATGCCAGCAGGAATTCGCGGATCTTCACCCTGGCTCGCGGATCGGCCAACATACGATCCGCCTGCTTGTTCAAATCTTCGCGAGAGACGAGTTTCCCGGCCGCGGCTACATCGAGCAATTCCTTGTCCGGTGGTGCATCCCAGAGAGCAAATGCGAGGCGGGATGCAATCGCGTGGGGTTCCGATCCGCTTCCCGTTTCCAGATAGAGGAACCGCGGCGATTTCAGAACGAGCAAAAGAACCCGTTTGAGAGCATTGTCCGGATCGCTTGCTACCTCGAACTGACGATCGATGAACAGGTGTTTCTCATCGTCTGTCAGTGGTCGGCGGAAGGCGCGCTCGGCAAACTTCTGGCCGAATTCCTTGAGTTTCTGGCCCCGCTCTTTGGTCCCATCGGTAACACCAGCGAGTTCCTGGAGATGTGCCAGTACATAACTCGCTGTTTCAATCGCCCCCTCGGTTGTGGCTTGCTCCCACTCTTTCGAGATCGCGGTTCCACGCTCCCATCCCATGCTGCGGTCATCAGGTGGGAAGGGGTTTTCGATCACCGCCACCTCCGGGAATCGTTGCGGCGATAGGAACCGGGATGGGATCACCTCGGGCGTTCGGTTGGGGAGTTTCCACTGAAGCGCGACCGAGGCTTTCTTCGGCGGTGGATTCTTGTTCTTGTCGGAGTCATCGACTCCCTGCTTGGCCTTGGAGAACTCCAGCCGGAGAGAGTAAGACCAGCCAGCGATCAGGAACACGGATACCCGGAATTCGGTGTCACTCCCGGACTTTACCCAGGCATCGATGGCCGCTTTCCGGTTATCGTTCACCCAGAGACGGATAGCATGGTCGGAGTGAACGATGAACTCATAAACTCCCGTTTCCGGCGCTAAGACCGAGCCTTCCCAGCGAATGCAGAATTGGTGCGGGTCGAACTTGTCTTTTTCCTTCTCCGTAGGCGGGCCAACAGTTCCAAAGTCGAACTGTACTTCGGGGTCGAGCCGGTCGATCAGCCGTTTGTTGCCCTGGAAGCCACGAGCATTGAAATACTCGCCGCGCAGCCCATGTTTGTCATCCCTCTTTGGAGCTTGACGAAAACCGCCGATCAGATCGGCCACGGCGTTGCGATACTGACGGACAGTGAGGTGAGAAAACTCAATCCGCGGCGGGTTCTTCCGGGCCTGTGCGACCTGGGAGTAGAAGGTGTCGGAGATGTACGCTGCAACCCTCTTCGCATCCTCTCCAACACACGTTCCGGGGTCATTCTCGGGCATGGTTTTGGCAATAACCGATGCGAGCCCGGCAACCGACTTGTCCCCAATCAAAGGTTGAGGGTATTTCTTTGAGCCCTCGCCGGTTGGCCCGTGGCAACGAGCGCATTGCTGTTTGTAGATCTGCTCACCGGTCTTTTCTTCAGCACTGGTTGCGCTGGAAGTCAGACCGAGAAGGAGAATCAGGCTGTATCCGAATATCGACAGCGAGATACGCATCGGTTCGCTGGTTGAGGCGGAATGAGGGTCAAATCAGGTTGGAGGAGAACTCAGGCGGGCTCATCAAATAATAGTGTGCATGTGATGGGGGCATGTGTCAATAAGGTTTCCAGGTCCGATTTCGTGTTTCGTTGGATGGCAAACAATCCGATAGCGCCCCCGAAACGATTCAATCGCCAACGCGAACGGACTTGCCCGCCATCACACGGACGCTGTCCACGACGCGCTGAGCCTTTGCTCCATTGGCAGGGACAATCCAAACGGCATAGAATCCGGGCGGGGCAGCCATATCCACACGGTATTCGGTTGCTACCTGAACCGGGACGTGCCCCTTTTCTCCAGGGCCTGGGTCGCGTTCATCTGTCAGCACAATTTTGTCAGCGCGGGGGAAATTGTCTCCAAAGACTTCGACTGCTCCGATGAACTCCGCGAGTTTGAGTTCGTGTGTTTCGCCACTTTTCACTGTCAGCTTCTTGGTCAGTTTGATGGGAACACCGCCCTTGGGTTTGGCGAAAACCTCGAATGGGCCATCGTTCGGCAGTGCGAATGGCTTATCGAACTTGGATAGCTCGCCAACCGATTGCCGTTTCTGGTCCTTTGTCTGGTACACTGTTATGGAGTCGATTGCTGGCGTGGCCCGCGAGGTAATGATCCTGAGTTGGCGCTCACCATCCGCTGCGGTCAATGTTGTGCCGACCAGACCAATTATTGTCGCCCACATGAACCTCGTACTCATAACACCACTCCTGGATAAGTATAACTCTCCGTTCCGGCCAATCTGATAGTTCAGACGATTTTGGCGATGGTTTGGATGGTTTGAGAATCGTCCGGTTTTGGATTGCTCTCTCGATTACCGAGAGTTAAAGTAAGTTCAAATTTAGTTACGGGTGTTCAGCACCCTGAACCACGGGACACAACTCATGCCTCGCCCCTCCCGCGTGCGAGTTGCCCTCATAGGCATCCTTGCCTTACTTCTCATCTGCTTTGCTCTTCCTCGTGGATATTCTCAGTTCAACCGACCGCCAATCGGAATGGGCGGGGGAATCGGTGGCCGACCCCCTGGGATGGGTGGAATGGCTGGCATGCAAGGCGGAATGGCTGGCATGCAAGGCGGAATGGCTGGCATGCAAGGAATGGCTGGCATGCAAGGCGGAATGGCTGGCATGCAGGGTGGAATGGCTGGCATGCAGGGTGGAATGGCTGGCATGCAGGGTGGAATGGCTGGCCGACCACCTGGCATGGGCATGACAGGCATGCAAGGCGGCATGGCTGGCATGCAAGGCGGAATGACGGGCATGCCTGGAGCTGGAATGGGTGGTGGCCCGCCCCTTTTCGAGAAGGTCTGGTCATGCAGTGTTTGTAATCGCGAGTTGGGTCGTGGGCCAATCGCACCCGCCATATCCATCTGCCCGGGCTGTGGTGCCCACTTAAATGGGACCATTTTCAACAACCCGGGGATGGGTTCGCCAAGCGTGCACATCCCCCCACCATCGATGGGGACGGGAAGTTCCAGTCAGACCCAGAGTGAAGACGACTCCTCGTCCTCTTCTGTGTCAGCTCCTTCAGGACCATCCAGTGGGGTGAAGAAAGCCCTGATAATTGTCGCCATCGTGGTTGGTGCGGTCTTCGTAATCGGGGCACTGACTTTGCTTGTCGTGGTGACGCTGAATTCCTCCTCAACGAAGCGCAAGACAAAGAGTCGCCGACGCCGCATTTACGACGATGAGGATGATGATTGAAGACAATAACAGACAGGGATGCGGAGCGTGGAATAGAAAAGTAAAGACCGCAGATAACCCTTGTTATCTGCGGTCTTTGCTTTGGACCATACTGCTAGTTTTCCTTTTTCGCGGCAGCACACGGCTTGGCCATGACTGCGACGATCAAGACCTCGCCAGCTTTCGTTCGATGTGGTGTCACTACCGGAAAGAACTTGTCGCATGTACAGCCGTAAGTAATGTTCTCCAGCCCGGGAGGTTTGATCGTCAGACTAATCCGTCCATTGCCATCCTTGGGCTTTTCCACTTTCACCTTGAGTTCTTGCTTCTCCACCAACTCAAACTTGTGCGATTCCCCAACGGGAATCGATTTGCCCTCCGTCGTCATGAGTTTGAAGCCAGTCAGTTTCGGGTCGCGTTTTTGGACTTCCTTGGCGAGATCGGCAAGTTTCGGATCGATGACATCGTTCTCGCTGGTGGCGAGGACGACGACGACGGTGACCCGAACCGAGTCTTCGGCCGGGCACAAAATCAGCATGAGTGATGGGAATATGTTTAACATGGGTTACCTGGGCTTGGCGGCAAAGATCATGGGGGCATCGCCGGGAGCGGTAGTCATTTTCGGACCGCCGCTTGTTGGCCATGCCGGGCTCGGGTTCACCTCTTCGAGGTAGACATCATCCACCGAGGCCAGCTCCAACATTCCCGGCACGGGATGCCGACCGATCGGGAGGCACCCATCGCAGAGTCTGGGCACACGGTCGAGGATCACATCATCATCGGTCGACATTGGCAGCACGGCAAACGCGGCGAGCAGATCGGGTGAATCGCTGATGAGACGCGGGGCAGGTGCGATTGCAGTTTCGAGGCCAGTCTCCGGTCTGCGGACCACTTCAGTCGGCTTGTGGCTTTCGATTGCCGGTTGCCGCAGCGTGGAAGCAAATGCCACCCAGCCAATCGCCGCGGCCACTCCACTGATGGCAAGACTACCCAATAGCCAACCCGCCACGCGATGGATTCGGGATTGATCCCCGGACGCTGGCCCGAGTGGGCACAACTCTGCTTCGATCTCCTGGCGAACGACAGCCCACGTCGCGGCGTTCGGTTCGGGTGGCTCAGCGGCATCCCAGAGAGCGGCATTTGATGCCGATAACTCCCTCTGAACGCGCAGCTCATCCATCATCTCGGGGTGGTCCGCGAGCCACTGCTCGACCCGTGTACGGTCCAAAGCATCCAGCTCGCCATCGGCGTAAGCCGCGAGCATTTCCTCAGAGAATTCATCGGGTGGCAGCGCATTCATGGCGTTATCTGGTCGGCAAGGAGACTTTTGAGTTTTTGGCGGGCATAGAATAGCCGACTCATCACGGTTCCGATCGAGATTCCGAGTGTGTCGGCTACTTCCCGGTACGATAGCTCACCATCGACGTGCAGCACGAACGTCTGTCGCTGGGTTTCGGGCAGAGTCGCGAGTGCAGCATCGATCTTTTCCCGCAGGTCGGCTCGAACGAGTTCTGTATCCGCGGGTGGCAATCCCGATGGCCCAAACTGCTCGGGTGGATTGTCGGCTGGTCCTTGTGGAACCCGGGCGTCGCGTTTCCGTTGCCGCCCGATGTCCAATGCTGCGTTACTGATGATCCGCAGCAACCACGTCTTGAAGGAACTGTGCCCACGGAACCGATCGAGGTTCCGGAGCGCCTTCACAAACCCGTCCTGAACGGCATCAAGGGCATCCGCCTCTCGCCCAAGCAATCGATAGGCGACCCGATACGCCACCAGCCGATACCGCCGGAACAAGTCGTCCAGGGCGGTTCGTTCTCCAGCCGCAAACCGCTCCAGGAGAGTGGTGTCGGATGGAGCGATCGCAATAGGTGCCGGTAACACCGAGACAACGGGCATGGGGTGGGATAGACTCCATACACCACGGGCAATGGTACCCAATACCCGCATTCTACCCTCCCGGAAGAGTAGACGCGAATAGCCATCCGAGAATTCGTAGTGTTATCGAAAGTCGTTTGCGTCGGCAAAAAGCGATAATGGAATGGGGACATGACTTCACCCATCCCGGATGGCGTTCGCCTGGAATCGGTGGCCTTTCAATACGGGCCGACGCCGATCGTTCGGGATATCTCGTTGACCGTTCCTTCCGGACAACTCTTAACCCTCCTTGGCCCGTCCGGGTGTGGCAAAACGACCCTTCTCAAGCTGATTGGTGGCTATCTCATACCCAGTTCGGGACGGATTTTGTTGCGTGGCCGGGAAGTATCGGGCTTACCGCCCGAGGGCCGGAATGCGGGAATGGTGTTTCAAAACTACGCTTTGTTCCCACACCTGAATGCCCGGCGGAACGTCGCGTTCGGGCTGGAAATACGCCGGGTGCCTGTCGCGGAGCGAAACCGACGGGTTCAGCACATGCTCGACCGCGTCGGACTCACGCCGGAGGAACAAGATCGAAAGCCCGCTTTCCTCTCTGGAGGACAGCAACAGCGTGTGGCCCTCGCCCGTGCCCTCGCGATCGAACCCGATGTGTTGCTTCTCGATGAACCGCTCGCCAACCTCGACCGACACCTCCGCGACCAACTCCGAACCGAGTTGCGAACCCTTCAACGGGAAACGGGTGTGACGACGGTGATGGTGACGCACGATCAGGAAGAAGCGCTTGGCGTGTCCGACCAGATCGGAGTAATGGCTGCCGGACGCATCCTTCAGATTGGGTCGGCGGAGGAAGTGTACGATCGTCCGCGAACTCCCTTTGTGGCCCGGTTCCTCGGCGCAGCCAATCTTCTCGATGGAAAAGTGGTCGGACATTCGGCCACGGTCGTGATGGTGCGACCGGAACATTGCACATTGAATCCTTCACCCGCGAGTTGCCGGTGGATATGGAACGCTCGTGTTGTACTCGTGACGTTCCTGGGCGCGGATCTGCTTGCCGATCTGATGTGCGATAATGGGGTGTCGCTTCGGATTCGTGTCCGGCCTAACAAGTCGCTCTCACCTGGCGAACAGGTGACGGTCGGTATTCCCGAAGACCGCCTCTGGCCTATTCCAGTAGTTGAAAGTGGAAAGTGGAAAGTGGAAAGCGAAGAGTGAAAGCAAAGAGCGTCTTTCGCTCTCCACTTTCAACTTTCAACTTTCAACTTTCAACTACGCGAAACTATCCCCGAAGCTCTTTCCCGCTCCACTTGCGCATGGGCCAGCCGTAGTCCATAAATTCGTAGGTGAAAGTGCCATCTGCAAACAGGTCGATTGCTCCATAGCACGGCGGGAAACCATATTCGCTGCCGTTCCACCACGCACCACTCACCGCCCCACCGCACACGTACCACACGCCGCGGTACTCGACCCGATCGCAGGTGTGCATGTGTCCGCTGAGACAGAGTTTCACGTTCGGGTGCTTGCGAAACACTTCGGTGATCGCCCACACATCGGCATGTTGCCACACGCCTGGGACCAGGTTGTCGTTATTCTTTCGGCAACTGTCGCCGTACACCAGCGAGGTCACACTCAGGATTGGCAGGTGGCTCATGACGAGAATGGGGGTGGTCTTCGGGGTCTTGTCGAGGTCGGCCTTCAGCCAGTCGAAGTGTTCCGGAGTGAGCGCTCCATACTTTGGCCAACCGCACATGCTATTGAGCGCAATGAAATGCCATCCACTCTTGTCGAAGCTGTAGTACGGTGCCGGCATACCGAGTACTTCGGTCATGAGACCGAAGCCCTTCTTCTCGGCTGGAATGGCGTCGGTCGGTTCCTTGCCATCCCACACATCGTGATTACCCAGACAGGCGTGGATAGGAACCGGGCATCCCTTCACAGCAGCTTTCCAGAGGGTAATCTGCTCGGCTGCCCTTGCTCCGGTGGTGTTCCCATCCACACTCATCACCGTGTCCCCGGTATCGAGGATGATCTCGGGAGTCCAATCCTTGCGGCCCAGCATGTGGGCGAACATCGCATCCACTCCCTTCGGAGAGTTGCGATCGTTGGTAATGTGGACATCCGTGATATGAGCCGCTCGAATAGCCGGTTTCTTTTCGCCACCGCGAGCGTTGGAAAATCCAAACAACGGAGCAGCCGCGACTCCCGCCAGAAGGTCGCGTCGAGAAGGAGTGAACACGAGAGAATTCCTCAAGAAGGTGGTGGTACGAGATGTTATTTCAGATCGACTGACCACTCCTGGTCCAGTTCCTTGAGTTCCAACGAGAGCCCGGATTTTTCCGGGTCGGTGTATAGCTCGGGCAGGCGCGGGCCGTTGTCCTTGGCGGCAGGTGTCGCCGGGCGTATGGCCCTCGCCTTTTCATCAACAACTCCCGCCTTGCTTCCGCCACCGCTGGAAGTCGGGTCTGGGCGCGGGGTAACCTTCGGCTGTGCCTGTTGGATTGACACCTTGACCAACCCCTGGGCCACTCCAGACACCTCAAACGAACCATCAGCCTTCAAATTGGCGAGATGCGTCTTGTTGTCGCTGGCAATGAACACAATCGTCGCATCGGTCAGCGACTTGCCTTGGAATTTCACGACTCCGTGAATCCGAGAGCGAGGAACGTCACTACACCCGGAAAGAGATGCTGTCGCGAGTGCGACAGCAGCAAATACGAGAGCACCAAACAATCGGAAACTCATTGGGGAACTCCGCAAAGGGCAAGTAATTAGGGGAATGGGCAAGTAATCAGGGGAAACGAAAGAAAGTAAAAGAGAAAAATGCCTCGTCTCTTTTTTCTGCTCTTCTCTTGCCCCTTGCCTCTGATTACTTGCCCCTGTTTTGCGAAGCGAAACCCATTACCAATCGCTCCCGAGAACCTCGCCACCGGCTGGCGTGCAAGCGTATCCCCAGGTGGTCGGGGAGACACCACTGGATAGGAACTTGACACTGCCATCGCCAAGCCCAACAAGAATGCCAGACACCCGCGGGGCACTGGCAAGCCGCGGATCGCAGGTCGCATTTGCGCCGCTGGTGATGGGAGCCAACTGGAACATTGAGGCCGCTCCCGTGATCTGGTATTCAAAAACGGGATTCCACTCTTGCCAGGCAGTCCGGCCGTATGCCCAGATGCTGTAATAGTTCGCGTCTCCCTGAATCTTCGTGTCGTAGTTATTCTGGTTGACGCACACCGCAGTCTTCTCGGACATGAAAATGGTGTTCGACAAGCCGTCGGAAATGTTGGACATCTTCATGATCATGTTCTGGTTGGCGTTTAGATAATAGCCCATCGAGATGAAGTTCGCAGCGTATCCTGTTACCCCGTAATTGCCCCATCCAGAATCGTTAAACAATCCATTTTGCGGGTCAGATGGATCGCTTGGGTTGGTGTAGGTCTTGACCCCATAGTTCACGTAAACCGTCCAGAAATACTGTGGCGTCATGTTCGCCAGGGCGTTCTGTTCGATGTAGGCCAAGATGAAGTAGAAGGCTGAGCCGCAGTGGTTGTACCAAGTCGGGTTGTAGTCCGAGTCCCAATCGACGAATGCCGGCGGAAGGTTTCCGATCGTATCGTGATAGTTGTGACTGGCGAGAACCATCTGCTTCAGGTTGTTGGTGGACTGCGTTCGAGCCGCCGCCTCTCGCACCTTCTGAACGGCAGGGAGGAGTAACCCGATCAAGATCGCGATAATGGCGATCACCACCAGCAGTTCGATCAGAGTGAACCCTTTTCGATGAATCCGAAGCACGGCGAATCTCCTTTGCGAAGATCGGAATAGTCAACCAGTGAAATAGAACGGGCGACCGGCTGGCGTTGAAACTGTACTGAGACAGTTGCGGGTGGGCCAGAAGATCTGTGTTAATATGTGGTGAAGTTTTGTACCGCGATCGTTCACGATCTGTAGCAATCAGAATTTGACCTGAAAATCACTTGTTTAGTTGCATCTTGTGGAACACATTGACGGAGTCTATAGTTAGTAAAGTCGCAAGTGCTCTCACAGAATTCGCGTTGTCTTGATACAGTTCCTCTTCTGAGTTTCACTGTGTCCCGCCCCACTCTACAAAACGATCCCTCCGCCAAGTACATTACGCTCGCTGCGAAACTCGCCAGCCGTCTCCACGCGGGAGAATGGGTGAGCGGCAAGGTGCCAACCGTTCGCGAGATCGCCAGCGAGTACGCGGTTTCCTCATTCACTGCATCCCGCGCGTTGCATCTGCTTCGCGACCAGGGATTGGTTGTCACGCGCGAGCGATCGGGCTGCTATGTAACGCCCGCCGATTCGGATGCGGTGACATCCGGTCGCTGGGCTCTCGTGCTTCGTGTCTCTCCAGGTCCGTGGCGGGCCACCTCCGAGTCCGTCTCGCGAATTGGGTTCGAAAAACTCGTTGGCGAAGAAAAAGTCATCCCTTACCCACTCGAACTCCCAACGACTGCCGATCCAATAGCGTTCGAGCAGGCTGCAAAGGCGATCGCCGCGGATGGAGTTGAGGGGGTACTCTTCCTCCCATCGCGGGTCAGCGAGCAGTCTTGCCGTCAGGATGAGGGATTTCTGGCGGGATGCCGTCAGGAGGGGTTACCGATTGTGCTACTGGATCGGAATCTTCGAGGTCCATCCCGACCACTGGAATACGATCTCGTTGCCTCGGATCATTTCAACGGTGGGCGATGTTGCACAGAACATCTCCTCACTCTCCCGCGGCGATCGGTAGCCTGCGTCTTGGCCTCGCCGACCAGCACGCATAGCGATCGGCTCGCGGGGTATCTTTATGCTCTCCAAACGGTCGGTGGGGGGTTATCTCCGCAGGTGATTTGGATGCCCGAACAGTTGGATGCGAAGGAAGCATATCCCTGGGTTGCGAACGAACTGATCCGGGTTGGGGCGGATGGAGTGATCTGCTATCAGGACTACGTCGCGGTTGGCGTGATTCTGGAGTTGTTTCGCCGCGGTATGAATGTACCGCGGGATGTGGCCGTGGTGGGTTGCGATGATTTGCCGATTGGAAACAGTTTCGCCCTGGGGGTGACCTCGTATTCGTACCCATCGGAGGCAATTGCCCAGACTGCCGTTCGGGTGTTGATGAACCGTATCGCTCATCCCGATGATCCACCAGAGAAAGTTGTCCTCCAAGGGAAACTCGTACTCCGCGACAGCACCGCAGTGAGTTGAAGTGGTGCGAGAAAGTAGCACCTGTTGGATGCTATCAGGACGTTATGCTCTACGTTCGGAAAGTAGCAGGCACGTATGTGCCGGGCTGCTTTTGGCCACGGCACATACGTGCCTGCTACTTTCTACCATGCTCCGCGAACTCTGCTCTCAACCAAAACTATCGCTCAACGCTCGATGAACTCCCGACCTCATGCCGTCACCTTCACCTTGGGTTGCTCGTCGAGCAAGACATTGTCAATTGCCAGAAGCACGCTGCTGGCGCTGCCAGCGGTCACACCCGTGAACACCGCGGTATAGGTACCGGGCGTTGCCGTCTCCGTCACTGTTCCGAACGATCCAGCACTTGTACCTCCCAAGAGAGTGAAACCAAATTCGCTATTGATCAAGCCTGTGATGGCATTGCCCGCGGCATCCTTAACCAGGATGGTTACCGTGTCTGTGCTACCCGTTGCCACACTGGGTTGCGCAAAAGTGATTGTCGATTTCGCATGGTTTACCGCACCTGGCGTCACCTGCACAGCCGGTTGCGTGGTCAGTTGTACCCCGTTGAGTTTGACGGTCAGAGTGCTGGGTGTCCCCGCGGTCAATCCGGTAAATGCGATGGTGTAGGTTCCGGGAGTCGCGGTCGCGACGAGCGGTCCGAATGTCCCAGTCGATTTCCCTCCCGAAAGAGTCAATACGAAGGCCGCTCGCGTTAGCCCGGCAATGGGGTTCCCTGCGGCATCCGCAACCACGAGCGTCAGAGTATCGGTGGTCCCCGAGGCAACTGTTGCGTTTGCAAACGTCGCCGATGAGGTGCTGGCACTCACTGCCCCGTGATGCACGGTTACCTTCGGATGAGCGGCAATCGTCGTGTTATCGATTGCGACAGTCAACGTACTGGCTGTGCCCGCGGTAATGCCCGTGAACGCCACCGTGTAAATGCCGGGCGTTGCCGCGGCTTTGACTGTGACATTTCCGAACGTGCCGGTACTCGTTCCTCCCGCGAGACTGAAGACAAAATCGCTGGTCGTTAAACCCTTGATGGCGTTCCCCCCGGCGTCCTTGACCGCGATGACGACCTGGTCGGTCTTGCCCGAAAGCACGGATGGCGACGTAATGCTCACCGTGGTTTTTGCGGCACTTACCGCTCCGGCCGTTACCTGAACTGTTGGATGCGTGGCGATCGAAATGCCATTCACTTTCAGAGCGAGCGTCTTGGCGGTACCAGCCACAGCACCGGTAAAGTCGGCGGTGTAGGTGCCGGGAATTGCTGTTTCGCTCACCGCTCCCACCTTGCCGGTACTCGTCCCTCCCGTGAGCGTAAAGACGAAATCCTTGCTGGGAAGTCCAGTAATGGGGTTCCCCTCGGCATCCTCAAGAACAACGGTCACGGTATCGACCGCGCCCGCGGCTGCTGTCGGAGTCGCAAAAGCGACCGACGAATTGCTGCCACTCAGAGGACCCGTATTCACCTGGACCGTTGGAGTTGCATTGACTGGAATGGCATCGATGATTGTCTCAAGCGAACTGGCCGTGCCAGTGATGATCCCTGTGAAAACGGTGGTATAAGTCCCGGGGGTCGCGGTTTCCGTGACAGTCCCAAACCCGCCGTTACTTTCTCCTCCTGAAAGGCTGAAGGTGAAATCGTTGCTGGTAAGACCGGAGATCACGTTCCCCGCGGCGTCCTTGACTGCAATGGTGAGAATGTCGGATTTGCCAGAGATCAAAGTCGGAGTTGCAAAACTCACGGTCGTTTGTCCGGCACCCACAGTACCCGGTATCACGGTCACCTGGGGCTGTGTCGTGAGTTGAACGCCACCGACGTGGAGAGTAAGTGTGTCGGCACTGCCAGCAAGAGCGCCGGTGAAGTTGGCGGTGTAGGTTCCAGGAGTCGCGGTCTCCGTTACTGCTCCAAACGATCCGGTGCTTGTGCCTCCCGCGAGACTGAAGACGAATGCGTTATTCGCGAGGCCGCTGATCGCGTTCCCAGCCGCATCTTCAACCACGATGGTTACTGCGTCTGTCGTGCCTGAAACATCTGTCGAACTGCCGAAACTGACTGTGGAGGTTCCTGCACCCACGGAACCGACAGTCACAGTTACCTGAGGCTGGGTCGTGAGTTGAACGCCGCCGACATCGAGTGTGAGGGTGGCAGCGCTCCCTGCGATGGCACCGGTGAAGTTGGCGGTGTAGGTTCCGGGAGTCGCAGTCTCCGTTACCGTTCCAAACGATCCGGTGCTTGTACCTCCCGAGAGACTGAAACTAAACGCACTATTCGTGAGGCCAGTGATCGCATTTCCCACGGCGTCCTTGACCACGATTGTTGCTATGTCTGTCGTACCCGATACGTCAGTCGAGTTGGCGAAACTGACTGTGGAATTTCCGGCATCCACAGCATTCGCAATTACCTGAATCGTGGGCTGACTCGTGAGTTGAACGCCGCCGACATTAAGTGTGAGAGTGTCAGCGGTACCGGCAAGAACGCCGGTGAAGTTGGTGGTGTAGGTTCCTGGGGTCGCAGTCTCCGTTACCGTTCCAAACGATCCGGTGCTTGTACCTCCCGCGAGACTGAAGCTAAACGCACCATTTGCCAAACCTGTGATTGCATTCCCTGCCGCATCTTCAACCACGATGGTTACAGTGTCTGTCGTCTCCGAGACATCTGTGGAGTTTGCAAAACTGACCGTGGAGGTTCCTGCACCAATCGAGCCGGGAGTTACTCGAATCGTGGGCTGGCTGGTGAGTTGAATACCGCCGACGTGGAGAATGAGCGAGGAAGCACTGCCTGCGATGTCGCCGGTGAAGTTGGTGGTATAGGTTCCAGGGGTCGCGGTCTCTGTTACCGTTCCAAACGATCCGGTGCTTGCACCTCCCGAGAGACCAAAATTAAACGCGTTATTCGCCAGGCCAGTGATCGCATTCCCCGCGGCGTCCTTCACCACGATCGTTACTATGTCTGTCGTACCCGATACATCAGTCGAGTTGGCGAAGCTGACCGTGGAATTCGTGGCATCCACCGTACTGGGAATTACTTGAATCGTGGGCTGGCTCGTGAGCTGAACGCTACTGACGTTGAGAGTGAGTGTATCGGTACTCCCTGCGATGTCGCCGGTGAAGTTGGTGGTGTAGGTTCCGGGGGTCGCAGTCTCCGTTACCGTTCCAAACGATCCGGTGCTTGTACCTCCCGAGAGGCTGAAGCTAAACGCACCATTGGCCAAACCTGTGATCGCATTCCCCACGGCATCCTTAACTACGATCGTTGCTGTATCTGTTGTACCCGAGACATCTGTCGAACTCGTGAAACTCACCGTCGAATTCCCGGCATCCACCACGCCAGGAATTACCTGAATTGTCGGTTGACTCGTGAGTTGAACGCCGCTGACGTGAAGAGTGAGAGTGTCGGCAGTGCCGGCAAAGATGCCTGTGAAGGTGGCAGTATACGTTCCGGGAGTCGCGGTTCCCGCCACCGGACTGAACATGCCAGTGCTTGTACCTCCGGAGAGGCTCAAGTTAAACGCATTATTTATTAGGCCAGTGATTGCGTTGCCCGCGGCGTCCTTCACCACGATGGTTGCTGTGTCGCTTGAACCCGAAGCATCCGTCGAACTGGTGAAACTCACTGTCGAGTTTCCCGCGCTCACGGAGCCAGGAGTTACTTGAATTGTGGGCTGGCTCGTGAGTTGAACGCTACTGACGCTGAGAGTGAGTGTATCGGCGGTACCAGCCGTAACGCCGGTGAAGTTGGCGGTGTAGGTTCCTGGGGTGGCAGTCTCCGTTACCGTGCCGAACGATCCCGTGCTTGTACCTCCCGCGAGAGTGAAGCCAAACGCGCCATTGGCTAAACCTGTGATTGCATTCCCCGCGGCATCCTCGACCACAATCGTTGCTGTGTCTGTCGTACCCGAGGCATCTGTCGAAGTGGCGAAACTGACCGTCGAGTTTCCCGCACTCACTAAGCCAGGAGTTACCTGAATCGTGGGCTGAGTCGTGAGTTGAACGCCGCTGACGTGAAGAGTGAGAGTGTCGGCGGTACCAGCCGTAACGCCGGTGAAGTTGGCAGTATAGGTTCCTGGGGTCGCGGTCTCCGTTACCGTTCCAAACGGTCCGGCACTTGTACCTCCCGACAGGCTAAAGCTAAACGCGCCATTTGCCAAACCTGTGATCGCATTCCCCGCGGCATCTTTAACCACAATCGTTACTGCGTCTATCGTACCCGAGGCATCCGTCGAACTGGCGAAGCTGACCGTGGAATTACCGGCATCCACTGAACCTGGAGTTACTTGAATCGTGGGCTGGCTCGTGAGCGTAACGCCACTGATCTGAAGAGTGAGGGTGGAAGCAGTGCCGGCGATATCGCCAGTGAAGTTGGCAGTATAGGTTCCAGGGGTTGCGGTTGCCGTTACCGTTCCGAACGATCCGGTGCTTGTTCCTACCGCGAGACTGAAGCTAAACGCGCCATTTGCCAAACCTGTGATTGCGTTCCCCGCAGCGTCCTTAACCACAATCGTTGCTATGTCTGTCGTACCCGAGGCATCTGTCGAACTGGCGAAGCTGACCGTCGAGTTTCCAGCATCCACCGACCCAGTGGTTACCTGAATCGTTGGCTGGCTCGTGAGTGAAACTGTGCTGACCTGAAGAGTGAGAGTGTCGGCGGTACCGGCTTGACTGCCGGTGAAGTCGGATGTGTAGGTTCCGAGAGTCGATGTCTCCGTTACAGTTCCAAACGATCCGGTACTCGTACCTGCCGCGAGACTGAAGCTAAACGCGCCATTTGGCAAGCCCGTGATTGCATTCCCCGCAGCATCCTTCACCACAATCGTTACAGCGTCTGTCGTACCCGAGGCATCTGTGGAGCTTGCGAAACTGACCGTCGAGTTTCCGGCATCCACCACGCCAGGGGTTACTTGAATGGTTGGCTGGCTGTTGAGCGTAACGCCACCGATCTGAAGAGTGAGGGTGGAAGCAGTGCCTGCGATATCGCCGGTGAAGTTGGCGGTATAGGTACCTGGGGTCGCGGTCTCGGTTACCGTTCCGAACGATCCGGTGCTTGCACCCGCAAGACCGAAAGAGAAATCGCTGGTATTGAGGCCACTGATCGGATTTCCGCCAGCATCTTCAACCACGATGGTTGCCAGGTCTGTTGTGCCCGACGCATCTGTGGGGCTTGCGAAACTCACCGTCGAATTCCCGGCATCCACTCCAGGAGTTACTTGAACCATAGGCTGGCTGTTGAGCGAAATCGTATCGATCTGAAGAGTGAGGGTGGAAGGGCTGCCAACGGTGGAACCGGTAAAGTTGGCGGTGTAGGTTCCTGGAGTCGAGGTCTCGGTTACCGTTCCAAATGATCCGGTGCTTACGCCTCCCGCGAGACTGAAAGAGAAATCGCTGGTATTGAGGCCACTGATCGCGTTCCCAACAGCATCTTCAGCGACGATGGTCACCGTGTCAGTTGTTCCCGAGGTATCTGTGGGGCTTGCGAAGCTGACCGTCGAGTTTCCAGCATCCACTGAGCCAAAGGTTACAGTCACTGGAGGTTGGTCGACGAGTGTAACAGTGTCGATCACGAGAGTGAGTGTGTCGGCACTACCAGCAACGTCGCCAGTGAAGTCGGCGGTATAGGTTCCAGGGGTCGCTGTCTCGGTTACGCTTCCGAATGATCCCGTGCTGGTGCCTCCCGAAACACTGAAAGAGAAATCGCTGGTCGTGAGACCAGAGACGGCGGTCCCGGTGGTATCTTCGACCACGATAGTTGCCGTGTCCGCCACCCCCGACATATCTGTCGAACTTGCAAAGCTGACCGTGGAATTAATCGCTGAGATCGTTGGTGTGATGCGGTCTTCCAGAATTTCAAACTTCAATTGACGAGGTCGGCGAGGTGACCGCGGCATGGGTAACTCCAGGTTGTGTGAAATAATTCGCGGATTGGAGAAGGAAAAACATTACCCCTTCTCACTGTGTTGAAAGCCAGAACGCAAAATTGAGATTGCAGATCAAGTTCCCAGAATCGGGGGGCGAGGTTTTACCGCATTCAGAGAGTCCTCAACGCAGCCAGCGATCCCACGAACACATTTAGGCCAGGCTCGTGCTATGTCCATTACACTGAGTCGTTGAGGCTCAAAAAAGCCGTTGTTTTCCAACACTCTGCCCCAACAATTACTTTGGTAATGTTTGCGGTGCAATGTCCGGTAGCGCTTGTCACGATGATTATTCCGAATGTGCCGGAGGGACTTGACTTCGAGAGAGTAAATGCAAAAACATTGCTCGTCAAGATCTAACTTCTGGGTAATTTGCGCGGTTTGGGACGATTAGCTTATGGCAGCGAAAATGTCTCATTGTACCTGAGTTACAATCTCAGCAATCAGAGGTGGGAGCAGAAAGGAATCACGTTCACCTGACAATGATGAGCCGGGCCATCCTCACTGGTCACTTGGTGGCACTTGGTCTTTCGAGTGATTGCGGAGGTGGTGGTGAGCCTTCTCAGACGGCAACCGAAATTGTTGCTGAACACTGAATCAACTCCAAAATCTCGTCTGTTGACAGATAAGTCATCGCAGGATAGTTTTAGGATATCCACCTCACGCAAGTGAGGATGCTATAATTCCCGATTGGGTGAGAAGGCTCATCCTATCGGGAATCTGTGTTTGAGGTGCGCGATGAGTACGCCGACCGGGGAAATTGTTGCGCGGCCAATGGTGGCTCGTGCCTGTGGCTGTTTGCAAGAGTTTCAGCATTTCGCGGTGGATAAATACCGAGCGCAGAGACTGGCCAAGTTTCAAAAGACTCGATGCAGCGCCTGCGTCGCCAAGCTCAATGAGGAGCAGCGAAAAGCGGCGGCAGCGCTTCCCAAGAAAGGCGAGGCGTTCCAACTCCTTCCGATTGGCACCAAGGTCGCCATGACCCGTCGTCCGGATGGAACCTGGACGGGAACGCTGACTGCCGAAGGAACAACCGTCGAGGCGATCGCGGATGGTCCACAGGGTTTGAGCGTTACGCTTGCCCGTCTTTGGGTATCATCCCATCGACCAGGGGTTCAAGCCGCTCCCAAGATTCAACCTGCTACCAAGAAAAGCTGATCCACGCCAGCGACCAAATCGCTACGAGACACTATCCGACTGCTCACCCTGGCTTCATTTGCACTAAACAGCCTGGATGAGTCGGAAATGAGCGACATCAGGAGTTGCTCATCAGCTCAACTTCCCGGTATCACCAATTTACCCCCGCGGCGATGCGTCATTGTTGCGGGGTATTCCCCTCCCGGCGTTGGCCGGGAGCCAGACACCTGGGTCAGCCTTGGGCATCCCGGGTGTCTGTGCTTCTGGGGATCAAGAAGCGCGTCAGCACATGAGCGGTAGATGTGGAGTGGAAGTTCAGTCAACCAGTTAGAATCACGAGTTTGTTTATGATTGAAGTGATTATTGTTGTCACTGGGCATGTGTCAATGAGCTGTGACACATGACAATTTGTGACAGAGACTGGTGTGCGAATCTGTGATTGGGACGGAAAACGCCTCGTTAAAGTGCCAAAACACATCGTCGCAATCTTGTGAGATTACTGACAACGCTGACAGTCTGCCCACGCGTGGGCAAGTCAACTCAATACCAGCGCCATGTCTCATTCCAGTGATTCATGTTTTGTTAACGAATCTATTGGAGTCGGTAAATGAAGAAGCAGGTGGTGCGGGCAACGGGAGTTTGCGAGCGGACCCACTCAATGGTGGTGCGGAAGTTCGGAGTGATCTCGACATCCAGACAAAAACAACCGATGGACACAGCCAGGTATCGGGCGTTACCGCACGCCGCGTGAAGGCGTTTCGGATCTCCTTCGTGCGGCGAGCGGTCCAACCGCACATGCGAGAACGGCGGATGCTCGATGTCAGGGTCCGTTCCGTAATACCAGACAGCAATTCGTTCCTCGCCCTGAGCATGGCACCACTCCCTCAATTCCGGTAACCCCTGGCCCCAATCGTAGTTCGATTCGTGTAACAGGTGAGCCCCAGCATCGGGACCACCCCACAACTGATTGAAATAGCTCAATCCCCGTGGCCATACCCAAACCGACGTTGATGCAAGAGCAACCAGCACTCCGGCCACAAACCAACGCGGTACAACCCGGCTTTGAGCGGAGTAAGCCCAGCCGCAGGCAACTGCGGCACCCAGGGCGATATAGCCGAGGACGACCATTGGGAACATGAATCGCACGCCGATCTGCACCCGATAGTTCGGGCTCAGAATGAGGAAGAGCAGTGCAATGGTGCCAACGGGCGTCAACAGATTCCGGGGATGAACGAGAAGAACAGCGGCCAGCAGAGCGAATACCGCGATGGGCAACTTCATCGTCAGTGCGACCGGGAAATAGGGCCTGATCGCGTGTCGATACCACTCCCCGAGGAAGTACGTATCGTGGCCCCGGACGTTGTGCTTGATCTGATACAGCATTCCCTCGCCAGCATTGGTGAAGATCGTCAAGCGATGACTGATCGGTACCATTGCCGATTTCAAGGTGCCGTCGGGGAGTTTTTCCGCCCATTTGATGAAGGTTGGTTCAGCGCTCCAGTCGCAGCCGGTGTATCCAAACACGAGGACCAGGCCGATCAGCGTGATCCATGTAATATCTCGGCGTAGTTGGTAAGTGGCGTGCCAGATGTAGTTCAGTTTCCCCAACAAGCTCGCATTGGTTGGTGGAGTAAGCTGTCCGGTCCCGGCCAGATGCCACAGTCCGAGGACCGCCATCGCATCCATTCCAAACACCAACCCCGATACCTTGGCCTGAATCGCCAGGGCATAACAGAAGCCCGGCACAAGCACCCGTCGTTTCCAGTCGCATCCGAGGCCATGCCAGAAGTGGTAAACGAGAACCAGCACACAGGCGACACAGGCAATGTCTGTCGTGGCCAGGGATGCGTGGCCGAGGAGGTTGGGGTCGCATGCAGTGAGCGCTACCGCAAGCCGACCGCCCCACACGCCGCCGAACGTCCATCCAAGCCGCATCACGTAAACAAGCAGCAACCACCAGAAAATGAGGTTGGCGGCCCGGGCCACTGGCAACACGGCCGGAAGATCTGTTTCCGAGTGGTACTTCTGCCCGGCGAATTGTTCCCAGAGATAAATCGGCAGTGTCTGCACATCCACGGGGAGGGTCATCGTCCCGGCACTCATCAGGAGCTTGTTGCTCCCCGTTCGCCAACTCGTCAACCCAGCCTTGATATACAGTGGCTCATCGAATGTGACGCCCACCTGCTCCGCGGCCATCACACACCATGCCGAGGACGCCAAACCAAATGCCAGCAGCCAGACAACATCGCCCCAGTGGATGGATAGCCACTGTCTCATGCCCGATTATCCTCGATTGCCCAAAGTGCGAGTGTATGGATAGTATCTTCGATTGAAATTTGGGAATATCGACCTCGGCGGGTAACCGCAATCCGAACTCGGACCGCCGATTCCCGACCCGCACTCGGGGTGGCCGAATAGCTACCGGCGTGCTATCGTCTATAATTGGGCGGCCAGGTGCGTCCGGGTCGGCCTATTTTGTGTTCCACGGAGATAATCGATGGTTCGCAAGCTGCTGTCGGCTGTGGTGGTTGTGGCTCTGGGAAGTGTGGTATTCGCGGCGGATCTCAAGTCCGGGCCGCAAGCGGGCGAGAAAGTGCCCGGGCCGTTCCATCCGCTGAACATCAACGGCGAGTCGGCCGGTAAGAAGGCTTGCTTGTATTGCAAGGCTGGAGATAGCCCATCAGTGGCAATCTTCGCTCGAAATGCCGACGATCCCGTTCTCCAAAAACTCATCGTTTCTATCGATGAGGCAACGGTCAAGAATGTCAAAGCTGAACTGAACAGCTATGTGGTCTTCTGCTCCGACGACGACAAGCTGGAAGCCAAACTCAAGGATCTGGCCGAGAAGTCCAAACTGAAAGAACTCGTCCTGTCGATCGAATCCGACACCGGCCCCGAAAAGTACAACATCAACAAGGATGCCGATATCACCATTCTCCTCTACAAGGACCGAACCGTTACTGCCAACTACACCTTCGAGAAGGGTAAGTTGAGCGATAAGGATATCCCAATGGTTCTCGGTGAAATCAGCAAGCTCGTCAAGTGAGATAACTTGGTGATGAGAAGAAAGCCCACCCGGTTTACCGGGTGAGCTTTCTTCATTTTTTGCCTCAAGAGTGGGCACTCTCACTCTTGACACGCAATCATCACACTGGCCGAACTGGATAATATCACTTGTGTTGCGGCGATGGGTCAATCTCCAACGACCATTCGGCACGCTGGGTGCTACTATCCGTTCTTACCTCTCGTTTACCTCGCCGTCCCCGTTAGTTTCCTGAACCTTCTCGTGTGGCCAATGGCCACATGAATACTTATTGCCACGGAGCAATGCTCAATGCAGCCAATGACGCAATCGAAGTTCGGATTCCTGATCGATATGGATGGAGTTCTGTACCGCGGTACCGATCTGATTCCAGGCGCGGATCGGTTCGTCCGCGAACTCCGCGACCGGGATATTCCGTTCCGCTTCCTCACCAATAATAGCCAGCGAACGCGCCGGGATATGGTCGCCCGGCTTGTCCGGCTGGGTTTTGACATTGAGGAACAGCACATCTTCACCAGCGCAATGGCAACCGCGCAGTTTCTCGCACACCAGAAACCCGGCGGGACCGCCTACGTGATCGGTGAAGGTGGGTTGCTCACGGCCTTGCATCAGCACGGTTATGCCGTGGTGGACCACGACCCGGATTATGTCGTTGTTGGGGAAGGCCGGACATTCAACCTCGAACTCGTTGAAGCAGCGGTTCGGATGATCTTGAAGGGCTCGAAACTGATCGCCACCAACCTGGACCCCAACTGTCCGACTCAAAACGGACTCCGTCCCGGGTGCGGCGCGATGGTGGCGATGCTCGAAACCGCGACCGGCGTGAAGGCGTTCAGCGTCGGAAAGCCCAGTCCCATCATGATGCGAGCTGCCCGAAAAGAACTCGGGCTGACCACCGATGAAACCAGCATGATCGGGGACACGATGGAAACCGACATTCTTGGCGGGGTTCAACTTGGGTTCCACACAATCCTGGTGTTGAGTGGAGGAACCAAGTTGGATGATCTGCCCCGTTACACTTATCGGCCCGAACTCGTCGTTGAGTCGCTAGGTGAACTGGCCGAGATGTTGGACCGCCATGACTGGTATCCCCCGTGGGGAGAAATAGCCAACGGCAAGCCAGTGCGTGAGCTTACTCCTGTAGCGGTGTAGTTCTCAAACAAGAATGTGAAATGGAAGAAGCGAAAGCACTCCAGTGCTTTCGCTTCTTCCATTTCACATTCCTCATTCGGAGGAACTTCTTGCTGGAGCGTTCGTAGAATAAACAACCAGTAGCGACTCAAAAACCACAACGCGATTATGCAATGATGGACCTCAAAACTGAAGACGCGCGCATTCGACCGGGCCAGCCAGTCAGCGAGTTGGATACCCCCCTGTTACTTCTCGATCTGGACATTGTCGATGCGAATCTCCAGCACCTTCTGAGAGAAGGTCGGCGATTGGGGGTGGCTGTCCGGGTTCACTTCAAAAGCCTCAAGTGTACCGGGCTGGCTCGATACCTGGCTGCACATGGCGTGGAGCGATTTCTCTGCGCAAAGTTGAACGAGGCAGAGGCTCTGGTGGGCGCGGGATTCACGGACGTGCTGTTGGCCAACCAGATCGTCGGGCAAATTAAATTCGCCCGGCTCGCCCAGATCGCACGGGAGGGCGGCGTGAGTGTGTGCGTGGACGATGCCGACAACGCAAAAGCGATTGCCGCAGCAGCCCGGGCAGCGAAGACAACGGTTGGAGTTCTGGTGGAAGTGGATGTCGGGATGAACCGCTGTGGAGTGGAGGTCGGCCCCGCCGTCGTGAGTTTAGCCAAGATGATCGCTGCGGAACCGGGTTTGCGGTTCCTCGGGTTGCAAGGGTATGACGGCCATTTGCAGATGCTTCCCGACCAGGACGAGCGGCGATCGAAGTCATTGGCTGGAGCGGAAAAGTTGGTGCTTGCCCGGCGAATGGTTGAGTCAGCCGGTCTGCCGGTCGCGGTGGTTACTGGCGGGGGAACCGGAACCTGGGAATTTGTCGCTTCGGTACCCGGGGTAACTGAGGTCCAACCTGGGTCGTTCGTGGTCATGGATGCGGCCTATCACCGCATCAAACCGGAATTCGGTTGCGCTCTTTCGATCCGGGCCGCAGTCATCAGTCGCAAACCGGGGCAGTATGTCCTGGATGCCGGAACGAAGGCAATCTCGCGGGATTTTGGTGTGCCCGAGGTGAAAGGGCGGCTCGGCGACCACGTAGCGCGAACAAACGAGGAACACACCATCGTCGAGACGGCGGGTCAGGAGCCAGCCCTCGGAGACTCTGTCGAGATCCTACCCGCACACTGCTGTGCCACGATGAATCTTCACCGGGCGTGTGTGGCGGTTCGCCACGGCCGGGTTGAAGCGGTCTGGCCGATCGAGTGCAGTGGACGGTACGACTGAGGTCGCTTCGATGGCAGTGGGACGAGCGGCTGTTAATCATCGGCATGGGTTCTGTGCGGATTTACCGTACATAACCTATGCCGATTTGCTCTTCTCGTTTAGCAACGAAGGCGTGTTTCAATCTCGGATCGACTGAACCACTTCGTAACGGACACGGTGCATCATGAACAACACGCCGCTCACGAGAATTCCGATGATGGGCATTGGCCCCGATGGAACCGCCGGGCTTTCCGCCCGATCTCGCGAGTTGCTTACCTCGGCCGAAATGGTCTTTGGTTCGGATGCCGCCCTTCGGCTGCTCCCGGAACTCTCTGCCGAACGGGTGCCGATTGGCAGCGACCTGCCCGCCGTCATCGATCGACTGAGAAGTAGCCTGGGGCTGAAGCGAATCGCCGTTGTCGCGGTTGGTGATCCGCTGTTCTATGGCACGGCTCGCTATCTCTGCGACAAGATCGGAACCGATCACTTCGAGGTGATTCCCCACGTCAGCAGTATGCAGTTGGCGTTTGCGCGGATCAAGGAAACGTGGGAGGAAGCTTATCTCACGGATCTGTCGGCTCGCCCTCTCGATGATGTGTTGGACAAGATCCGAACCGCCGAGACGGTTGGGCTGTTCACCACCGAAACGGCTCATCCTGCCCGGGTCGCTCGCGAACTGCTTGCCCGCGGTATCGACTACTTCACGGCCTACGTGTGCGAGAACCTTGGCGGCAAGGACGAGCGGCTCACCAAGGGCGAACTCACCGACATTCGCGAAATGAAATTCGATCCGCTGAACATCCTTATCCTGAAGCGGAAGCCGAACCGCCCGGATCGGCCGCGACCGGCAGGCAAGCTTCGCCGCTTCGGGAACCCCGACGATGTGTTCGCCCAGACCCGGCCGAAAAGCGGTCTGATAACACAAGCCGAGGTACGGGCTGTAGCGCTGGCTCAACTCGACCTGAACCCCGGCGATGTGTTCTGGGATGTCGGAGCCGGCTCTGGATCGGTTGCTATTGAAGCGGCAGCGCTGATTGCGCCTGGGCCAAGCTATGCGATCGAGCAGGATTCGGCCGACTATCACCTGATCGTGGCGAATGCCGAGTTATTCGGCGTGCGGAACGTGCGGCCGGTGTTTGGGACAGCACCCGAAGTGTTTGTCGGGCTTCCGGCACCCGATGGGATCTTCGTGGGCGGCAACGGCGGTGAAGTCGCTCGCCTGATGGAAGCGTGTTACGCGGCTCTCCGACCCGGTGGGCGACTGGTGACGAATGTGGGGACGCTGGAGATGTTATCATCAACTTACGCCGCATTGAAGCGACTCGCCGGTCATGTGGATGTCTTGCTCTTGAACCTGGCACGGGGCGTTGAACAACTGGAGAGCTTGCGATTCGAGGCCGTGAACCCGACGATCTTGTTTCGGGTGGTCAGAGCGGGGTGATTGGATTAGCAACCCCTGAAAGCCTTCCCCACCAGGGACTCGTCTGCATATCTTCTACAATCCCCCCGATCGGACTTTCAATCGGAACATCTTACCTCCTGACCGGATTACTTGGCACAATCCGAACTGAATCGCCCAATCGGCAACCGGAGTGTTTCCTATACTCGAATAACGGGTCGATTTGACCGGTCGTGCCGGTCGCACAGTAGCCCGCGCACCCAGGTGTCGCCTCAATGTCGACAAATCCCCGGCGGATTCTCATGGGTACACGCTCGACGTTTGGTGTTGCGGGTAGGATTGCCGCTTACTTCGTGTGCGGCCCTTCCTCACAACCGATTCTCATTCTGCTCGCGCTTGTTGCCTGCCTTCCGGGATGCACGAGTCGTTCACGATACTGTGCCCCACCCGAGTTGTCCCGGCCCAGCGGACTTATCCAGTTGTCGCCGACCGAGGACGAATTCCAACCGAACGAAACCGATCTCCTGCGGGCAGTGACCGAACGGGCTCAGGCACCCAACGACCAGGCAGCAGTACCAGCCCGGCGGTCGCGGGTTCTCGTCCTCTCGGGCGGTGGTATGTATGGAGCCTACACCGTTGGCGTGCTGAGCGGATGGACGACAATCGGCACTCGTCCGGAGTTCGATGTGGTGACGGGCATCAGTACTGGCGCAATGATCGCCAATTACGCTTTCCTCGGTACGGGTTATGATCGCCAGATGGTCGAGACTTACACCTCCATCACCAACCGGGACATTTATCGAAAGCGGCTTGCACCTGCCGCTTTCTTGAACGATGCTACTGCCTCCTCGGCTCCTCTCAAAAAGATGATCGAAGCCCAGATCGATGACCAGGCGCTCGCGGCTGTGGCTCAGGCTCACCTGGCTGGCCGCCGACTCTACGTGGGAACAACGAATATCGACACCCGCAGACTGGTGATCTGGGATATGGGAGCGATCGCCACGAGCGGCCGACCCGATGCGAAGGAACTGTATCGGAAGGTGCTATTGGCTTCGGCATCGCCGCCGGGATTTCTACCGCCAGTTCCCATTGAAGTGGAAGTCAATGGTCGGCGGTTCACCGAATTGCACGTCGATGGAGGGGCAACCACCGGAGTCTTTCTCCAGGCTTCCACTCTGAACATCAATCGAGAGGCGTTGAAGGGCGGGCGACAACCACTGGCTGGTTCGGATACCTACGTGATCGTCGCCGGGAAGCTCTACGCGGACCCATCGTGTACCGACCGCCGGGCAATGAGTATTGGGGAGAGCGCACTGCATTCCCTGATCTATTCTCAGACTCGCAGTGAGTTGTCGCGAATTCACACTCTTTGCCTGCTCAGCGGGATGCGATTCCACATGGCATCGATCCCGGAGGATATGCGAATTGGGGGCGACATGATGTCGTTCGACCGGGATGAACTGCGACGTCTGTACGATGCGGGATACGCTGCGGCAACGGGCGGAAGAGCCTGGCGGGACACACCGCCTGGAGGAGAACCATACGAGCAAATCCAGCCGCGCACCGGAAACCAGTTCCTGGCACCCAGTGCCAACCGACCCGGCGGTTGAGTTTCACGAACGGTGCCGGTTCGCTGAGAGAATCGTTCACGCCTGGCCATACATCTCAGGTCCGAGAAGCAAATCCGCCAATGCGAATTGATAAAACGCGGAACGGCAGTTACGCGGTTGAACCGTTTTTGATGCGTGCGCTCTAGGTTACGGGCATCCCTTGTGCCATTTCTTGACTTGTAAGCGAGACTTCTCGTGTTCGCCCCATCTACCGATGCTCTCTGCACGACACCTCTTCCCACCACGACTCCACCACCGCAAGGCGGTGCGTTGGTCACTGCCCCAACGATCCTTCTGGTCGAGGATTCCGCGACCCAGCGGCGACTCGTCAACCACCTTTTGCAAGAGTGCGGAAACTGGAACATCGTTCAGGCAGCCGATGGGCTTGCCGCTCTGGAGCAGATGGAGCGATCCATCCCCAGTATTGTTCTGACCGACATCTTCATGCCGCGCATGGATGGGCTTGGGTTGGTGGAGGAAATTCGAGCGCGGTTTCCCCAGGTACCGGTGGTGCTGATGACCGGAAATGGGAGCGAGCAGATTGCTGTTGATGCCCTCAAGGCCGGGGCAGCCGACTATGTGCCCAAACGAATTCTGACCGAGGCTCTCGCCAGTATTCTGGACCGCGTTCTGGAAAACGCCCAGGGCGAAATCAGCAAACTCCGACTGCTCTCTGGGATGACTGGTCGAGTCACTCGGTATGCCCTGGATAACGACCCCACTTTGGTCAGCGCGCTGATCGCTGGGCTTCGGGCCGACCTTCTGGCTCTGGGTGTGTGCGACCAGAACGGTGCCACCCGCACCGGGATTGCCCTTGAGGAGGCGCTGCTGAACGCCATCTACCACGGTAACCTGGAAGTCAGCTCAGAGCTGCGGCGCGATGGGGATGAGCCGTTCCACCGCCTTGCTCAAGAACGCCGCGAACAGGAACCCTATCGGAAGCGTCGGGTTCATGTTTCCGCCCGAATGACCCGCCAGAAGGCCACGTTCGTGATTGCCGATCAGGGGCCGGGGTTCGATGTCTCGCAACTCCCCGATCCGACCGACCCGGCCAATCTCGACAAACCCAGCGGCCGCGGCCTTCTGCTCATGCGGATGTTCATGGATGAAGTTCGATACAATTGGGCTGGGAATCAGATCACACTCGTGAAGCGCCGAACTGCCCCCGAACAGGCGCTGTGAATCGAACCGATCCATTTCGCCAATGGCAGGAACGGCAATCCGGCAAGGACTCTGTCGCTATTGACTCCATGCGGCCAACGCATCATCCTCTCTGATGGATCGATCCACGTTCCCAACCGCTGTTCCCTCACCTGACACAATCAATCGAGAGAAATTGCAGATCGATAAAAAGATGTGGATGAAAAGGGCCGGCAGTGGGAGATAGAAGGACAGAGGGAGCGGTTGCAGCAGGAGGCTTGCGTGACGGCAGACATGACCAGACGAGCGATCCTGACTCTCATTACACCTCCTTCGGACGAGCTAACCGACAATGAGTTGCTGACTTCCTTCATCGAACAACTCGATATGGGAGCCTTTGAAACCATTGTGCGGCGACATGGCGCGATGGTGTTTGGGGTTTGTCAGCGGGTACTCCGGCATCGCCAAGATGCCGAGGATGCTTTCCAGGCCACCTTTCTTGTTCTCGCTCGCAAAGCCTCATCCGTCGTTCCAAGAGAAGCGTTGGCGAACTGGCTCTATGGAGTTGCCCGAAAGGCATCTCTCAAGGCGCGAGAGATGAACGCCCGACGACGGAAGCGCGAAGCACGATCCAGCGGAACCTCTGAGCCTGTGAGCAGCGCAGCAATCGGTCTCAGCCAGGAACTCCGAGACCTGCTCGATTCGGAGTTGGCCAGGCTTCCCGATCACTACCGATCCGTGATTGTGTTGTGCGATCTTGAGGGACGCACCCGCAAAGAGGCTGCACGACACCTCAAGTGTCCAGTAGGGTCGGTTTCCAGCCGACTGTCGCGGGCTCGGGACATGCTTGCCCGGCGGTTGACTCGCCGGGGTGTTGTACTCGCGGGAAGCTTCCTGTGTGGAGTTCTGACCACCGAATCCACCTTTGGAATGCACTCGAAGTTAATGGTTTTGACGATTAAGGCGACCATCCAACTGCTCACGCGGTGTTCCGGGATGGATGGAGCGATCCCGGAACGGGTCAGATCTTTAACGGAAGGAGTCCTCCAGATGATGACGATGTCTCACCGTAAAGCCCTGGCGACTGTGTTCTTTGCTTTGGCCATCGTGGGTGTTAGCGCGTATGGATTTGTCGCAGGGACAGAGCCACCTCCGCCACCAAAGCAACCCAATCAACCTTCAGGTGCCGCCCCGACTGCCCCGAAAGCAAATACCGACCTTCAAGGAATCTGGATTCTCCAGACAGCCGAGCATTTCAGGGAAGACGGCGGCAGCGCATGGATGAAGTTCATGGATGACCATTACCAGTTTGTGGTCACGAACGAGTTCCTCATCTGGAAAAGGGGAAGCACGGATCGAGAGTTAACCTACAAGACTGAACCTGAGAAAGTGCCTGGCTACATCGACATGAAAGTGCTTGCCGAGGGGCCAGACAAAGGGAAACTCATCCGGGGAATCTATGCCATTGCGGGCGATGAGTTGAAACTCTGCGAGGCAGCCGTTGGAGAGGAACGCCCCACGCAGTTCAGCATTACCGGACAGGGAAGGGGCAGGACACTGTACACGCTCTCGCGACAACATCCGAAGGGAATTAACTACTCCCAAAAGGAACTGCAAGGACGATGGACGCTCGTCTCGTGTCGAGAGAATCGGGCTGGGGTTGGAATTGCTACCGAGGGAGGGAAAACAGGTAACACACTAATTTGGAATCGTGACAGCGCTGACCGTGTTGGACAGATGAGTCTTGTGATTGAGGGTAATACAGTCACCATGATTCAGAAGGAAAAACGCATAGAGAACCGATCCGAAGGCAAGATCACTTTTTACGCGAACGACCCGCAGTCAATCGATTTCCCCATCGACGGAAATACTTGCAAGGGCATTTATTCAGTACAAGGCGACACTCTTGTCCTGGCATATGGTGACGCAGGGGGATGGTACAAGCTCACGGACACGTCCTTTGTCGCGTTATTGAAGACAGAGATGCCTGAAACGGTACGCTTGAAACTAATCCCCTTGAAAGACAAGGTGCTATCCCAGGAAGAGTTGAGGAGAGAAATCAGCAAGCTTCTCGACAAGGACGAAACGAAACAATTCCAGAACCTCATTGTGGACAATGCCAACGAGAGACCGACCTCGTTTTCGACCCGGAGCAAGTCTTCGACCCGTGTTCTGGTTTTCGTCCGGGAGAATGATGAGGATAAACGATAACTCGGCAAGGCCGAAGTAGAGGAAGCGAATGTCTGGTTTGTCTGAAGCCCCACCCCATCCTTCTCTGCTTTGAAGTTGCGCTTATGGTTCAAGCCCAAAGATTCGCAGTGGAAAACTGTGGTGCGGAAGCACCATCTTTACAAGCCCGAAGCGCTAGCGAGGGATAGTTTTTCCCTCGCTAGCGCTTCGGGCTTGTATCGGGTTTTCGCATAACAACCATAAAAAGCGCAACTTCAAAACTTCTCTGTGGGGCTTGGCGCGGTCGCCGCTACTTCTTTTCCGCTGCCCTCTTTTCTGTCTCCTTCCGCAGCGCCATCCCCTGCGCAACATAAAGCAGCGACTGGGCCTTCCGCATTGGCTCCGTCTGCAAGGAGGCCCAGTCGGCGGCGTCTCTGTCCTGACCCGCTTCCGCCATTGCACCGATGATGTGGGCATAGCAGGCATTGGCCGCATTGCCAAAGACGCCTTCCATCTCTTGCACGCCCTCGGCCTCTGCGAACGCTTTCTCGAAGGTCTTCCTGGATTCGGTGCTGCCACCAGCTTTTGCCTGGGCCTTGGCTATCACGGCCAGCGATTCGGCACGCCAGTAGGGACGTTTCATCGCCTCTAATGTCTTCAGCGCTTCCTTGAGATCGCCCGCGCGGAGGTGTGCTACCAACACTCCATTGAGAGCCTCTTCCTTGAGGGACTCATCCTCGATGGTCTCCGTCGTCTCCACGGCCCCCTTGAAATCCCACGCCATTGCCTGAGCTACGGCCACATCCACAAAGGCTCTCGCTTTCCAAAACTCCTTCTTGATGGCACCGGCCATTTCCCGCGCGCCCTTCACGTTCCCGGCCTCCGCCAGCGCCTTGGCCAGAGCGCAGGTTGCCACAGGCCGCGTGTCTGACTGCTCGTTCTCCTCAATGCTTTCGACGATTTTCCTCACGTTTTGCAGGAGCATTGTGGCAGTGTTGTCATCCTTAGCCGAGCGGTGTGCCCGGGCGAGGGCCAGCAACGCCACCACGCGGCTTAGGTCGTCATCGATCCCCGCAGCGGTCTTCGTGGCCTCCTTCAGCCTGCCCGCCTTGGCCTGTGCATCGGCCAGTTCTCGCAACGCCTCGCCCTTCCAGGGGTCGGTTGACACCGACGCGATCGTGTCCTCAGCGCCGGCCAAATCGCCCGCCCTTGACTGGGCAATCGCAACCCTCGATAGGGCGTTGTCTCGTGTGCCAAGGTTGTCCATGATGAGTTCGGCCGTTTCTTTGGCACGCTTCACGTCACCGGCTCGAGCCTGTGCTGCGACCGCGTCCCTGAGGCGGTGTTCCTTCTCGAAGCCATCCACGCCTTTTGCGACTTCAATGGCGTCACTGAAGGATTTCGCGGAGGCATCCTTGTCCTTCGTCCTTGCCTGGGCCTCGGCAATGCTCAAAAGCACCCAGACCTTGCTGTTGCGGTTATCAATTGCTTGTGCTGCCTCTGCCGCCTGCTTCAGTAGATCGGCCTCCCGGGGCGGGATCTTCTGCGGTTCCTTCTTCTCCGGCTCAAAGGATCGGGCGATCGGTCTGGGTTGCTCCGCGGCTGGCGTGAGACTTGCGACCAAGCCGCCTCCCACCAGCGCGAGGAGTAGGATGACCGGGGTCGTGACTTTCCACATAGTGATCAGCATGGGGTATACCATCCTATCGGTGAGTGCCAACACATGGGCGGGAACAGCACCGTCTCCCTGCCCGACCGCGACGAGCGGCGCAGCACTGGCCGTGGCACCGGCCAGCGCTGATGGCACGGCCGACGCAGCCGTGCCTCTCCCAATGGCGACCGCACACATTGCGGCCGACAATGTCACACCGCGCCGAGCCAGCCGCAGTTGTAACCGCCGCCGTGCTTGAGCGATTCTGCTCGAAACTGTACCGTCCTTCCAACCGAGTTCGTCTGCCACCTCCTTACGACTGCGGCCTTCAAGGCAGCAAAGAACAAATGGAGTCCGGTACTTCGCGGGCAGGCGCTGCACCTCTTCGTCGAGGAGCACCTGCAACTCCCGCAGCGCCAGACCCATTGAGGGCGGTTCGACAGCTGGGGCGGCCTGTCGTTCGTACCTCTCGCGCCTATGAGCGGCCTGTTTGAGTCGGACGGCGACGCGGTAGGCCGCTCCGTAGAGCCAACTGCCCACCGACTCGCCCTTCAGGATGGATGAGGCCCGGCGTGCCAGGACCAGGAAAGTGGCTTGGAACGCATCCTCCGCATCGTGCTCGTTGTGGAGAATGTGGCGACAGACGCTCCAAACGAGCTGCCCGTGTCGCTGCATCAACGCAGCGAATGCTGCCTCCTCACGGTGGACGGCGAATCGCTCCAGCAGCTGCGTATCTGTAAGGAGTCTGGTCGAGTCCTTCCTGGCCGTGTGTCGTAGATAGCGGAGGACGGCTCCCGACGATGTCTCTGCCATAATGGTTTTCCCCCGAAGGGCGAATCTATAGTAAGTAGTGCAGCCTCCCCGCTGGAGAGTCTGTTTTCTTCTGAACAACAGAGGAGAGCGGTAGGATGCAACGGCCCCCTCAGTGAGTTGCTCGGCCCATTCGCCATTCGCCTCAAGGAAGAACCGACCATCGGGTGTGCGGTAACCCTGATCTTCCAGAGCCGTTCTGAAGTGTGTAGAACAGGGAGGGTCTCACCAGACACATTCCCTGTCCATGAAGCTCACTATCATGTCATCGCCGCCTACCCCCACTCAGATTCCCATCGCTCGCGTTGCATCCGTTGATGCTTACCGCGGGTTCGTCATGTTTCTGATGATGGCTGAGGTCTTGCACCTCGGTCTAATGAAAAAAGCGTTTCCGGAATCCGAGTTGTGGAACTTCCTGGCGTTTAACCAGTCCCATGTCGGGTGGCGGGGTTGCTCGCTGCACGATCTCATCCAGCCCTCGTTTTCCTTCCTCGTTGGAGTGGCGTTGCCGTTCTCGATTGCTTCCCGTCAGGGGCGCGGTCAGTCGGGTTGGGTGAGCGCACTGCACGCCATCTGGCGTGCGGTTGTACTGATTTTCCTCGGCATCTTTCTGCGATCGGTCGATCAGAAGCAGACGAACTTTACGTTCGAGGACACGCTCACGCAGATCGGCCTCGGATACATCTTCCTGTTCGCTCTAGGGCACGCCCGGGTTGTATGGCAGTGGGTTGCGCTGGGTGTCATTCTTATCGGTTACTGGGGGGCGTTCGCCCTTTGGCCGCTGCCCGAACCGGACTTCGACTACAAGGCGGTAGATGGTCTCTCGGAGGTGGAGCGGCCGACTGGCTTCGCTGCGCACTGGGACAAAAACACCAACCCGGCATGGGCGTTTGACAAGTGGTTCCTGAACCAGTTCCCTCGCGAAAAGCCATTCACGCACAATCGGGGCGGATATGCCACCCTCAGTTTTATTCCCACGTTAGGGACGATGATTCTTGGGTTGATCGCTGGCAGTTGGTTGCGCTCTCCAACAACTTCGTGGGCCAAGATCGGTTGCTTCATTGCGATGGGAGTGGCTCTGCTGGCGCTGGGGTGGGTGCTGGATATGACGGGAATTTGCCCGAGTGTGAAGCGAATCTGGACGCCCGCGTGGGTGTTATTCAGTGGCGGGTGGTGTTTCCTGCTTTTGGCCTTGTTTGCACTGCTCCTCGATACCGGTCTACCGGGTGGGTGGGCATTCCCACTCAAGGTGATCGGGGCGAATTCCATTGTGGCGTATGTGGGATCGCACTTGATCGAAGGGTTTGTGCTGGGGTCGTTCAAGACACACTTTGGCGCGAATGTGTTTGCCCAAGCCCACGAATACGAGCCGCTGGCGCGCGGGTTCGCGGTGCTGGCAATCTACTGGCTGATCCTGTTCTGGATGTATCGGCGGAAGGTGTTTGTGAAGATTTGAGTCGGCCGGCAACGGTCTCGCGTGGCCTCAATCGTATGCGTTGGATTAAATGAAAAAGGCTTTCGATCTCAGGCATGCTCAACGGTTCATCTGCTGGAAGGAGGGTCTTTCTGCCTCTCTTATAGCCCCAACAGCATGCGCAAGGTCTTTTCTACTTCCGTGAGTGTCGTGATCGAGATGCTCCCCCAAGGAGCATTTCCAAACCGGTCCTTGCTAATGGTCCGCAGCTGGTCGCATAGGATGACGCTTGGTGTCTTCAGTCCACCTTCAGGCGGATCAACTCGTATGTGAGCCGGTATGTTTCTCGACTTCGCCACCATTGATGTGAGCGGAGCGATCATGATCAGACCAGACAACCCGGCATTGAAAGCATCGTCGCTTATCACCAGGACCGGCCGTTGACCGGATTGTTCATGCCCGCGCCCGATGCCCAGGTCAATTAGCCAGATTTCACCGCGACTTGGATCAGGCATCTCCGTCACTCCCCATCGCCCTTTAGTGAGTACCCGACCGTCTAAGTCATCCTAACCGGCGCTGAGGTGGGCGTTCGTGGGCAAAAGAGGGGATGTGTGGACCGCACGATTGAGCTGTTCGGCTCAGGGTTTGTCTTCTTCAGGGGTAATACAGCGGCCGTCTTCCGTCCATTTCTCGTCAGGGGACAGTCCGTCCATCATGGTTGCGTCCCACTGCTTCCGTTCGGCCAAGTGTTCTGTCCATGCTTCGGGATCGGATTGCAACTCGGCATAGCCAACATTCATCTTCTCGAAGAACAGCTTGTGGTAGTAAGCTTCCAGTGCTTTGGCCAACAGATCAATCATCGTCTGACCGGTTCGCTCAGACAATTCCTTCAGCATTTGGTGTGATGCCTCGCTGATGCAAACGGTCGGTTCGGACATTGTGTAGCCTCCTCTTATTCACCATCCAGTATACCACTCACAGTATACCACTCAGCTTAAATGAAGAGGCTACGTCTTATCGTCCAGATACGTGTCTCACATCGGAGTCCCATCTTATTGCGGCTGACGCACAGTATGGGCTTGGTGGAAACTGAATTGATCGAATCGGCCCCAGAAATCAACCGAGCTTGTGAACCATAATCCGGTTGTGCCCGACGGTGACGATCTCCTTGCAGTCATCGGTCAGGTCAAGGTCGTGGACGTGCATCGCCAGCTTCTCTTGTCGGAGTGTCTTCTTCGCGGCGACATCGTAAAAGAGCAAGAAGCCTTCACCGGCCCCACCGGCTCCAAGGAGCCACGAGCCATCTGGAGCCCACACTAGCCTGTTTACGATTCCCGTGAACTTATCGCCGGGGAACTCGGCGATTTGCTTGGCACTTCTCCAGTCGAACACCTCAATCCTACTCTTGGCTTCCAGGTGGTCGATGTTCCCAATCTTGCCGGTCCCACCAGCGGCCAGTTTCGTGCCGTCAGGCGAGAAAGACAGGGAACGAACGCCGCCGATTGAGTGAAGGCGTTGGGTGGGGTCCCAGGTATACATCACAGGAGCTTCGCAGGCTCCCAGTTCCTTGCCGGTCTTCACATCCCACACAACGATGTGTCCGACCTTGTCGGCGGTTGCGAGATACTTGCCATCAGCCGAAAACGTCGTGGCATAGAGCATGGAGGTGTAGTTGGTCGGAGTCATCTCTTTATGTCCACGCAACTCATGCACAATCTTGCCGGTCGCAGCATCCCACACCCGACAGACCATGTCATCGGCAACGCTGGCAATGAGCTTTCCATCCGGTGATGCGATCACCTTGCGAATCCACTTGGAGTGCGCCTCGACCGACCGAATCTTTTCGCTGGTGGTGATGTCGCACCAGATCAGTTTGCCATCGTAACCGCCGGAGACGAGGTTGAGCCCGGCCAGGGCAACGCCGGTAACGTAGCTCTCGTGAGAATACAGTTCCTTCGGCTCGAACTTGGCAGCCGAGAGGTTAGCAGTGTACACCTTGAAGTCCGAACCGCCGAGGTACACGGTATCGGTGTCCTCAAGCCGGGCGACCGCGAACACGATCACCGGACGGGGGAAATCCTTGATCTGCTTCAGCGTATCGGGGTTGGGAGCTTTCATGGCGTAGTGGATGTGGGGTTAGGGTTGATATAAGACGATGGTTGTAAAATCGGGCATGAAGACGCCACCCTGAACAACCATGACATCCCGCGGATTCCACCCAATCTCGGCGAGTTTCAAGAGCATTGCGTCGAATGTCTCGGCGTCCGCGATAACCTGCCCGTTGCCGATCGCGACAAATCGGTTCAATGGCTATTTCTCAGCGATTTCATGCTTGAGTCGGTGGTAGGCGGCCTGGTTGACTTCTCCTTCAAGGTCCGATGTCATGTAAGTCCTCCGGGTTGGTAGCCAGTATCATCCTACTACCCCTCGGTTACTTCAACACAGCCTTGATCTCTTCGACGCCGGGGTTTACGAGCGGGATCGGGCGGCTGCCAACGTAGTAGTTCTTGTGTGGGTTAATCCCGAGCGCTGAATAGATCGTTGCGAACAGGCTGCCCGCATCCACTTCCTCGGAGATCACCGTATTCCCCTTTGGATCGCTCTTGCCGTAGACCGAGCCGCCCTTGATTCCGCCGCCGGTGATGGTCGAACTCCAGGCGCTGGCGAAGTGGTCGCGACCCAGGCTGGCGTTGATGCCAGGGGTCCGACCGAATTCGGCAAGCGTCAGGATCATCACGTCATCGAGCAACCCCCGTTCCTGGAGGTCATCGATCAGGGTTGCCATGACGTGATCGAGTTCAGGGACCATCTCCTGGTGCGTCTCGAAGTTCTGTCCGTGGCTATCCCACCACGCACGAGCAACGCGGACGAATGGCACGCCCGCTTCCACCAGTCGGCGGGCGATGAGACACTGCTGGCCGAACTGCGTCGGGCCGTAGCGATCGCGAACCTTCTGCGGTTCCTGGGTGATGTCGAACAGTTTTTCGCTTGCCATGATGCCGCGAACGCGCTCATATGCCTCGTTCTGGCTGTTCATCGTCTCGGACGTGCGGCCTTTGCCGAATTGCTTGCCGAGCAAGTCGCGGAGGTCGGATCGTTCCTGGTGATCGAGGTCGGAGATGGTTTCCAATCGCTTGATAAACTCCGGCGTGTTGTTCGTGGTCAGTTCCATCGGGGCGTATCGGGCACCGAGGAAGCCGCTATCGCCGGGGGCCGAGCCGCGCCCTTCGGTCTGGGTGTAAAAGGTGACATAATCCGGCACCTTGCTCTCGGCCCGACCCATTTCGCGGGCAAGAACGGCTCCAAGGTCCGGGTAGCGAACTCCGGCTTCATCCCGCCGACCGCGCATCATGATCTTGGCGCCACTACCGTGGTCGCCGTTCTTGGTATTCAGACCGCGGATAAGGCAGGTTGTTTTCATCCGCTGCGTCATCTTCGGCATCAGCTCGGAGATCTGAAGCCCCGGTACATCGGTCTTGATTGCCCGGAACGGGCCGCCTGTAGGTGCCCCAGGTTTCGGATCCCACGTTTCCAGTTGGCTCGCTCCGCCAGCCAGCCAGAGAAGAATGACCCGCTTCTGGGTCTTCTTCAACGCGGTGTTAACCTCCGGGGCTGCGAGTGCATTCAAGGCGGTCATATCCGCTGCGAGGGTTGCACCTGCCGCAGCGCCAGCACCCAGGAATGCCCGGCGGTTGAGGGCATGGTCGGGTGAGCCGCAGAATCGAATACGAGACATGGTCGTTGCTCCATTGAGCGGTGAGAGTCTTCAGATCGCGGTGTTTTGTAGGGTGGGTCGAGGCTTTGCGAGCCCCACCAAAACCACCAATAGCATCAATAACTGAACCGAAACTCTGGGGCGGTTACGAACGCCCACAGCACTTGGCGGTAGGCATCGGCCTCGCGGCCAGGTCGTTTTTGGATATAAGCTGAGATCGCTTTCGATTCCTCTGCGGTCGCGGAGCGACCGTAGGCGGTCTTCACCAAAAACTCGGCTGCTTCCTTGGAATCTCGCATGGTCTTGATCCGGCCCAGCGCGGTGCCGGTGCCATCGGTCAGGTATTCGTTCATCACTCGGTTGCCGTTGCTGAACAACAGCGCCTCGCCAACACCAATCTGGAAGTTATCTGTCGGCTGGGCGATGAGACTGGCAAAACCACGGGCCGAACTCTCCATCTGTTCGATGGTCCTCTCGAACTCCTCGGCTTTCTTGCCCTCGAATGCGACCGGATCGGTCGCGGCGATCTTCAACGAAGTGGCAAGTTGCAAGGGAGTCATTGGCTTGAGTTTGGCAACCGCGAATAGCTTGGGGTCGGGCTGATCGGAATCGTAGCGGCTGCTCCGGGAGTAGGTTTTGCTGAGTACGATGCCGCGGATGAGTCGCTTCAGGTCGTATGCGTGAGTGGCCGTGTCCCGGGCAAGCCAGGAAAGCAATTCAGGATGACTCGGTGGGTTCTCCGAGTGCATCTGGTCAAGAGGAGTGACCAGCCCGGCACCGAGGAACCGATGCCACATCCGGTTCACGATATTCCGGGCGAAGTAGTCGGCGTTTGCATCCTGGAGAGCAACTTCGACCAGCTTGGCCCGGGCGCTGAACTTGGGGGCCGGAGGAGGCGTTTTCGCAGCCTTGGCCTTATCGAGTGCATCCTTCTCTTTCTTCATCTCATCGGCAGTTGGTTCCTTGCTGGAAGCATCTTCGATAACGGCACCGGTGAGGAACATCATCTTGGCTGTTCGCTCCGGCCCTTTGGTCGGCTTGTACTTGATACCGCCGGAGCCGCGTTCACCGAGGAACCCGCCATTATCGAACGTGCGGGCCAGGAACATCTTCATCCCGTAGAAGTGATCTTGGGTCCAGCCCACGACCAGTGGGTGGTTATGACACTGGGCACAGCTCACGTTGACACCAAAGAACGCAACGCTCACATCGTTGGTGAGCTTGTCGGTATCGGTGAGCCGAGCGCGGAGGAACTCGGCTGCACCTTTGAGCTTCGCATTGCCCTCATTGGGAAGGAGAAGCTCGCGGAACACTTTGTCCCAGGGTTTGTCTTCTTTGATCGCGGCGACCAGATAATCGCGAAAGGCTCCGTTCCCCCGCATGTTTCCATCGGTGTTGAGCATCACATCGAAGAGCGAAGCCTGATGGCGGGCGAAGCCTGGGGCGGCGATCAGTCGGTCCACCAGTTTGATGCGCTTGTCGGACTCCTTCGATTTGGTATAAGCATCCACTTCCGCTGTGGTGGGGATTCGCCCGACCAGATCGAGTGTGAGTCTGCGAATGACTGTGGCATCATCGGCCTGACCGGCAGGCGTAACACCAGCATCGGTAATTGCAGTATCGATCAATTGATCGATGACCTTTTCGATCGGTTGCGAAGCAAAAGGCAAGTCGGCGGCATAAGCAAGCGGCGCGCGCAAGCCACCTGCGATGGTGACTGTGCAGACCGCGGTGAGCAGCAGACGGAGCCGCATGAGAAGTGCTCCTGTCGGTGGGAAATACGTTTGGCGGGTTAAGGCAACTTACCGGTGGGAGAGTTATCGGTGGGAGTGTCGAATCCGATTCGACTGCCGAGATTATAACATAGGGCAGTTTTGATGCCAGCAGAAAGTGGAGACTTCCACGCCGTCACTCGCCTTCGCTCACGCTCCGGGTTGAAACTCCTGATTGTTATGGCAGCAGATCGGCAATACGAACCGCATGAGCCATCGCGGCGATCGGGGCAACCGAATCAGACGGTCCAAAAGTAAGATGTGTGTGGTAGGCTACCCCGCCTGCGGCAATGGGCATCGGGTCGCGAAACACGAGCAACCGAGCGTGAATGACATCGAGAACCCAATAGTCGGCAATTCCGGCCGTGGCGTACAATTCAGCCTTAATTGTGGTGTCGTGGTCGAGAGATGAATCCGCAACTTCCACAATCAGCAACGCGGTTGTCGGGTGGTCTGTGTAGTCTTCAAACCGGCCCGGAAGGACGGACACATCGGGTTCCGGTTCGCTATCAACAGTTCCAAGTGGTTCCTGACGAGCCACCCATCCAATCCCCATGAATGTCTTTTCCAGAGCCTCCGCGGTTTTCCGGCATCCGACAACATGCGGCCAACCCTTGGGGCTCATCTCGAAGATCTCCCCATTGATGAGTTCGACTCGGCGGCCATCAAAAAGCCCGAGTTTTCCAAGTGCGTAATATTGCTCGCGAGTCCATCGAAATGGTCTGGGGTTGGTATTAGTCGGGAACCCATCGTGCGTTTCCAAAACGTGGCCGTTGATGAGTAAGACGGATTGCCCGCGAAAAACTCCGCGTTGCATCATGAGGTGAAACTGTGTCCCGTTCCATTGAACGGGACGTGGTCCTGTCGGAGGGTTCGGATCGGGTGCAGCAAGTGAGATCGCGGTGGACATTTTTTCACTTCTGCGGAGGTGAGGACACTGTGTGCTGAGGGTTTTGAGGGAGTCACGACAGGTTCGAGGTATTCGCGACTGCTGCAATCGAGTGCGAGGCCGGAACCTCCCGTTTCTCGAATACCAGTGCGAGTACAGAGGCAGCGGTCGCGAATCCACCCCACAACAGGGCCGATGCTTTCAACTGTCCCCCAGACGCCGCGTGCTGCATGGCAATCCAGAGATTCCAGCACAACCACACCCCATGAAACGCGATGGATGTCCCCCATATCAGATAGCGGGTGCCCATCGCGGGAACCGTGAAGGTTCGGAGAAGATATCCGGCAGTGGTCAGGTAGCCGAGCCCAAATGGGGTTAGGAACAGAGCCCACGGACTGAGTCGGGGTAACAGGAACACGCACGAATACGTGCCCAAGATCGCGAAGGCACCAGCGATGGTTTGCGGTAGGGTCTGGTGCAGTATGTTTATCCGACTCACGCTCTTACCTCCTCGATCCAGACTTGCAATCATTCTAACCGACCTCGGAGACCGCGTGTACCTCGGCCTTTATCAAAGCATTCCTCGAAAAATCAGACACATTGTAGTGCGACGGGGTTCAAAAGGACATCGCGCTGGAGGCGTTTGAACCCGGATGAAATCGACCAATCTACCCGTTCGGAAATAAGTGAAGCGAAGGCGAACGCGGCACTTGACAATAGTCATCAATATCCCATCAACAGTTGAACGACCCGGTAGATGTTAATATCTTCTGCCTGTCGGCGAATTCCTCTCCAGCAGCCATTTTGCACCCCCCACTCCAACCGGGAGGCGGCCGTGTCGGTGATCGAGACGCGGGAACTCAGCAAAGAGTACGGCCGGATTCGAGCGCTCAAGGGCGTCTCTCTGACCGTTGAGAAAGGGCAAATCTACGGATTGCTCGGCCAGAACGGCGCGGGCAAAACCACCCTCATCAAAATCCTGCTGGGAATCGTCAAGATAACCGGTGGGGAGGCCGACCTGCTCGATGCTCCAGCCGGCACCACTTCAATCCGCGAGCGGGTGGGGTATCTACCGGAAGATCATCAATTCCCCGGATACCACTCTGGCTACTCACTCATGGATTTTTACGGCCAGCTCTATGGCGTGTCGCGGGACGATCGCCGCCGAAAGATCCCCGAAACGCTGGAATTGGTTGGGATCTCCGGTCGGATGCACTCGAAAATCAAGACCTATTCAAAGGGGATGAAGCAGCGGTTGGGCATCGCCCAGTCCCTCCTTCACGATCCCGAGGTGATCTTTCTCGATGAACCAACCGATGGCGTGGACCCCCTTGGCCGTCGGGAAATTCGGGAACTGATGGGGCGATTGAAGGAGAAGGGGCACACCATCTTTCTGAATTCGCACCTTCTGGGTGAGGTGGAACTGATTTGCGACCGCGTGGCGATTCTCCAGAAGGGTAACCTCGTTCGCGAGGGAACCATCGCCGAGTTGACCGCGCAAAAGGGACGCTTTGAAGTTGGTCTCGCAAGCGGACAAAAATTCCCAGAAACCGAAGCCACGCAACTCGGATACTCCATCAAGCACATCGCTGCAGCGGGTGGTGGCAAGGGACCAGCCCCAACGATCGAACTCTGGGAGGTTGGTCTTGTCGAGGGGCAAACGATCGATCGCCTCGTCCGACTCATTGTTGAGAAAGGACTGAATTTGCGCCACCTCGTTGAACGGAAGCAATCGCTGGAAGATGCGTTCCTTGCGACCGTCGAGGGGGCTGAACCTGGTGTCGATAAACGCAGCCGGAAACCGATGGCCGTTGGGGGGGATGACCGATGAAGCAGTTTCTGGCGATCCTGAAGGACTCATTCCGCGAGGCAATGGATGCCAAGGTGATCTGGGTATTACTGGGCCTGTCGGCTCTGGTCTGTCTGATTACCTTCAGCCTCTCGTTCACACCCGAGCCACCAGACAAGGCGTTCGAGCAGATCGTCACAAAATTCAACTTCGTGTTTCCCGAACGAGGCAAGGGAAAACTGCCAGTGATTCTAAGTGACGCGACAGCGTACACCGCCTCGAACGTGCAGACCACCGCGGATGGATACACCCTGCGACTGACCACGAAGCCATCGGGAAACCCGCTGTTTCGACGTGGATCCAGTCGCCCCGACGAAAAGACTTCTCAGCCTGACTCGCTCCGCTTTGCCGTGGTGAATTGGCAGAAACCAGCCGGGCACACGCGAACGATGGGTTTTGGGCAGAATGGGCCTCCCTTGGAGGGTGCCGAACCCCAGGAAGTCACACTGGAAGAAGCTGAAACACTTACCGATGACGATCTGGATACGTTCATTCAGCAACAGTTTGCCGTCCATGCCGGCATGGACAATGTCACCGTTAAGCGCGTGACTGATGGAGTGAAGCAGCCAGAATATGCGTTCGATGTCGTGATCCACTCAACCGAGGGCGTCCGAGGCTGGCCGACCACCACGAAGTTGTTCTTTGGCGCTGTGACCATTCCGGCACATTTCCCACTTGGAATGGTGTTGTGGTTCATTGAGGAAAAAATCATCAATGGGTTTGGAGCGACGTTGACCCTGTTGATTGGGGTGGTCATCACGGGTTTCTTCATCCCGAACATGCTGCGAAAGGGAGCCCTCGATTTGCTCATTACCAAGCCAATCAGTCGCCCAGCACTGTTGGTTTACAAGTACATCGGCGGATTGACATACATGTTGATTCTGACCGTGACCACCGTTGGTGGAATCTGGCTGGTACTGGCACTTCGATCCGGTTTTTGGAACCCAAACTTCCTGCTCCTTATTCCCATCCTGACCTTCACGTTCGCGATTCTGTACGCATTCTCGACACTTATTGCAGTGTTGACGCGGAGTTCGATCGCAGCCATCCTTCTCACCTGTGGATTCGCGTTTTTCCTGTACCTGGTGGGTGTGATCAAGTTCACGCTCGATGATTTTCGGGCCGACCCAACGCAACGAGCCGAAGTGAACAAAACCGTGGGCGATGTGGTGGATGGAATCCAATTCATTCTGCCCCGGTACAAGGATGTGGACCGGTTAACGACAAAACTGATCTCCGATGCCACGCTCACCCCTCTGGAGCAATATGCCCTGGCCAAATCAAAGGTCGAGTACCCATCATGGGGTGAGACGTTTGGGGTATCATTCGGATTTATCGCAGTCATGCTCGGACTGGCGTGTTGGAGATTCCAGACGAGAGACAGTTAGCGTGGAAAGTGTTAGGAAAGAGTTGAGAGTAGAGAGCGAAGAGAGAATCAGGCGCTACCCACTTACCGGGGGCAGGTTACTCGAAATCGCCTTCGCGAAGGTACTCGCGCTCGTCAATTTCGTTTTGAGTGAGTGGCTTGTTCGCCACCGCGTTTACCCCGGCCTTGCGCAGCGTGGCCAGTCCTTTAGCGGAAACCCCGTTTCGAGACAGGTCGATGTGTTCGAGCCGCTTCGCATCCGGGCACGCGGCCAACAGCTTTGCGCCTTCGTCGGTGATGCACCCGTGCCGCAGGTCAAGCCACACCAGTTGCTTGAGGATGCCTGATCCGATGATTTCGCGAATCCCGTTATCGCCCATGTCCGACAATCGCAGTTGGAGGTGTGTCAACTTCTTCAGGTGTGAGGTGCTGACGAGGGCCCTGACCTGATCGAGCGGAATATACGACATATCATTGTGGTTTTCGTCTGTGTCCTCCGATTGGTGCGGGTGAAACAGAAGGTGGGTCAGATTCGCGAACGCCGGGTTCTTGGCAAGGACATCGAGCGAGTAAACGGGGCTGGCACTGTTCCGCCCGCGCCCGGCGAGGTGATATATCCGCATTTCCCGCAGGTGGGTGAGGTTGGTAAGGGTAAAGACATCGCGGCTGCTGTAAGATTTACAGTAAAGATCCAGCACTTCGAGGCGACTCATCGCGGCGAGGACGTGTTCGAGCCCCCGAACGTAGGTGTGGCAGTCGCACCAACCGTCTTCGGATGGGACTTCGCCGCCCATCTGAAACCGGCGGAGGTTGGCGAGGAATGGTGAACCGATCAGTTCAAACAGCTCCGAGTGGTTGTCGATGCCCTTGGGTGTCTTCACGCGCGGGCGCGGCTGGTTGGGGACGTCCTCGCCGTAGTAGCCACGCATAGTGTCGTGGATGTGCAGTTCCTCAACGAACCGTGCGGCCGGGTCGGTTGCGAGCGATTGCGCGAGCGCCATGCTCAACCGCCCGACGACCAACCTGGAGACGACGCCACGCCGCCATGTGTGTTCGACTTGCGTGGAATAGTCCTCGCCGTAGCCGTTTGTGGTCTCGTCATTCGCGTCTTCCTCGAATACGAATGGGGCGAGGCCGCCAAGCCACTCCTTCTCGTACTTCGCGAGTAACTCCTTTTCTTTCTTCTTCAGTGCGTCGCGCTCTTTCTTGGACCGTTTCTCGTCTTCGAGTGCGAGTTGCGTTTGCATGAACTCGCCGCGCGGGTTGCCCTGTTCCACGAAGTAATCCGCGTATGCACACCACCCTGCCAAGTCGTCCGGGTTCGCCACGAGTGCCTTCTGGAACGCCTCCATCTCGGACGTAAGCGATTTGCGAGTCGTTTCCGTGTAACCCTTATTGGTCTTCTGATTAATAAGCTTGTCGGCCTCGGCCTGTGCGGTCGCTGTGTCCTTGAAGGTCTTCGTCTGCGATTGTCCACTGGTGCCGATTCGGCCGAACGTGACCGTGAAGGACTTATCCTTCACCTCGATATTCCAGAACTTGTGGCTCGACGCATCGCTCATCTCGAATGTTCGCATGTGGCGTTCCGTTCTTATGCGGGGCTGAGAGTCATGAGCTACGCATAGTCTGCTTTATAGTTTTGTATCTCGGGCTATGCCCAACGGTAATTCATCTCCATTCGGTTGATCGGCGTCTCTCCAGTTTGTTATCGTGTGGTTCGCGTCGTGAACAGCCCGACCTACGAAATCAGCCGTTCCCCCTCCTGGTCCCGGAATTGCCGCTCATCGATCCGCTCGAACCGCACCCTGTCGCCAACTCGAAGCGGGAAGAAACCCGCTGCCACATCCACAATAACCCGCGGCGTTCGTCCAATCAGATTCCACCCTCCGGGGCGTGGGAGCGGGTAAATGCCTGTTTGTCGGCCGGTTAACCCAACACTCCCCGGTTCGACTCGTAATCGCGGGCTTGGCAGGCGGCCAACACCGCACAACTCCGGCGGCAGATAGCCCAGGTAGGGGAAACCTGGCGCGAACCCAATCGCGTACACCGTGAACTCCGTCGATGTGTGCAACCGAATCACTTCATCGACAGAAATTCCGGTATGCTCGCAGACCCGGGCCATATCCGATTGCATTTCGTAACAAACGGGCACGCGAAATGTTCGTAGATTGATCGCGGAGTGCTGGGGGCTGGGCGAAGTAGAGCCATCTTCTGTGGAGGTGAGGAATTCGGTCAGCCATTTGATGACATCGCCGGTTCGGATCATATCTGCATCAAAGAATATCCCGACACTGGCGTAAGCAGGAACAATATCCTGAAGCCAGAGAGTAGCCGCACTCCGAACCGCCGTTGCGAAGTGGATCGCCGCGGTTTCATCGGGGAAGTAAGCGAGAACAGCCTGGTCGCCGAGAGGAACAACGGTCATAGTCAGTGTTCAGGTGGTGTGGTGGGCTTGGGGTTCCAGGTTTTAGGCGAGCCGGGAGCGTGAGCGACCGGAGTTTTTTCTCCGGTCGCTCACGCTTCCGGCTCGCCTAAAACCAACAACCCAAAAAACTGAAATCGTCCGCTTCCGGAGGCGTCATACTTAACGATGGGACCGGATCAGTTGGCCGAACTGGTGGACCAGTATGGGGCCGCCCTGGTGTTATATGCCCGTCAGTGGTGCGACTGCCCAGAAGATGTGGTGCAGACTGCGCTCCTGAAACTGGTTCGGATCTCTACGCCCCCGGACAACCTGATCCCCTGGCTTTACAGGGTTGTCCGAAACGGTGCGATTGATGCCAGCCGCGCCGCCCGCCGACGACAGAAGTACGAAACTGCCGCTGCCGACCACGCCCCAAAATGGTTCTCGCCCTCCTACGACCCAACTGGGCTGGATGCCCGCGCCGCAGCCCTGGCCCTCTGCAATCTTCCCGTCGAAACTCGGGAGATTATCGTTGCCCACATTTGGGGCGGCCTGACCTTCGAACAGATCGCTACGGCGGTCGACAGTTCGGCCGCCACATGCTATAGACGCTATGCCGCCGGTCTCGATATTCTTCGCCAAAAACTTGGGGCCGATACCCGGACGAAAATGAAATGAGCGACTCCATTCCCAATACCCCCGATCCCCTGGCCATCGCGCTCTCGAAGCTCGATCCAGCCCCACATGGATTCGATCGGGATGCGCTCATGTTCGCTGCCGGGCGAGAATCAAAAGCCTGGGCCGTCAAGTGCTGGCAAGTACTTGCTGCCGCTGCTTTGCTCGCTGCGGTCGGGTTCGCTTATCTCTATTTCACACATCGCTAAACTTATCTCGAACGCAAATCCCTCTGCTGAAAAGATCGCGCAAAATGGCGATTATTGGCACCAAATCGAGCACTGTGGCATTCCACAAGTAAAGTT
>Ga0206850_10039_pt1 | contig 49527 bp, 27 predicted proteins | sample Alteio_BWOrgCont_16_FD_152885 | JGI IMG/M metagenome (GOLD analysis project Ga0206850, IMG submission 152885) | Enriched cells from forest soil in Barre Woods Harvard Forest LTER site, Petersham, Massachusetts, United States -... | ecosystem: Environmental > Terrestrial > Soil > Temperate forest >...
GACGGCATTGCCTTTACCTGGAGAGTATTCCTCCGTTTCCAGCCCTTCCACAAGCCTACAGCATTGGCAGCAGGAAAGCCATTGATGCTGATCTCCTGGCCGATAACTCGAATCTCCAACGTGTTCTTTTTCCGCCACTGGTCATCGAAGGAATAGCGATCGGTCAGAAAATGGATTCGCTGGTTGGTCGAGCCAATCCAGCGTCGTTCGGTGTCCGGGTGTTCTCGCTCGTAAGGTCCATCGACCAGAATATCAGTGAGTTTCAGGAGTTCAGATACTTCGGGCTCGGCATGGTTCTGGAGTTCCTCAAGGGTGTATCCGCTGAAAACCATTGTGGATAAATTCAGTTCCCGGCTGATTTTTGCCAGAGAAGCCGCGGCTGGGGCATGTGCGAATGGCTCTCCGCCCAGGAGTGTTATTCCCTCGATCCCATTCTCTTCCTGCGTTCGTATGAGCCAAGCCGTCATTTCTTCAATGGTCTTTGTCTGTCCGCCTTTGAATGGTAAGAACTCCGGGTTACAGCATCCGGGACAGCGGAGCGGGCAGCCCTGAAACCAGATCGCAAACCGTTTGCCCGGACCTTCGGCCTCGGTACACGGCACCACCTGGGCAACTTGTATCGTTTGCATCGGTGATTCGGTTTCAAGAGTGGGGGTCATTTACGTCACACACTGTTATGGATGCTATCCGAATTATAGCCGCGCTGCGACCTGCACGGTGCCGTGATCTCGCTCTTCCCCATCCACTTCAATCATACGATCCACGAACTTCCGCACAGTTTCAATGTTGGTGGTGAGATGCCGCGTGACTTCTGATGTCCGGTACGCACTCGCATCTGGGCTGAAAACCAGTGGCAACAGGAGTTGATCGGCCGAGTGCGGATCAACTGGGCATTTCGCGTCGCGAAACGCAATGGCTTCATCGGCTGCATCATCAGCCACGGCTTCCGCGGGCTTTCCCCGTTCACCCAGACCAAAGAAAAATGGCGGAACGGGAGCCTGTCGGAAAATGATCGCCGCGACTGTACCTGGGTTGGCTGCCTCCCATTCCTCAAGCGGGATGTGTGACTCAACACCCTGTGATTTCAATCGCATGCTCAACCGTCTGGCCTGCCTTCGGCCAACGGATTCCGGTAACCCGGCGTAGGCACTGAACCCACCCGCAGTCGTCAACTCCGGGCAACTGGTTAGGGTCAGCCCGTTCACACGAGAACACGGATGGACGATCGCGCGAATCTCGCCACCCCCACGCGGATAGAAACCTGGACGGATCATCTCAAGCTCGATGGAAATTCCAAGCCTACCCATGTACGCCGCCCAGGTTGTCTCAAGGAAGTGGTAGCACGGAGCGTGTTGGTTGTGTGTTCCGCCGGTGATGATGATTTCGCTGGGTTGGTCACATCGCAACGCGAGGGGAAGGTAGATCGTTTGAAGAACGAGGCTGGTTGCTCCAGCGGTGCCAATGCTGAAGGTGTACTTTCCGGACTTGACCGCGCCGGGTTCAAAATAGAGAACTGCGGAGCCGACCGAGCCGCCCTTGTAGTTCCCGTTGCTGATGGTGCTGGCTGCGCGAACGCACATGAGATGTTGCGGTTGAAGTCCCGGCTTGGATCGATTGGCCCGGATGTTGATGAGCTTGAATGGTCGTCCGGTGAGAATCGACAGCGTTAGCGCGGAACGGAGGATTTGTCCCCCGCCTTCACCCTCGGACCCATCGAGTTCGATCATGCCATCGTTCATGAGGTGAATGACACAGGAAAGAAGCTACCGGTTCAGGCCGATTGGTGCTCGTCGAATTGAACAGCCAACGGTCATGGTGTAGACTCATATCAGGTTCGGAGGTCGCCCATGGGTCGAAGAGTGAGCGTTCACCACTTTGTGGCAAACTTGACCACCACACAGTCTGGTCCACATCCGACGTCGAACCTACTTGGTGTAGATTACTGGTACGATGTTCCACCTGACGCGGAATTCCCTCGAACAATTGGGCGGATGGATTTGTTCACACGCTTCTATTTGCTCAGAGCGAAACCTGTCGAGTTCTTCATCCGAGTATTGTGGCTGGATGCCCCGCAACGAAGTCGTAGCGAGATTGGGCGGTTCGGCCCATACACAGTTGGCTTCAAATTTGATGAGACGGTCCATGACCATGTGTTCAAAGTTTTCAACATCCGTTTGCAGGGGGCGGGACGACATACTATCCGACTGTTAAGAATGCAAAATGGAGGCTGGAGGGGGCCGAGGCTTGGAAAAATGAGTGAAACGCATTTCTATGTGGAGCGATAGTCATGAGCCGACGGAACCGAAGATGGGCACCACCAGCGTCCGGGCCTTGTCCCAAACTCGGACCTCAATCTACTGAATGTATCAGCGATGATGACAAGGCTGGAGTTCCGCTTCCGCCTTTTGTGGAACTCACACCCCGAAGTCCGCCGCTGGAAATCACCGAGTTGTATCCCAGTCCGCCACCGCCACCGCTGCTCACCCGCGAAGACTCTCTTTCCCAGGTGCAAGTGGGCTTCGCAGCACTCAGCAATGACGAATTGAGGGTCGCTCACTTGTGGCTGACTGGGAAAGGTCTCGAAGATGTATGTTGCGAACTCGGGATGACGGAAGAAAAGGTCCGGAACCTCTGGCAACACATGCGATGGAAGCTCCGATTGGCTCTTGAGGGAAAAGAGCCTGTGGGTTCACCACCAAGTGTGAATCGCGATGGGTGATTTCCTTCATATCGATTTGTTGTGAGAGTGCATCTCACCCGGTCTTCATCCATTTCGCCACATCTCGTGCGTGGTACGTCAGGATCATGTCGGCACCAGCCCTGCGAATGCTGGTCAAAATCTCCAACGTCACGCGGCGTTCATCGATCCATCCCTTCGCTGCCGCTGCTTTGACCATCGCGAACTCGCCGCTGACGTTGTAGGCTGCCACGGGCACCCGATACCGCTCCTTAACTCGTCGGATGATGTCCAGGTACGATAACGCTGGCTTCACCATAATCATGTCCGCTCCCTCGGCCAAATCGAGGGCCACTTCCTTCATTGCTTCGTCGCTGTTGGCTGGGTCCATCTGATAGGTATTCCTATCCCCGAACTGTGGCGGCGATTCCGCGGCCTCGCGGAAGGGGCCATAGAAACCAGAGGCATACTTCGCAGCGTAGCTCAAGATCGGCAGATGCTCGAACCCGGCCGCATCTAGACCTCGGCGGATTGCGCCAACCATGCCATCCATCATTCCGCTTGGGGCAATCACGTCCGCACCAGCCTTGGCGTGGCTCACACATTGTTCCGCAAGGATCGACAGAGTAGCATCGTTATCGACATCCAGCTTGCCGCCTTTGTTGTGCAGGATGCCGCAGTGTCCGTGATCGGTGTATTCGCAGAAACACTCATCGGTGAGCAACAAGACATCCGCCCCAAAAGCCTTTCGCACAGCGCGAAGAGAATGCTGAATGATGCCATCGTCTTTAAGGGCACTGGAACCTGTTTCGTCCTTGTATTCCGGGATGCCAAACAGGATGAATCCTTTGATACCCATTTCGCGTGCAGCCCCGATCTCATCAATCAGCGTGTCCACACTTAACTGGTAGTTGCCCGGCATGGAACTGATTTCCTGTCGCACGCCTTTTCCGGGGCGAACGAACAGCGGCAGGATCAGGTCGCGGGGCGAGAGTTCCGTCTCCCGAACGAGTTCCCGTACCAAAGGGTTATAACGCAACCTTCGGGGTCGGGCAGTTGGGAAACTGGGAGAAGGTAGGTTGGCGTCGGAATGTGGGTGGCTCATGAAATGTCCCAATCGTCGCGGATGTTGGTGTGCGGATCGACAGGCGTTTTACGCCGATCCGGTTGCATCTCCCAGCCCGAGTCGCACGGTTTATTTAACAGCTTTACACTGGTTCCGGTTCGGCTAGACACGATCTTCACACTTCGGCATACCACAGCAACACGTCGGATGCGGAGGGAATAGTGTATGCGTGTGATGGTAATTGCCATCGCTGTTGTGGTTATTTCAATCCCGAGTCGTGGATTGGCGCAAGGAACCCCTGCACCGATTAACCTTCCAGTGGTTGCTCCTGGCCCAGTGGTTGCTCCTGGCGAGGGATCGCCGTTGCCCAGTGGGAAAGAAATCTCTCGACCGTTGACGCCAGTGGAGATCATTCCAGGCGTTCCGCCCACCGCGGAACAACCCGAGCCTCCGAAACCGAATCCCGTACAGCGAGTCGAAGACGTTCAGGACCAGCAATACGTTCGCCGCGGGCCACTCGGTCCCGGATGGGATGATTTTGAATACCTGCTTTGGTGGCCGAAATCCCAGCCTTTGCCGCCACTGGTCACGGGAACGCGGAGCGGCGTTCCACCAATCCTGGGGCACTCCAGCACATCGCTGCTCCTGGGTGGGCACATGCTTGAGAATCAGGATATCTCGGGTGGTCGGTTTACGATCGGCGCTTCTATTAACACTGAAGAAACGGTAGGAGTTGAGGCGGTTTATTTCTTTCTGGGAAGTCGGACGCTTTCGGACACGTTCCGTTCAAAGGGGGATCCGGCTGCGGACTCACTGGGGCTTCCGTTTGTGAACTCAGCAACAGGTCAGCGAGATGCCTTCATCGTCGCCGCACCGGGTATCTCAAGTGGTTCGGTTTATGTGAGCAGCACAACCCGCGTTCAGGGGGCCGAAGGGAACTTCGTTGCCAATCTCTACGATGGGCAGTCGGTGAAACTGAACGGGATCATGGGCTATCGGTACCTCCAGGTCAATGAAGGGATCGCGATCGAGGACATGCGGACACAAATTGGCGGTACTTCAGCCTATGGCCCGATTTACGATGGGTTCGATGGCCACAACCAATTCAACGGCGGGCAGCTTGGCCTACACGCAGACATTACACATGGGATGGTGTTCTGCGAGCTGACAGGTAAGGTTGCGATCGGAATGACTTCTGAGGTCGTGAAAATCGAAGGCGCAACAACGATTAATACTCCCGGTTTGGGAGGAGTGACTTCTCAGACCCTCCCCGGTGGAGTCTATGCTCTCCCCTCGAATATCGGCCGATATTCGCGCGGGGAGTTTGCTGTTGTACCAGAGGGTATTTTCAAAGTCGGGTTGAAAATGGGCGATGTCAGCCGGTTTTTTGTCGGGTACAACTTTTTGTATCTAAGCGATCTGGTCCGCCCAGGCGATCAGATCGATCGCACGTTGAACCCAGCCCAAATCCCAAGTCTCAACTCAGGTGGAGCGTTCACGGGGGCAGATCGCCCGCGTGTTCCATTCATCCGATCAGATTTCTGGACTCAGGGGCTTATCATCGGGCTTGAGACACGCTACTGAAGGCCTTCTCCTGGCGATCCAGGAGAACGCCGGACACTGCGGTGGGCTCTTAGCTCGTTCGGAAATCTGGCGACTTCCATCAGGCTGCTTGACGGGTAAACGCACACTCGAAAGTATGCTGATCGAAGCCGGGGGCAACGCTTCCCTGAGAAGCGTACTGATACAAAGCAGCGAGAAGGATTGTGTGGAGCGCTGCACTGATTGCAGAGTGCAACAGCATCGCGATCGCGCCAGCAATCAGCAGAGCAACTCCGACAGGAACCATTCCGGAAACTAAAGCCACAATTCCTCCCGCGAATAGCAGAAACACAGGAATTGCAAGCAGGAACAGGAATAACCCGAGACCGAGCTTGCCGACAAGAGCTTCACCCCACGTCTTCGATAACAAAGACACCGATCGACTGACAGCCGCGATCGGTCCCACCTTCTCAACAACGAGGACAGGGACCACGAAGAACGTCATTACCGACCATGCCGTTCCCAGGATCATCGAGATGTAATACCCCACCTTTTCGTGGGCGTTCTCGATTGCTTTCAGAAGGAGACCCACGCTCGCGGATACAAGAGCCCAGGCGAAAATCTGAGGAAGGCGGGCAAATGCGGCACGAAAACCATCGCCGAGAGAGGGTTCCTGGCCGTTGAACCGGAGCAGTGCGCAACTGACCAGCGCGGAGTTGCAGAAGATGATTACAAAATAGCAACAGAAGTAGAACACGAATGTGACCGGATAAACCCATACGGGCGGTTTGTTATTGTGATTCTGCATGTGCTGGTGGACTTGATTCCAATCCACAAGTGTGCCGAGCGGAATTGCAAAGCTCGCAACCACGATGAGGAAGAGTACCCCGCTGATAATCGGGAACAGAATGAGATGTTTGTCCTTGATGAGGACATCCCAGGAACTGCGGGCCAGAGAGAAGCCGTTGGAAATGCGATCGAACATGAGGACATGACTCCGAGGGTGAAAGGATTGGTGGGATTCTAGCACGCTTGTTGTAGGAAGCCACCGATTGGTGCTATCTGGAGAGTTATTCGCCAATCAACTCTCCGGATTGGCGAGGATTTGCCGGAGTCGCTCAGCAAGAACCGGAATAAATCGCTCGGGCCAACTGTGGTCGATCAATCCGATTCGGGCCATGTCTTGGAGATGGACTTGGTCTTTAAGCCGGAAGGCAACCAGCTTCATGCGGATAAGGGCTTCGAGCGACAAGACACGAAACGCAACACCCTCTTCAGTTTCGGTCATCTCGGGAGTGGGAAGGGGGTCGGTTTCCTTCACTTTTTCGCCAGCGAACAGCACATGGATCCCATCGCTTGGCTTCCTATCGGGTCGCTCGACGAACAAATCCACTCCGGCAACTCGATCGTAATCGAATCCGGCAGCAACCATCGCAGCCTTGGCAGCCCCAAGATCCACCCGGCGGATCAGAATGTCCACATCGCGCGTGTTGCGAACCGCTCCTTCATCCACCCGGGAAACCCAGTTCGCGACCGCATTGCCCCCGATCACTGCATAGGCAATTCCTGCCGCTTCCAATGCCCTGGCAGCCCGGTTACAGCGTTCGCGTACTTTTTCCACGGCTTGGATCATCCTCTCCCAGGTTGGCTCATAAAGAAAGGGAGCGGCCATCGACTCAAATCCTCATGGTCGTGGAAGTAGCTAGACTTCCGATGGAACTCTGGCGACTACCGCTACAAACTTTCACCCGGCATAACTACGTTCGGCCGCTGCCACACCACTGCCTCGGTCAATCTTGATGCCTGCTCCAGCGAGTACCTGCTCAAGGGCTGCCAGCACCTGGAACACGCAGTTAGGTCTGCTATTGTGGCCCATGATTCCAATTCGCCAGGCCTTCCCCTTGTATTCGCCCAAACCACCTCCGACTTCAATCCCGAAGTCGCTCAGGAGCCGCTTTCGACCCGCTACATCATCGACACCATCGGGGATGCGGACAGCGTTCAACTGCGGTAGTTGGCTTCCTTCGGCCGCGATGTACTGAAGCCCGAGGGCTGTCAGACCGGCCTTGAGCGCCTTGTGATTGGTGATGTGGCGGGCAAACCGGGCTTCCAATCCTTCCTCCAACACCAGCCGGAGCCCTTCTCGGAGGGCGTAAACCATCGTGATTGGGGCGGTATGGTGATAGGCGCGCTCGCCACCCCAATAACTCTGGATTGAAGTGAGATCGAGATACCAACTCTGAACCTTCGATTTGCGGTTCTTCAGTGTTTCCACAGCTCGTGAACTGAAACTGATTGGCGACAAACCAGGCGGACAACTCAGGCCTTTCTGCGTGCAACTGAACGCGGCATCCACTTCCCATTCATCGAGCTTGACCGGCATACAACCCAGGGACGTGACGCAGTCCGTTATCAGAAGGGTACCGAACTCATGGCACAATTTCCCAATCTGGGAAATGTCCTGGCATGCCCCTGTTGAGGTTTCGGCGTGAACGATTCCCAACACTTTAGGTCGGACTGCCTTGAGCGCCTCTCGAATCTGGTCCAGTTCGAAAACCCGACCCCAAGCTGCCTCTTTCACCGTAACCTGGGCACCCGCCCGGCCAGCGATCTCGACCATACGATTACCAAAATAGCCCATCGTGCAGATGACGGCCTTGTCGCCAGTCTCAATGAGGTTCACAAGGCAGGTTTCCATCCCTGCCGTACCGGTGGCTGACACCGGGAAAGTCAATTGATTCTGCGTTTGATACACTTGGCGGAGCATTTCCTGAGTTTCGGTCATGATTGTCAGGAATTGCGGATCGAGGTGCCCGAGGAGAGGGGTACTCATCACGGACAGCACGCGCGGGTGTGCATCGCTTGGCCCTGGACCGAGGAGAAGTCGCGGGGATGGGTTTAACTGACCAGGAAGTTGCGTCATGGGTCACTCATACGTAGGAGGGTTAACACACCTGGGAAAGACATGGGGCAAAACTGGCCGGCATCCCCATCTTTTCAGCCGTCGGTCGTGAAGCGTTCGATCACCAATCGACTCATGGTTTTGAACTGCGGGTGCGCTGCATCCGCAACCCACTCGAAAGCAATAGCCTCGGCCGTGGCAAGGACTGCTCCAGCCTGTTCGAGCCGCCGCAGGGCGGTATCGTGATCGATCGAAGATCGTGAACCCAATGTATCGACAGGTAGGAATACATGGAGCCCCGCTGTCAGAAGATCGAGGGCTGTCTGGGCGATGCAGACGTGCGTCTCCATCCCAATCAACACAATGTTGGGTTTGCGGCTCATCTCAAGTTCTTCAAGAAATATTCCCGCCCCACAACAACTGAACGCAGTCTTCGATAACGGAGGTTGTGGTAGTCGCCGCAAGAGTTCGGCGTTGGTTGCTCCGAGCCCTTTGGGATACTGTTCGGTTGCCCGAATGGGAACTTGTAGCAACGCGGCAACATCGAGAAGGAACGATGCATTACGGATGAGTTTGTCGGCAACAGGGATCTTTGCCAGCAGTTTGTCCTGAACATCGATCAGGACCAGAACAGAAGTATCCGCTTTGAGTCGCTTCAAAGTTGTCTTCATGTTGCTCTCCTCAGAAAAAGCCCGAAGTCAGGAGATGGAGAAGCAGACTGGGGTAGGAGACGGGAAAACATCGACTCAACAGGTAGCAACGTCCCTTCGCCAACTGAATCCCGAGTTCTCGGAACGACGGAAAGCATTCTAGTAACCGCGCGCGAGTGCAGCGATCAAGGCTTCCAGGCGAGATTCGAGGGTCGCTCGGCGGTTTTCAGGAAACGGTTTATCTCCGAAGCGACTCTCATAGTAGGCTTCCACCCAATCGAGAGGAACTTCAGCGACTTCTACAGTTGCTGCGTTTTTCCTGAGAGCGACGGCTGCTCGTGTCGCGAATTCCAGGGGAGTTTCGCCAGGCGTTGGCTTGAATCCGTCAGTACTGAGTGCGGCAACGAGTCGAGCGAACCATTCCGCGTGTGGAGATGGCCGGGGGGTCAGTTGCCTCCTGCGATGGCGGAGCAAACCTCTCAGCAACACAGCGCCCGCGATCAGCGAAACTGCGATGGCGAGGTTTTCGATTCGGGTTGCATGTGTTGCCAGTTCTACAAGGGCTCGTCGTCGTTGCTCGCCTGAGTATTCCGAGATGTATGTGCGAAAATGACTTTGCAGCCACGACACCGCGGGTTGTGTCCACGCGTTTCCCGTCTTGTTCTCTTCGACACTTGAACTGATCGGAGTCGGATCAAGGCTGCGCCAGCGACTCACAAGCTGGTTGGTGCCCGTGGGTGGCTCGAACTCTTGAATCAGAGCAGCCACCCAGGCATGAGCGTGTGCCTCGCGCACAACATATTTCCCCGGTTCCTCGGTTGGCTCGCATCCCTTAAAGCCAAGAACCATTACGGCGGGGATGCCTTGTGAGCGAAGCATCAAAGTCAGTGCCGATGCAAATCGTTCGCAATGTCCAGCCCGTGTGTGGAACAGGAACTCCTCAATGGGATCGATGTTTTTCATCTCTCGATGAAGGCTTGTCGTGTATGTGAGATTGGGAGTTGTTGCAAGATGGTGTGAAAATGCACTCGCAACCTTATCGTGGAACTGCACTCGGGGGAGGAGATGGATCGGGTCTCGACACTCGGCGGGGAGTTTCCCATCGCGGATCATCTCTTCGAGAACAGTTCCGGCATACTCCTTCACCTTCGGCACTGGGTTGTTACGAATCGTTCGTAACGACTCCTCAAGATTTAACCCGGCGAGCCGGAAAGGCGGGCTAAGGTCGGGATCATTCTCAGGTCGCCACTCCTGGCGATATCGGAAGGCTTCGGTGTCGTATTCTTTCGGGAGTGGGTTCGATAATAACGATCCATCGCTGAACCAGAAGAACGACCCATCACCCAACCAACGCCAGCCTCTTAGACCAGAAGGGGTGAGTGTAGCGATTGGTGAAGTTTGCTCACCAGCCCACACAATGGGGTCGGCATGAAAGCCATTCCAATGGCGAGAGGGCACTGTGAATGTCAGCGTGAACTGTCCAGCACCCAGATTCGGAGGCGACCATGCAGGATTCACGATCGGATATAGCGTAGACGGCACAATTTGCGGAAGTCGATGTTCGGGAGAGTCTCGCCAGACACCTTTCACATATTGTTTGAGAATGCGCCCCCGCCAACGTTGCTCCTGGGACAGATCTGTCTTGGGATGCCCATTCACTTCGGCAGTGACCTCGAACGCCACCGCTTCGTTCGCCTTCAGGTCTCCTGTTTGGTTCAGGTCTGTCATTTGGTCGGCAGCGAAGCCAATCTCAACCCGAGGTTGGCCAAAAGTGAGCTTCTCGTATGGCGAGCGGGGGGTAATAAGATAAAGCGGAATTGCTGCCGCTGCTGCTACCAGAATGAACCCCGCAGCCCGCCGGAGTCCCAGTTGCCTGCCGCTTGCAGCAGTTACAGATCCGATCGGAGTCGGGATCGACTTCCCAGGCACGGGAAGAATTGCCCCGCCTGCCTGCCGCAAATGAAACAAACTGAGACTCCAGGCCGCGCTCACGCTGTAGAACACGATGAGCAAAAAGCAGATGGGATCCTCGGCTATCGCACCGGCCAAGCACACTCCAACCAAACCCATCCCATGCAACCACCAGTAATCCCCCGCGTGTTTTTCCCGTCGAGCCAGTTTTGCCGGCATCGCTGTTATGAGAAGTAATCCAAACATCGCCGCGAGCATGAGCGGCCAAGACATATTCTGGAACTCGTTATGTCGCTTTTCCCAGATCAGCCTGCCTCCTCCCCAAACAAAAGTTGTGAGACCGAGGATTAACCCGAGCCGATTTGCCGCGGTGATCGAAAGAAGTTCAACACGGGTTTCAAGCCGGAATAACACAGCGAAAGCGATTAGGGTTGCAAAGGCAATAAACCCCACTTCTGGTAATACATCCCACTCCGCATACCCAATACACAGGCATGAGAGCGCGAGTGTCAGGTAGGTACTCACACGAAACACTGTATCGGTTGGCATGATAGTCGTATGGGATGGAATCAGATGTCAGAAAACCCCCGGATGTCTTGCTGTCACTTGTCTCTCTTCCACTCTCTGTGGTGGCTGATACCAAGGCAGTCGGTCAGTGGGCGACACTGCGACGAACAGACGCCCTGTGGTGTGCGCGATAAGCGATGCGTAGGACGAGTTTGATCGGCTGCTCACAACAATGCGAGCAGCCCGTGCGAGCGATTGCTTGAATACGTCACGGTTGAGTGGTTCAAACTCGGTGTTTCCCGTGACACGAGCGAGTGGGGTTAACACATCTCGAATGCCTCGGTCGGTTGGAGTAGTGGTGTGGACGGAGCCCGGCTCACCAGCCACGACGACGGTAACCTGTGTACCGTATACCCGGGTCCAGTTAATCGCAATGGTGACCGCCAAACAGAGTGCAGCTTCGAGATCGTCCCGCTGGCGGGGAGTGGGAGTGATTGGAAGCCAGGGTTCAACTACGAGAACAAGATCCGGGGCTTTGGCTGTATCGTATTCCCGAACCACAAGTTCACCGCGGCGTGCCGACGACCGCCAGTGGATCGTTCGGATCGGGTCTCCCGGGCGATAAGGCCGCACCCCTCGCACATCCGCCTGATCGGTCGTCACGCGACGCAGAACCTTCCTGCTTCGGTCGCTGTTCCCGGTCTGACGTTGAACCCAGCGACGGAGTCCGTCTGCATCAATCGTCCCGACGGCGGGAAGAACAGTGACTTCGCTCATTGCGGCAGGCCGATCGATCGAAATAAGACCAATCGGATATCCCGATGACACCTTCACCAGAGATGGGAATTGACCGCGGGTCGCGAAGATTCGCCGGGCGTGGCAGGAAATAGAGGTTCTCCCGCGGAGGTCGGGAACCAGCCAGCGCACAGACTCTCCCTCAATTTGGTCATCCACAATGACTGTTGCGGTGTTGGTACCGATGTTGGAAACGGTCAACTGGATGACTGCTTCTTCCCCGACATGGATTGGCAGTTGCAACTCCCGCGTTACCCTCACGCGGCGAACATTCAAGCGTGCAATGAACCCATTAATCACCAATAGACAAACCATGAAATACGCAAGGAGAAAAACGACGTTGATGCTCTTCCACCACCCAATTAACCCAACCAGAACTACGAGGCCTAACCAAGCCAGACCTTCATTGGAGAGTTGAGTCCGATAGAGGGAGGTTATCGGGCGTTGAGTGGGATTGGAGATCCGCTTCACGGGGCACCCGGGGGGAAGGTCGAACCAAGCTGTTATGCTGGGTCGCGGATTAACCGCGTCCGGAAACCCTCGAAAACCGGTTGTGGAACTCTGGCGATTTACGGCGAGGCTGTATCGTCTACCAATTCTTGTGAGTTCAAACCGGTACTTTGAGACGAGCAAGAATCTCCCGAACAACAGGAGATCCGTCGGGGTGGCCGCCTTGAGCCCAACCCCGCGTAACCAAACGGTGTGCCAGGACAGCTTCCGCAAGTGATTTTACATCGTCTGGGACAACGTAATCCCGTCCGGAAGTGACTGCCTGTGCCTGGCTTGCCCGGTAGAGAGCCAAAGCAGCTCGCGTGCTTGCTCCCAACACGATTTCCGGGTGGGTTCGCGTCGCTTCAACGAGATCAAGAACATAATCCGCAATTGCTGGGTCAACCCGAACCTCGCGCGTGTGAATCTGAAGGGCCAGTATTTCGGCGGGGCCGAGGACGGGTGCGAGTGTTTCGACTGGCTCTCCCCCTCGATGCTGTGCAAGGATTGCTCGTTCCGCTTCGCGATCGGGATACCCAATTTTCAAGCGGAGGAGAAAACGATCGATCTGGCTTTCGGGCAGTGGATATGTGCCCTCGAACTCGTGTGGGTTCTGAGTGGCGACAACCAGAAATGGAGGACCGAGCGGACGCGTTTCCCCATCCACGGTCACCTGTCGCTCGCTCATTGCTTCCAAGAGAGCAGATTGTGTCCGCGGAGTTGCACGATTGATTTCATCCGCGAGGACTATTTCGGCAAACAGTGGACCCGGCTGAAATAGAAACTGCCCCGTCTGCTCGCGGTAGACGGTGACTCCAATCAGGTCGCTGGGAAGCAAATCGGGAGTGAACTGGATTCGTGTGAACTTGCAGGTAAGACTCCGGGCCAGAGCCTTGGCGAGAAGGGTTTTCCCGACACCAGGCACATCTTCCAAAAGCAGATGCCCATCGGCCAGGAGACCAACAAGTACCAGCCGGATCACCTCGGGCTTACCCAGAAACACCTGCCCAATGTTCGCGCGAAGGGCGGCCAAATGGGCCGAAAGTTCCTTGAGTGAACGTAGCGATTCGGCCATGCGCGGGAGAACCTCGTCTGGGAGAGCAATTCATTTGAATTGCTGGCGTTTTGTAACGAGGAGAGCAGGGAATGCTGGCGTTCTACGACCCAAACCTCAGTGTTGTTCGCAAGTATCTAGAAGAACCCATTCCTTTCCATCAATTGAGTTGCCACTAATCACGATTCGGTATCGAGTTTAATTGAATTTGACCCAATACCACCCCGCAGGTTCGGATTCACAGGGCGGCTGGCCATTACCTCCTCTGCTGCCTTGATGTCTGCCAATCGTTCCGCTTCTTCTGCTGCGTCCGTAGCCGCTTCTTTTTCCTTTGCAATCGATTTCAGGCTTAATCCTATGCGTCGGGCAGCGGGGTCCACGCTCAGAATCTCGACTTCAACCGTCTGACCTTCGCTGACAATATCCCGCACTCGCCGTATACGTTGAGTCGAGAGTTCCGAGATATGGATGAGCCCCTCGATTCCCGGTTCGAGTTCCACGAATGCGCCAAAGTCAGTGGTTCGGGTCACTTTGCCATTCAGTCGAGCCCCGACCCTTACCCGTGTTGCAAAATCATCCCAGGGACTTGTGGTGAGTTGCTTCAGGCTCAAACCAATCTTTCGGGCCTCGCGATCGAGTCGGGCCACCATCACCTGGACTTCCTGGCCGAGCTTTACGAATTCGTTCAGATCGTTCACTCGCTGCCACGAGAACTCGGAAACCGGAATAAGACCATCGGCTCCCCCAAGATCCACAAACGCCCCGAATGGTTTGATGCTCTTGACGATCCCCTTGCGGGTCTGACCTTCCTGGATGTCTGCCCAGAACTGTTCGGCTTTCTGGGCACGTTCGCGTTCCAGCACTGCCCGACGGCTCACGATCAGGTTCCGTTCCTCGGGATTGACTTCGATCACCTCGACTTTGAGTCGTTGGTTGATGAACTGATCGAGGTCTTCCACCCGATACAAGTCAAGCTGACTGGCTGGCATGAATCCCTTGATGCCATTCACTTCTATCGCCAACCCGGTCTTGTTCTTGTTGGTTCCTGTAATGCGAGCCTCAACGATCATGTGAAGCGCAATACTCGACCAGTCCGTGACGCTCTGAGCTGAACCCTCGCGAGTCAGGACGAGCAATCCATCGCCGGCATCGTATCGCTCGATATCGAATTCGACTTCTTCACCGACCGTGGGGGTTCGTCCTTCGAACTGCTGGAGCGGAAGAACGCCCTGACTGCGGCCGCCGGGAACTTCAATAAACACATCCTTGCCGTGGATGCCGACGACTCGCCCCTTTCGCCGTTGCCCGGGGGTTTTCCCAGCGGACTGCGGTTTCTGACCTGTCTCGGCCTGTGCGACTGTGGTCTCGACGCTGAACCCAGCCATTGCCTGGGACAATTCGTCTTCGATCATCTTGTCAAGTTCGCGATTGTTGGGTTTCAGTGCCCCGAAGTCTCTCAACCCGAGTTCCGTAGGGGCACCACCAGGATTGAGTGGCTTATCTCCCTTGGGGAATGGTTTATCACTCTTTGGAAAAGGTCGAGTCGCACCACCGGGCCTGCGCACGCCTGGGTTTGGTGGTCGACTCTGGCCTGGACCTCCAGCATTTCGAGGCGCAGGTGGACTTGGGCCACTTGGTGCCGGGGGAGTGGTGGCAGGAGGTGTAGATGTCGGCACGCCCGGTGTCGAGTTCGCTGAGGGCTCGGGAATAGGCGGGTTTTGTTCAGTGCTCATGAATGATCTCCGTCCTTTGAACCTATCAGACAGCGGACGCCGCGACAACGGAAGGCATCGGACTCGGTCGTATGGAGTGCGGTAAGAATTCTGGGGAAAGTGTGTCTCGATAGGGGCACACTTTACGCGGCTCTGCCCACGCGTGGGCAGACTGTCAGCAGTTCGTGCGCGTTGAGTTGATAGGGTCAGGAGAGTTTGTCAGCGTTGTCAGTCGTGTCAGTAATCTCACAAGATTGCGAGGATGTGATTTGGCACTATAACTAGGCATTTTCTATCCCAATCACACATTCATATACCCATCGATGTCACAAATTGTCATGTGTCAAAGCCCCTTGTCTTGTGCTCATTGTCCACATAATAATCATTTAAATCATAAACAAACTCGTGATTTGAATTGACTGATCGATCGTCGACCTGTTCTCTGTTACTGCCTCTCGATGGCATCATCCGGATAACCAGTCGTCTGAGGTGCAGGTCTGGATGAATAATACATTGCGAGATGATCTACCGCTGGAAAGGACAGTCTTCCGTAGGTGCCGCGAGCCGAGCGGCACAGGTACCCAGATCGTTCTACCTCAACGGTGTACACGCAAAAGCAAGGGAGCGGAATAGGTTTATCCGGCTCGGCTCGCCGGACCTACGGAAATCAATCTGGTTTCTGGTAGATCTTTTCCTGCTGGCCACCTAAAGCGGGGTTTCGTGTACGAAATGGTCGTTGGAACTGCGTTTGACAATGAGGTAGGTCTGTTCGAGCCGCGAGCCTCGGTGCCATCGAGTCTCCGTAACAGCTTTCTTCTACCGATCTGTTAACTCTGACAAGTTGTTGCGTCGTAAAGTGTCGCCAACACCTCCGCGGGGACGGAGTTGTACAGGTAATTCGACCCATTGGTGTAAGTCCCGCAGGAATTTCTGCTTGTGGGTCGTCAGTCAAAGTGTCAAAATCGTTAGTGTCAACCATTGCGGTCGCTCCCACTGCTGTTCCCTCGCAACGGATACTGCTATGCGATTATCCAACCTTCGGATCGTGTCGGCAGGAGTGCTGATCGTCCTGTTCGCCTGGATGGTGTCGTGGGGCGGAAAGCAGGTTCAGGGCCAACCCATTAAAGGCGGGAAGGCCAAATTCGATGACAAAGACAAGAAGGGCGAGAAGAAAGAGGACCGGCCAGCGGATGAAGATAACATTCCGTTCTCGTTTCCTTACGAGCGCGATGCCAAAAACCAGTTGGTTGCTGCCCGCGAGTATCTCGGCTTCAAGCAAATCCCCTGGAATACGGTTTGCCCCTTGCTCCAGAACATCCTGGAAGCCCGTAGCGACTCATTTTTTAACGTCACCTACACGGTCGGCAACGAAAAGAAAATCAATCGTATCAGCGTGAAAACGGAAGCCAATCGAATTATCGCGGCGTTCAACCCCGAAGGTCTCCAGTTTTATCAGCAAGCATATGGTCAGACCGCTTCGGCATTGCTCAATGACGCGATCCAGGCGAACTACGACATTCCCATGCTGGCGGACCTGTCCCAAAAGTATTTCCATACCAAGGCGGGGGCCGAGGCCACGATCCTGCTCGGTACGCTCTATCTGGAACGCGGGAACTATCTCGAAGCCGCCTATGCGTTCGAGCGAATTCTCGCTCGCCCGGCCAGCGAGGAACTGCTTACCCCCCGGACGCTTTTCAAGGCGTGCCTCGCCCTCAACCGTAGCGGCGATTCGAGACACTCAGAACTCTTCAGAACCACTCTGGCCACTCTCCAGAAAGCCACAGTCAAGGACGGGCTCAACCTGGGGCGCAAGAATTACACCTTCGACCAACTCAAGGCCGAGATTGACCGTCCACTTACACTCATCCGGCAAGCATCGACCGTTGGTGAATGGTCTTTGCGAGGCGGGAATCCATCTCGGTCTGCAACCATCCAGGGCGGGCCGCCATTCCTGGATCCCACATTCCGCAGCACCATGTTCTACACCGGCGACGATGAGGGTAACTCCTGGATTAAAGGAGAACTTGAGAGACTTTTCACACGCGACGGCAAGCTCAGGACGGTTCCACTCCCGGCATTCTTCCCCATCACCACCTCCGATCTGGTCGTGTACCGTGCGTACAACGGTGTCTACGCCATGGCTTCGCGGGATCAGGTGGTGAACGGGCGGGTTGTTCATGCGGGCGAACTCCGGTGGAGTTCCAAAACCTCCCATGGCGCACACCAGTTGATGACCACGGACCCTCCCCAGGAGATCGACACAAAGCAGAGTGTTACCGGCTGGTGGAACACCTACACTCAAACCGGAGTCACCAGCGTCCTCTACGAGAACCCATTGCTCGGGTCTCTTGCTCACGATGGCCAGAACGTCTACTTCGTCGATGACGTCGCGATTCCGCCTCCACCAACCTATGCTGCTCCAGAGTGGGGGATCAACCCCCTGCCTCAGGTCAAACAGTCTGGCCTTCTCGCGGATGCTGTCCGTGCTGGTAGGCTTACCGCTGTGAATCTTCGCAGTGGGTCTGTAGTCTGGGATCTGGGTCGGAACAATTACCAGTCCACCGATCCAACGATTCCCCCACTCCCTGGATACCTCAACGAGGAAGAGGCCGACAAAACCACCAATGCTTTCCAACTTTGCCTCGATGCCGTTTTTCTTGGTCCCCCCCTCCCACTGGACGGCAAACTTTACGTTCTAATCGAACAAGCGGGAGTGATTCGGCTTCTCTGTCTCGATCCCAAAAATCTTGTTGCTGTTCCGGGACAGACCAGGAAGCCGGCGCTGGTTTGGAGTCAAAAACTCGGCCGTCCGAACACTACTCTTCCACAGGACTCGATCCGCCGATTTCAAGGCGTCAACCTTGCTGCAAGTGAAGGGATCATTGTCTGTCCGACCAACTCCGGAGCCATTGTGGCTGTGGACATCATGTCCCATAGCCTTTTGTGGGCGCACGCTTACCGCAAAGTTGAACCGAACGACCCACGCCGCCAGCCAACATTCGGGCCAGACGGTCGGCCGATTCTCCCCATGCAACTACCAACCGAACGCTGGCGTGTGGGTGGGCCGATCATTTCCAATGGCCGCGTGATCTGCACGGCATACGACTCGAACAAACTCGAATGTCTCGACCTGCGATCGGGAAAAGTGGTGTGGTCCGTTCAACGGGATTCCTCCGATCTGTATGTTGGGGGCATCGTGAACGATAAAGTTGTGGTGGTGGGTAAGACCCAAATCAAGGCTTACCACCTCACCGGTGAAGATCCCGAGACTCAAAAGCCCAAGGTCGCGTTTGAATCCGTCGCCATTGCAACACCGACCGGGCACGGGGTTGGTGGCAAGGGTGTGTTCTACATTCCCGTGCGTCCCGAGGGTGCTGGAACCGGGGCAGTTCCACCGGCGGAGATCTGGTCGATAAACGTCGAGACCGGGCAGATTGTCTCGAAGACGGGTGCCCGAAAGCGGAACGATAACGCCGAACTCACCAAATTTGGCCTCGGAAACCTCGTGTTTCAGGATGGAATTGTCTTTGCCCAGTCCGCATGGGAACTCACTTGCTACCCACAGTTGGAGCAGAAAAAAGCGGAGATGGACCGCCTGCTCAAAGCCAATCCCAAGGATCCCATCGGTCTTCTCAACCGCGGCGAACTTCTCCTCGATGATGGGAAACTGAAAGAGGCGATCGCCGATTTCAAAGACGCGGAAAAGAACAACCTGCCAGAGGAAAAGCAGAGCCTGTTGAGAGAGAAAAAGTACATCGCGTTCACAGAATTGCTCCGAAGTGATTTCCCAGTCGGGGAACAATACCTCGCGGAGTACAAGGCTCTCTGCGAGATTCCTGCCGATGCCGGCGAGGGTCCGGAAGAGAAAGTTCGGCGCGAGGATGAGATGAACCGTCGCCAGCGCTATCAGGAGTTCCTGCTTGCCAAGGGCCGTGAATCTCAGGGCCGACTGGGAGAGGCTTTCGATCACTACGTCGCTCTGGCCAACATGGGAGAAGCGAAAAACCTGCTGGAGATGCCCGATGAGCCAAACGTCCGCATGCGACCGGATGTGTGGGCACGAGGTCGAATCGAAAGCATGATTCGCCGGGCCACCGATCCTGCTGCTCGAAAATCGCTGGATGAACGGGTCCAGAAGGAGTGGGAAGCCATCAAGAAGGGAAATGACCTCAAGCAACTTCGCGATTTTGTCGCCGTTTTCGGTCCTTATTTTGCCATTGGAGCCGACGCCCAGTTCCTCCTCTCCGACAAACTGATGGAGACCAACAACGCCGCGGATGCGCGCGAGGCTCAAACCTACCTGGCTCAATTGCGGGCGACCGCCGATTCTCCAACGATTCGAGCCAGAGCGACCGAGGCTCTTGCACGACTCATGATCAAGAACCAACTCATGGAAGATGCGGTGGGGCTCTATCTCCAGTTGGGGAAAGAATACCCGAATGTCGTGATCCGGGACGGGAAAACTAGTACCGATTTTATGACCAACCTCCTCACCGATAAACGGCTACTCCCGTACCTGGAGCCGAGCCGTTACCCAATGCCGACGCGGGTGAAGGCCGAACAGCGGGAAGCCACGCCGGCAGGAAGCTTTGGCGCTCAGTTCGAGATCGAACCCAGCGGCGATTTGTTCCCCCTCTATCGCCGGTATCGGTTCACGATAGATCAAGTTGTGGCAGGGAATGGGACGTGGACCGTCCGTGTATACGACCGAGCCACCGGGAACGATCAGGGCAGGTTCGGTGGGCTTATGCAGCCCCAAATCTATAACACCGCGAACATCCCATTCTCGAAATTCGTTCAGGCCAACGGTCAACTGCTCCTCGTGCAGTTGGGCTCAATGATTTACTGCCTCGATCTTGCCGAGAAGAAAGAACGCTGGAACAAGAACCTTCTGGGCGATCCTGGACCGGGAGTGAATGCGAACCCGCCCATCCAGGATGCCGATGCGGATGGAAATATGGTAGCCAAGTACGATGATGGGTACATTATCACACTTGGGAAGGCGACTGTTCTCCAGGCGGGCTATGCGGCGCTCCTCACTCGCGATGGTCTTGAAGTTGTCGAGCCGTTGACTCGTCGCATCCTTTGGACTCGGAAGGGTATCGCAACGCGAACACAGATTTACGGAGATGCTCGGAATCTTGTCCTGGTTGAGATGGATTCTGCCAGACCCTCATCGCCCGTGTCCACTCATCTACTTCGTGCCGTTGATGGGATGCCGGTCGAGGGAAGCCCCGATTCTGGCCGGGTTCTGCACTTGGCGAAATCCTACCAGATCCACGGCAGCACGGCATTACTCATTGAGGGGGCAGCAGACCAACCCCGCACCCTGCGGCTTTACGATTTGGTCACTGGGAAGGATGTGTGGAAGAAGCAATACGATGCGAAAGCCGTTCCAATCAAATCATTGGGGAGTGAGTGGTGCGGCTTCATCAAACCGAACGGTGAAGCAGAGGTGATCGAGGTTCGGACAGGCCGGGTCGTAGCCACACTCAAGATCGATCAGAAGAACCTGGAAGCGGACCTCAAGCCCTGCCTTGCCGCGCAGCTTTTTGCCGATGCGGATCGATTCTACCTGATCCTCGACCGCGACCCGAACGGACCCTCGACAAATGGCACGAAGCGACAACAGGTCTATAACAGCAGCATCCGGACGCACCCGATCAATGGCCCGCTCTACGCTTTCGATCGGACAAGTGGGAAACGTCTCTGGTCCTTCGGGGACGGTTTGGGTTTGCTCGAGAATCAGTTGTTGATTCTCGAGCAGTTCGCGGAACTACCGGTTATCATTATTTCTGGTCCCGTTCAGAACCCGAACCAACCTGGTCAGCAACTCGCCTACCCGGTAATCGTTCTGGAAAAGGCACGCGGTCGGTTGATCATGAATCGAAACGTGCAGTTCAATCAGAACTTTTTCCAGAATCTCAATGTGAATATGAAGAATGGGACGATTGAACTGAATCGTATTGATTTGCGAATCCTGATCTCGCCCGATGAAGTTCCGAAGCCGGGTAGCCCGTAAGCACTTCGAGCCACAGGAACCTCCGATTTTCAGGAGGTTCCTGTGACTCGTTGCCCGAGTTTATGCTGCCTGTGAAGATCGCTCTCAGAACTCGGTCCGACTGCGAACTCTCCCGCACACGGCTGCTCCCACCGGATTCCAAAGCAAACTCTTTCGGAACGACTTTATGCTCGATGCGGGCAATTTTGACACAAGCCCGAAGCGCCAGCGAGGGAAAAGCTGTCCCTCGCTGGCACTTCGGGCTTGTGTCAAAACAAACCGCGGGGAGTATAGCTTGAACGGGAGATGGGTGTTAGTGATTTGCCCATTCCTCGTCTTACCTTCAACCACCCCTGCCTGAACATGTTTGAAATGGAGAGTCAAATGCCCCGAAATTGGTTGCTCGCTGTCGGTGCAACAGTTGTCGTAGGGGTGGTGTTCGCCATCCCCGCCCCAGTGCCCGCCGCTCCGCTTGCCCAGGAGAAGAAGGACGACCTCAAAAAGCGCGTTGAGGAGTCCGTCGAAAAAGGTCTTGAATGGCTCAAAAGGACCCAGGCCCAGGATGGCCACTGGGAAGCGCAAGGTGGGCAATACCCAACAACCATGACTGCCTTGGCGGGGATGTGCTTCCTCATGGAAGGCAGCACCCTGAAAGAAGGCAAATACTCCGATCAGGTTCAAAAGGCAGTCACCTGGTTTCTTTCGGCAAACCGGCAACAACCAACTGGACTGCTCGGTGACGTCCGCAACCCAACCGAGTCTCAACGCTATATGTACGGCCACGGGTTTGGAACGATGTTCCTGGCCAGTGTCTACGGTGAGGAAGAAGACAAAGATCAGCGCGAGAAACTCGAAAAGGCGCTCAAAAAAGCCGTTGAGTTCATCGGAAAAGCCCAGACGAGCAAGAAGCACAGGAAGCCCGAAGGCAAAGATGTGGATGTTGGCGGTTGGGGCTACGTCAGCGCAACGGATAATAGCAACTTCGATGAAGGTTCCGTGACCATCACGCAAGTGCAGGCTCTTCGCGCGGCCCGGAACGCGGGAATTCCTGTTCCGAAGGAGACGATTGACAAGGCCGTCGCCTATCTCGAAGCTTGTACCACTCCCAAGGGTGGAGTGATCTATAGCTACGCCGGGTCGAACGGGAACGCCCTGAACGGGCAGGAACGTCCGCCAATCACTGCTGCTGCTGTTGCTTGTTCCTTCGGGGCAGGGCAATACAAGGGCGAATTGGCGAAGAAGTGGGTCAAGTTCTGCAAGGACAACATCCCCGTCGCCAAAGGGCGCGTGAACCACGATGAATACCAAAGCTACTACTTCTCGCAGTTCGTGTACATCCTCGGCGATGATCGATACGGCGAACTGTTCCCGAAAGAAGACAAGAACTCCTGGCTGACCTGGAGCAAATACAAGGAAGCCATATATCCGTATCTAATAGACAGCCAGGACAAAAATAGCGGAGCATGGACCAGCGGCTACATTGGCCAGGTCTTCTCCACCGCCGTGAACCTGACCATCCTGCAACTGGAGAAGGGTATTCTTCCGATCTACCAGCGGTAAGCTTTTACCCATACCGGCAGGTGGGGTTATGCTGACCCTCTCTGCCGGTTTGCGTTTGGGGTTGGTCAATGGAAGGAAGGTCGGGCTATAACCCGACTGAAATCTCAAACTTTGTCCCACATCTTGAGAGCGAGAGGATAGATGACTACGGCCGACAACATGGGTGACACTGACCTTGATGCCATGCGGAAGCTGAAATCGGCGTTCGACAGCATCAAGCAACAACTTAACCGGGTCATTGTTGGGCAGGATCAGGTGATCGAGGAACTCCTCATCGCCCTCTTCGCCCGCGGCCACTGCATGCTGGAAGGTGTGCCAGGGCTGGCCAAGACCCTCATGATCAGCACCCTCTCGCGGTGTTTGTCACTGGATTTCAACCGGATTCAGTTCACCCCAGACCTCATGCCAGCGGATATAACGGGCACCGATTTCATTGAAAAGAACCCGGCGACCGGCACCTTCGAGTTGTTGTTCCGACCAGGCCCGCTGTTCTCCAACATGGTCCTGGCCGATGAGATCAACCGGACGCCGCCACGTACCCAGGCCGCGCTCCTCGAAGCCATGCAGGAGCGGCAGGTATCGGTTGGCCGGGTTCGTCATAAACTCTCGAATCCGTTCTTCGTGTTAGCCACTCAGAACCCGATCGAACAGGAAGGAACATATCCGCTCCCCGAAGCCCAGCAGGACCGGTTCATGTTCAAGGTGTTCGTGAAATATCCGAGCTTCAAGGAAGAGTTCGAGATCGCCCGACGGACCACCGGGGTCCAGATCGATGAGATCGCTCCGGTTCTGACTGGCGACCAGATCATCGAGATCCAGAACCTCGTCCGCAAGGTTCCCGTCACGGATCACGTCATTCACTACTGTCTTGCTTTGGTTCGCCAAACGCGGGTTGGTGAGCCAGGTGTGCCGAAGTTCATTCGGGACTGGTTGAGTTGGGGAGCTGGACCCCGTGCGGTTCAAAACCTCGTCCTCGGTGGAAAGGCTCGGGCTCTTCTTTACGGACGATCGCACGTCACGACCGAAGACATCAAGGCTCTTGCTTACCCGGTTCTCAGGCATCGAATTTTGACCAACTTTACAGCGGCGTCCGAGGGCATCACCACGGATACAGTGGTTAAGAAGATCCTGGAATCTACGCCGGACAAAGAAGGTGCCCTCACGGCCGATGAATCGTTCAAGAAGATGTTCGCTTCGTGATGTGGATTGTTGGTTGTGGATTGTTGGTTGTGAGTTGGGAATCCATCGGGAATCCCCAACTCAAATTGAACGATTGACAATTCCCAATTAACAATTAACAACTCCCAATCAACAATCAACAATCATCAGGTCGCATGGCCCGCCGTAACGAAGACGACCCCAGGCGCTTTCTCGACCCCAAGGTAATTGCCCGGATCTCGCAACTCGATCTGCGGGCCAGGCAAGTCGTTGAGGGTTTCTTGAGCGGTATGCACAAGAGCCCCGTTTATGGGCAGAGCGTCGAGTTCGTTCAGCACCGGGAATACCTTCCCGGCGACGATCTCCGACGGATCGACTGGAAGGTCTGGCAACGATCGGACAAGTTCGTCATCAAGCAGTACGAGGCCGAAACCAACCTCCGCTCCTACGTTGTCGTCGATTCCAGCGAGTCGATGCTCTATGGCATCGAACGGCACCAGAAAGCGCGGACCATGTACAAGTACGACTACGCAGCGACTGCCGCGGCGTGCTTGTCGTACCTGACGACGAAACAACAGGATTCGTGTGGTCTGATCACATTCGATGAAGATGTTCGACAGGTCATTCCTCCGCGCAGCTCGCAGATGCACCTGGACGCCGTAACGAAGGCTCTCCACGTCAGCAAACCGCGTGCAAAAACAGACCCATACAAAATCATGCGGCGTGTGGCCGAGTCGATGCCCACCCGTGGTCTCGTGGTGATTTTCTCCGACCTGCTGTGCGATCGCGAACCGCTCTTCAAGGGTCTGGAGATGCTCAGGCACCGTCGTCACGATGTGATGGTGTTTCACATCCTCGACGATGACGAGTTGATGTTTCCGTTCTCTGGGATGACCCGGTTTGAAGGGCTTGAGGAGATGCCGCACCTGCTGTGCGACCCCCGCTCTCTGCGAGATGGATACCTGGAGGAACTGGAGAATTACCTCGTTGAGGTTCGCCGCGGGTGTACGAAGATCGGGATCGATTACAACCTGATCCGTACCAGCGATTACCTGGATGCGGTACTGTCGCGATTCCTGTACCAGCGTATGTCCACGCGGGCATCCCCTGGCCGAAAGTGATTGTTGGTGGGGTTCGCAAAGCCTCGACCCACCCTATAAGAGTTGTCGTTTGCTTCGCTTGGGCTGCTTTCGTAGGGTGGGTCGAACCATGCGATGCATGATGAGGCCCACCAAAACCAGGAAAACCAAGATGGTGGGGCTCGCAAAGCCTCGACCCACCCTACAAAACCCGGATCTTTGAACCAAGCCGTATTTGAGTAAGCCGCGATGATGTCGTTTTTTTTGAATCCCTTGACGATGGTGGCCGGGGCCAGCTTGGTCTCAGCACCAGTGATTATCCACCTGATTAACCGGATGCGGTTCCGGCGGATCAAGTGGGCGGCGATGGAGTTTCTGCTCAAAGCGCAAAAGAAAATGCGCAGACGGAAGATCCTGGAGCAACTCCTGCTCCTGTTCCTCCGAATGCTGCTCGTGTTCTTGGTCGGCCTGCTCTTTTCGCGGTTCGTTGGTCTCGATCAACAACAGAAGGAAACGCGCCCGACCGTTCACATCGTTGTCCTGGATGACACACCAAGCATGGCCGATATCGGACAAGCAGGAGAGGCCAGCGGCGATGCGTTTGCAGAGGCCAAGAAACTGATTACGGAAAAACTTCTGCCAGCGGCTTCTGAAGCCACGACACCTCAGCGCCTCCGCATTCTCCGCCTGTCGGATCAGGCAGATCTCGTGAACGACGACCCGAACAAAGAACCGGAACTCATCAACGCTTCGACTGTCCAGCGGGTCCGGGACAGGTTGGGACTCGAGAAGCCATCAACTGTTCACATCAATCTCGTGGCTGGGCTCAAGAAGGCTCAGGAATTGCTCAACAAGGCACCCGGCGACACGTCGAAGGTCGTCCATATCATCTCCGACCTGCGGAGCATTGATTGGACCGATGATAGCGAGGGAATCTCGCAGGTCATCAAGGAATTGACGGAGGTGAATGCCGCGAAAGTTCACATCGTTGATGTTGCAAGTCCATATCGGAAAGTCGATCGCAAAACCCCAGCATTCAGCGACAATGTGGGGATCATCGAACTCAGACCCAAGAATCGGATCGTTCCTATAAGCACTAACGATTCTCCACACGATGTGGAGTTTGTGATTCGAGTCAAGAATTTCGGCAGCACGGATCTCAAGGACGTTCAAATTCAATTGTTCCGGAACGGACAAGGGAATGCACTCTCAACTTTGCAGATTGCCACCCTTCCAGCAAACCAAGAACGCGTTGAAACCTTCCAGGTAAATTTCACTCAGGGTGCTACCAAGGAAGATCCACTCGCGCGATTCAATCTCGTGACTGCAATGCTGGTCAATATCGGCAGCGACGGGCTTGCGGCCGATAATATCAGGCATGCCATTGTGGAAGTGAGGGAAAAACTCACTGTGTTGTTCGTTGTGAACTCGGACGACAAGCCCGAGGATTCAAAAAGCGACAGTTTTTATCTGCGGCGGTTATTTGAAACCAAATTTGAGGCGATTGATGTCGTCACAGGTGGTGTCGATGCGTTGGAGAAGCATGATCTCCACCAGTACAGTAGTATCTATCTCCTGAACATTCCCGAATTGAAGAAACCGCAGGTAGACAACCTCGAACGATACGTTCAGGCGGGTGGTGGAGTCGGATTATTCCTTGGCCCGAAGGTTCGAGCCGAAGCATACAACGATCTGTTGTATCGCGGAGGGGCGGGATTCTTCCCAGTCCCATTGCCACCAACTTTCACCGATGAACCCACTCCTGAAGCGAAGACAGCGCGCCGTCTCACTTTCGCGAAGCGGATTTTAACTCGCGATGATGCCGTCAAAACCCATCCCGCGGTGGTTGGTGTCTACACGAATGAACAGGGCAAGCCCAGTAAGGAGGTCGAGAAGTCATTTTATTTCCCGGTCATCAATCAGCATTGGCCAATCGGTCGTCTCGGTAAATGGCGGGAGGATCGCTCGGTTCAGGAAATCTACTGTCTTCCCAACGAACGACCGATGAAGGACTTTGAACGACAAGCCATCGCGGTTCGCGACGCCATCAAGGCCAAGTATGGGGAACCCAAGTTCGAGAAATACCGCGCGACAGTAGATCCACTTTTGGAAAAGATTCGGCAAGTATCCAGTCAGGACTGGCCGCTCTCGGAACTTGCTGCACCTCTTGATCGGTTGCTGGCGGACCAGATCAACGAGGGAGATCCAGCCGAAGCTCTGCTTCGTGAATTCTGGGCTCAGCCTGAGATGGCCGATGCAAAAAGACTCGCACAGTCTCTCCGCGACTCTTGCAAATATGGCGACCCCCTCTACTTCGCAAAGCGGTTTGGCAGTGGACGCGTTACCGCGATGATGATCCCTGTCGGAAGCCCGTGGAGCGATTGGCCGACAGTTCAGAACTGCTTTGTACCAATTGTTGCGGAGATGCAAAAATATCTCTCGGGTGGTGGTTCGGAGGAGAACCGATCCGTCGGGTCGCCTCTGGGAACCGCGTTCGAGGTCGGTCGCTACAAGCCTACGGCTAACTGGGTGTACCTCTCAACCGAAACGCCCAAGCCAGGCACGGCGCCCCAGAACCTGTCGATTATCCGAGAGCCAAAGCTCGGGGTGGAACCCAACGCGATTCCACTGGACACGAAGGATGGAGCCTTGAGCCTGAATTTCAAAGATACCAAACGTCCTGGGGCTTATCTCTTCTCGCTGACCTGGCAGAAACGCGATGGCGACCCCGCCGCGGCCCCTTCCGAAAAGCCGGAATACCTGGCTGAAGTGTTCAACATCGATGCCGCTAAGGAAGGGGATCTTAGACGCACAAACGCGGACGAGTTCAAATCGACTGCCAAGGGAGCAGAACTTCATTCTGTCGAAGACTTGGGCTGGCTTGAGAGTCTCAAACAGAAACAGACGGATCTATCCAGCGGGCGGTGGATTTACCTACTCATCTTGCTGGTCTTGATCTTTGAACAGGCGATGGCTGTCCGATTGAGTTACCACACTCAGCCGGAGACTCTGGAAGCGTTCGCCCCAAGTGCCGCGGCCGCTTTCGCTCACGGCACACCGCCGCCAATCCCGACAGAAGCGGGTGAGGCAACAGTCTCTGCCGATGAGGTCAGTTCGACGACATAAGGCTGCATCAGGATCAACCTGAAAGCTGCCTTCCATCATACATTCACGTACTTGCCCTAATGAGTAGGCGATGACCACGAGCGAACCAACAAAGGAAAGTGAGTTCATCTTCCGGCGGCTGGCGGATTCGTTTCCCCAGTTTGCGATAGACTTCTGGGAAGCCGTTAATGGGTGGCTATTGGCCCTTGCCGTGATCGTGGTATTGGCACGGGTTTTATATGCCAGAAACTACCGCAAAACGCACCCTCACGCGAAGCCGGACTCCACCACATACCGCCTCGGCTGGGCGGCCATTTTGGCTGTAGCGGCACTCGTTATCTGGGTACTCGTTGCGTTCTACCATCGGGATACTCAGCAGGTGAAGTCGGGAGGTGTCCCTCAATCTTCCCTCGCGGCATCCAATGGGGCGTTGTGGTACGTCTTTGTTGCTGGCGTGTTTGGGCTCGGCTCTCTGTTCGTAGTACTCATGTACATCAAGGATCATCGCTCGGTTCGCTGGTACTGGGCGACGAAGCTGGCCGTGTTGCGAATCGCGGTTTACGCCATCCTGTGCTTCGTGTTCCTCCTTCCTGCCCTCCAGACCAAGGAAAAGGTTTACAAGAATTCCCGTGTCGTAGTTCTGGTGGACATTACTCCGAGCCTCACGCGCGTTACCGATGAAGTGGATACGCGCGGTCGTAAATCCAAGACTCGGATGGATCTATTGATCGAATTTCTGACAGACGATAATGTCAAATTGATCAAAAATATCCTGAATGAGAACCCGATAGTCATTTATCCATTCGGCACCCGACTCGATGAAGCCCCACAAGTAATCGAGCGAGAGGGAACTCCCTGGAACAAGACGGAGTGGGAAGCCTTTGCCCGTTACGATTTCAGGCCGTTTCTTCTCAAGGGCTTATCGGACGAAGGCAAGGAAGCACTACGAAACAGCAACGAATGGAGCCGAACTGATGCCGGTAGTGTCGAATGGGCCGCGGCCTGGTTCGCTCGCAAGGATGAAGAAAAACTCGTCAATGGGATGCTCCCAGCGGACACTCAAATTCTCAAAGAGAACCTGACCAAACTGGATCGTCGCATCGATGTGGCACGCACCATTGCACTGGGAACAAACGTCCCTGATTCCGTCACTGCCGCAGTTGGTCGCGAATCCCCAAACATGGTTGAGGGAATCATCGTCTTCTCGGATGGCCGCAGCAACCTGGGCTCGGACTCTGCATATCGCGAACTGCGTAGCCGAGCTACAGCCGAGAAGATTCCGATCTTCACGATAGCGGTTGGAGAGGATCGCCAGACATCGAGCATCATCATCACGGATATCCAAGCTGATGAAATCATGTCGCCGGATGAGGCCAGCAAGATCATCGTTGAGGCGGATGGTATCAATCTTGCCAACAAGTCGGTGGAAGTGGAACTGGATCTCTACTATCTCGGCAGAGAAGGCAAGGACACCGATCTCAAGGGATTAGTACCCGATTTCACCTTGAATATGTCCACATCGCCGACCAAGACTCCCTATCGGATCACATTTGCTCCCGGTGACCCACCGCACGGCCAGGTCGAGTTCGTCATCGATCCCGTCAAGTTGGCAACGGACCCGCGAGGTGTGAAACTTACCGAGGAATCGAAAGACACCGCGATCAAGAAACCGGTGCTGAAAGAAGGCAAGTGGGCTGTCCGGGCACGCATTCCTAAACACGAAAACGAGGCGTTCGCGGAAGCCGAACACGCGCGCGAACGGGGTGGGATTACAGTTCTCAGAAAGAAACTCCGAGTGCTGCTCGTTGCAGGAGCACCCAACCGCGAGTTTCAGTTTCTCCGGAACTTTATGGTGCGTGAAGTTCAGGAAAACCGGGCCGAAGTGACCATTCTCATCCAGAATGAGGCCGGGACAACGGGGGGCATCACGCCAAACCCGACCGAACAGATCATCGGCCGTTTCCCCACCAAGCTCGATCTCTCGGGGAAAATCATCGACCCAAAAGACAAGCCCTACAACCTCAACGAATACGACCTGATCGTGGCATTTGACCCGGACTGGACCGAAATCAACCAGCAGCAAGCAGAGGATCTCCAACTGTGGGTCGAGCGGCAAGGTGGTGGGTTGATCTACGTCGCGGATCGGATCAACACGTATCAACTTGCGCGGGTCGAACCAAATAGCCGACTGAGCCCCCTCCTTGAGATTCTCCCCGTTATCCCCGAAGATGTCATCGCCATCAAGGTCCGGGCGACTCCTCGAACGCCGCGACGATTATATCTGAATCCGATGCCGGCTTCCGACCTGTTGAAGATCGATGAACACGACGAAGTTAAGAAAGACGGCCAGCCGGAAAACGACCCGATCGCCGGTTGGGAGCGATTCTTCACGGATCGGGACAAATACACTTCAAGCCCGGATGACAAAGTCGAATTGTATCCCAAGCGCGGTTTCTTCTCGTGTTATCCGGTGAAGGACGTGAAGCCCGGGGCGAAGGTGTTGGCTGAGTTCGCCGATGTCGTCGATGAGCGAGGTGGGAAAAGTCTCCGTCCGTGGCTGGTCTTGAATAGTCCATCGGCTGCCTGGCGTACCTGTTTCGTGGGCTCAGGCGAAATCTACCGGATGTATGCCTACGACAAAGAATACTACGAGCGGTATTGGGCCAAGCTCATGAAATACATGGCAGCCAAGCGAAATGTGAAAGCATCTCGCGGGCGCGTGCTTATCAGCAAGGAAGTGATTTCTGGAACGCCTATCCGCGTTCAGGTTCAAATCCTGAACAATAGCTCCAAGCCATACCCGACAGAGGGTGGCGGTAAGATCGAACCCAAGTTCACCATTCGCCAAGTATCTCCGACAGGCGAGAAACGGGACTTTGGGCCGTTTGAACTCAAACCAAGCGAATTTGAAGGCTACTACAAGGGACAGATTTACGCCGATCCAAAGCTGTTCCCGACTGGCGACTTCGAGTACATCGTGCAGGTCGAAGTGCCCGATAGCGCAAGCGAATTGTTGCAAGGCAAGTTCCAGGTGGTGAAGTCTGACCCCGAGCTGGATAACACGAAGCCCGACTTCGTTGCGATGCAAATGATGGCAAGCGATTTCGATGACGTATTCCAGTCTCGCATCAAATCGGAATCGACGAAAGCAGAGCTTGCTAACGGTCTGCCCAAAGACAACGGCATGCCCAGGCTGGCGTTCAGACTTTCGGACACGAGACTGCTGAGTAAGATCCCCGAGTGTTTCGTGGCCAAATCCGCCCATGCAGATAATAAAGGGCCGGTGTATGACTTGTGGGACAAAGGAATCATGTTTCCCAACAAGAATTCAGACGGCACTTTCATGGAACGCATGGTCCCCGACTCTCTCTCGGGAAAGTCAATTCCCATCAGTTGGGTGATGATGTTGTCGGTGTTCTTGTTGTGCTGGGAATGGACGACCCGGAAGCTCTTGCGACTGGCGTGATCCGTTCCACACTCGCTCCGCTTTTCAACAGTGGTGATGCTGCTATGGCGACTGTGACTGAAACCCGCACGAAGACCACACCCAACGATCCGCAGGTCTATCACCCGCTCGATCGTCTCCGGGGGATCATTCGGCGCTATGTTGTAATCGAGGGTGTTCTCTCGGCAGCGATCTTTCTCGTGACCTGGTATGTTCTGGCGATTGCCCTCGACTTCGGAGTATTCAAAGCGTTCACCTGGGACTGGGTCCAGGATGGAACGAAGTGGATTCGCATCATTGCCCTGGTCGTTGCCCTCGTACTTCTCGGTGGGATCGTGGTTTTTCGTATCGTCCGCCGATTGACAACCGAGTTCACATACCCTTCCCTCGCGCTTGTCCTCGAACGACGCTTCCCGAAGGTTCTAGGCGATCGGCTGATTACCGCGGTTGAGCTGGCAGATATTGAACAGGCTGCCCGGTACGGTTACTCGGCCAGCATGATCCGCCAAACGGTTTCCGAAGCGCGGGAGTTAGTGGGTACTGTTCCAGTCAATGAGGTGTTCAACTGGCGGCGTTTGCGAATGATGGGATTGCTTGCCGTCGGAATGCCCCTGGCGATTGTCATCGTTGCATTTGCAATCCACGCATACTCCATGGGCGAGTTCCGCCCAGTTCACGCGGGGTGGAAGCTCGTCCATGTCAGTTCGATCCTGGCCGAGCGCGACGTACTGCTATTGAACACACCTTGGCCGCGGCGAGCATTACTCGAACTCGATCCGGGCATCAAGGAATCCGGGCTGCGCATCGCACGCGATGGTGCTGCTCCGCAGGTGAAGGTTAAATCGTTTCGCTGGGTGATCGCCGACCGGAACGTGCCGGATGGATGGCGGGCGTTGCGGTGGTCCGATGTCACTGAACCGCGCCTGGGCGTTCGTGTCCCGGAACTCCCGTTTGCCAGCCTGGGTTACCCCGATGAGAAGGCGGCACCCTCAACTGATGCCAATGACTGGACGGTCGATGCCATCTGGGAGCGTGCTCGCGACAACCCCATAATTCGGGATAAACTCAGCAACGTGATGGGTGGTGATAACCATATTGCCTTGCAACGTGTTTTCGATCGATTGGAGGAAATGGCGGATGATCCGGCTCTGGCTCGGGTTCTGCGTCACCTTGATTCTCCCAATAGTGTGTCATTCGATTATGTTGGTTCACGGACGAGTGGTGGTGGGCCGCTGAACGCGGAAGCGAATGGTGAATATGTAGGAGAAATTGGTGGACTGCGAGAGGATGTCACGTTCGTCATCAAGGCAGAAGATTACCGAACGCCGCCACGGGCGATCGTTCTAATTCCACCGCCTACTTTGATCAATCTCACACGTGTTGAATATCAACCGGCTTACTTGCATTACTATCCGCCACTGGTTCCGGATCCCGATCGACCGAACGAAATGATGAAGTTGGGGTTCTCATCTCTCAAGGGAAAACTTCAGACGATGCAGGAAGAGAAGCTTTCTCTCACTGGCGATAAATCCGTATTCGTCGTCCCGGAGGGAACCGAAGTGGTAATCACGGGCGTGACTGAACTGCCGATCACCAAGGCTTATGCGAAGCCGAAGGTGGGGAAGGTGCCGGGAGCCAAGCCAGGCTCAGCCGCTCTGGTCCCGCTCACGCTCGTCGATGACACTACCTTCGCCATCGAGTTCAAGGGAGCAGCACGTCTCACTTCCCCGGTCGAGTTCGATCTGGTTTTCGAGAACGCCGATAACGTGAAAAGCACGCGATCCGTGTTGATCCAGGTCACGGAGGATCAGGCACCCGTGGTTGAGGTTGTTCCTGAATTCATCCGGCGTGTGGGAACCCTTTATTACGTAACACCCCGGGCCAAGATTCCATTCAACCCCGAGAGTTCCATCTCCGACGACAATGGACTCAGCAAGGTCGAATACACTGCAATTGATTCGCCAGAAGATTCCCCAATCGGGCGGGCAAGGCGTTGTGGGTTGGTGACGGCTGCGATCATCGCGCCGGGTGGCCTTGGTGGCATTTCGTTCCCCTCAGTCTTCCAGGGAGCGTATCACGCCAACGCTTTCCGAACTCTCGATAAAGGGGACTCGCGGCGGTCCAGCTCATTTATAGTTAGCTCGTTCAACAGTAAAGCAAATGAGGTTGCCTCGGAGACTCAAGATCGCTTGGACCACCTGCTGCGGCAGCCACTGGCGAACACCAAGAACGATCTCGTCAAACGGATATTGCTCAAGAGCGATCAACATGTGGAAACCACTCGCAACCGTGGCGTACTCGAAAGCGTCAAATGGATAGTTGATGGAGACTACTTCGATGTCCGCAAGCTCAATCTGGAAGTGTCAGCGGGCGATATCCAACCGCGATATATGGTTGAATTGAACGTCCGGGCTACTGATGGCAACTACGATACCGGCCCGAAGTCTTCCAGCAATGCCGAACCGATCCGGCTGCTGGTCGTCTCACCGGGCGACTTGCTTTATGAGATCAGTAAGGACGAGGAAGTACTGGGGATCAAGTTGGATGACGCAATCAAGAAGCTGGAGTCCGCCAGAAAAAAATATCAGTTTGTCGCGTCGAAGAATGGCTTTGCCAATCTCGATGAACTTGAGGCCGTGAAGGTCCGCTCGAAAGATGCCGCGCAAGATGTGACCAAGGCAAAGGAAGCCGTCCAAATCATTCTTCGCGAGTTCCGTCGAATTCAGAAAGAGTGCATTTATAACCAACTCGATGAAAAGAATATCGTCACATACGGGACGTTTGGGAACCGGACTGATCGCGTGCTCGGGGAGAACCCCTCACCAGTCAGCCCTGCTGAGGACGCCGCGGAGGCCGAACGGATTCGTAGCGGTGCACCACCGCGGCCATCATTCCCAATTGCCGAGAAGCTACTATCGCTGGTTCAGACCGCGCTCGATGAGAAGCGTTGGGCCGATCCGGCGATCGTGGCGAATGTTGAACTGGTTCTTAGAGAACTTCAACGAGAACTGACCGACCTTCGCCAGGCGATTGGGGAAGGAGAGAGCTTCGATAAGGTGAAGCTCGGCGTTAATGTTCTCCTCGAACAACAACGGCGCGTTAAGGCGGAACTGAAGATATGGGATGATATTAACGACAGGGATAAGTTCTTAGATACCCCGGATATCTCTCCAGTTGGCCCGGTGTTCCTCGCGAAAGGCGAGACCCAAAGAATTAAGCACAACATCCGGTGGCGGCAATACAAGGAAGATAGCTTGATTGTCAAGGTGACCTCATCCGATCCCGCGGGTGTTATCGTTCCGGATGAGCTGAAATTGGATTTCGAGAAGAACGACGTGAGCTTCGACTACGAGATCAGGGCTGGGAATAAAGCGGGTGAGTTCACGGTGACTTTGGCACCCGCCGTAGGGGCCAAAGTGCAAGTGAAGGTCACTGTGAAGTGACCGGGTTGCCCAGGGAATAGTTATTCGTTGAGCGGGCAAGTTGGCACAAGCCCGAAGCGACAGCTAGCGCTTCGGGCTTATGCCAGTAAAAACCTCGCGAAGTCTCAGTAAGCATTTTCCCGGGTTGGTTGTTGGAATAACCCGTTTGGATCGTCAAAATGAAAGCCGATTGATAATTCCCCTCCTGGGAGGTTTCACATGTTTCGCCGACTGCCGACATTCCTGTCGCTCACATTTGCAGCGACAGTCGGCCTCTTCGCCCTGAGTTCGATTCTCCTCGCTCAACCGCCCGCATCCGATGTCAAGCCAGCAGACATCAAGCGGACGCAGGAGGAGAATAAGAAGCTCTATACCCGGCTTTCAAACGACATGCTGAAACTTGCTCTCAAGTGGGAGAAGAGCGACAACGCCGAAGATCAAGAGCGAGCCAAAACTCTCCGCGCGGTACTCAAGCTGGCGGAAGAGAAGGGCGTCGATACCCTCTTCAAGCAATTGCTGGAAGGGCTCGATCACAAAAGCCCCAATTCCAACGATGTCAAATCATTGGTTGGCAAAGATGACAAACTGATTGCCGCTTTGGAAGAGATCCTGAAGACTTTGGAAACAGAAGATGAAGCGTCCAAGCTTCGTCGGCAAATCAACGACTTGAAGGAGCTAATCAAGGAGGTTGAGCGGATCAAGCGCGAGCAGGAGAATCTGCGTGCTCGTACTGAGAATCAGCGCGCCGACGCTGAGAAGATTGCCAAGGAGCAGAACAACCTTGCCAAGCAGACGCAAGATGTTGCCGACAGGGTGGGCGGAAAAGATCCCAAGAAGGATCCTAACGGTAACGCGAACCCCAAGGATGACAAGTCCGAACCCAAGCCTGAAACCAAGCCGGGTGAATCTTCACCCGAAGCCAAGCCAGATACGCAGGAAAACAAGAGCGACAACAAGGCTCCAGGCGACAATCCCGGCATCCCAATGGGTGACCCCAAGAGTGGCGAACCCAAGCCGAGCCCAAAGGGCGGGATGGAAGCAGGTTCCTCAAAGGAATCTCCGAAGGACGGCCCGATGGCTGGTGACCCCAAGAGCGGCGAACCCAAGCCGATGGCTGGCAGTCCGATGGACCCAAAAGGCGGTGAGCCGAAGCCAATGGCTGGCGACAGCAAGGCTCAGGGAGATGGAAAGGGTGACATGAAGCCCTCAGATGGGAAACCCGGTGCTGAAGGCAAGCCAATGACCGGTCAGCCGAGCCCTCCGAGCGGCGGTCAGCCCAGCGCTTCCAAGCCCAGCAGCGGTTCTCCGAGTGGCGGTCAACCGAGCAGTAGTCCCCCAGGTAGCAGTCCGCCAAAGCCAAACGACCAGGCGCAAGAGGATATCCAACAGGCTGTTCCGCAGCAGCAAGGGGCCGAACAGGATCTGAAGAAGAACGACCGCGATAATGCTTCCAAAAAGGAAGATAAGGCGATCGAGAGTCTCGAACGAGCCCTGAAGGAATTGGAAAAGCGGCTGAAACAACTCCGCGAAAAGGAACTCGCCAAGTTGCTCGGTAACCTGGAAGAGCGAGTCAACCGGATGCTTCGGATGCAGCAGGAAGTTTACGAGACCACGAAGAATATCGACAAGATTGTGAAGAAGAACAATAACCAGAAGAGCAGCGCTGAACTTCAAAAATCGCAGATCGAGGCCGACAAGGAATCGGTCATCATCACTGAGGCCGAAAAGGCTCTGAAACTCATGGAAGGCGAAGGATCGGCAGTTGTGTTCGCCGGCGTGTTGAACCAGGTGAAAGGCGATATGGAAGCCGTTTACAAGCGGCTGCAAGAGGGCCGGGTTGATGGCCGCAATAAGGCCGATCAAGCCGAAGGCACGCAACTGATTGAAGAAGATATCATCGAGCAGTTGATTATGATGAAGGAAGCTCTCAAGAAAGCCAAACAAGACCTGGAAAACCAGCAGAATAAGCCACCAAGCCCCAGTGACAACAACGGCAAACCGAACCAGAAACTCATTGACCTGATCAACGAACTCAAGCTCATCAAGTCGCTCCAGGAACAGGTCAATAAGCGAACGATTTCCTACTCGAAGCAAGACCCGGGCGAGCAGGCCAAGGATCAACTGATCCAGGGAGAACTCAAGCAATTGTCCGATCGCCAAAAAGTTCTCCAGGAGATGCTGCACAAAATCGCCACTGAAGCCAACCAGTGATCTTTGCAATAAGCAGTTGTGTTCACGATAGTTACAAGGTAAACTTCGATTGGGTGGTTATTCTCTCCCCCACCCGGTCGTCTTATATCGAGACTCCCATCCATTCCCTGCCTGGGAGCTTGAATTCTCAACTGGTCCCGTTCTTCATCCGCGAGGAGGATTTCCGTGATGATCCGTCAGTTGCTCGCGGCCACCGCCCTCTCGACGGGGCTGGTCGCTACCCAGGTTGCTCCGGCTTATGCCGCAGAACCCACCCCGAAGGCCTCCTATGGGTTTAGTACCCTCAAGGCGACCACCTCGGAAGCCGCGAAGGCCAAGGCCGAAGCGTGGCTCAAGTCAGTGGGCAAGTTCGATCAGACTGCGTTCAACAAAATCTGGGCGGAAGAGAATCGAACTGTCCTCGATCGAACCGCCGACTCACTCGCCTTGGCCAACACGGAAGCGGCTACTCTTCTCGCGGACATCCGAAAAGCAGATGCCGTAGCACCGGCTGAAACACCTGCCCTTTTGCTCGATGCCAAACAAGACACCTTCTTCCGAACCAACATCGCGCTGGCATTTGCCAAGGCCGCGGCGGGCAAGAAGGTCTATGAAGAGGCGCTTGAGGCACTCAACGCCGCGACTCCTGAAGCAGCAGTCGATCCCGCAGCGCTCTACTTCTTCAAAGCCGTGGCGGAATATTCCACCATGCGGAAGCAAGCAGCCACCAGCTCCGTGGTTCGATTGATCGATGACGTTGTCGATGCTCCTGATCGCTACAAGCGAATTGCCATCGAGATGTTCTTTGAAATGCAGAACTGGTCTGCCGATCCGAAGGATCTCACGAACATCGAACGGCTGATGGACAACAGCGGCCGCCGGTTGGAACTGGCCCGTGGTGGTGAAAAGACCCAGGGTATCCAGAAGAAGATCGTCTTCCGGCTCGATGAACTGATCAAGGAACTCGAAAACAAGAACAAGCCGGGCGATGGTCAATGCAATGGTGGGAACTGCCCGAACGGTTCCAAGCCCGGCAACTCACCCGGCAACACGGTACGGCCCAACAGCAACGCGAACGATAGCGTGATTATGGGCGGTGCGGGTGCAGGCAACGTGGACGAGAAGAAGCTCCGCCAGATCGCTGAAGAATGGGGCAGCCTGCCACCCGAGAAGCGAGCCAAGATCGTCGAAGATCTCACGCGCGATACACCGGCAAAATTCAAGCCGCTGATCGATGAGTACTTCAAGCAACTCAATCGGGTCAATGGGTTCAAGCCCTGATCGGACACCCCCGGAAGTATGAACTTGGGCGGTGGCCGGGATGAACGGCCACCGCCCAAGCGCTTCGGCTCTTTGGTTAGTTGTGGATTGTTGGTTGGGAGTTGGTGGGGTTGTGGACTTTTATTGTTGGTTGTTGGTTGTTGGTTGGTGGTTGGGAATCCAATTCGATGATGGAAAGCATTAGTCAAAAAACAGTTTCCAACTAACAACCAACAATCCACTACCAACAACTTCCGAACGAACGAGTGAGACTCCAGCCATGTCGTTTCTCTGTCGGGTGCTGTTTGCCATCTCTCTCGCGTCCATTGCTTCATTCACAAATGCCGATAGCTTGTCCACCATTGCCGGCAAACAGCTTACGGGCGAACTCGTTGCGGTGGATGGGCAAGGTGTCACTTTCTCAACGAGTGAGATCGCCCAGTTGAAAGTGCCCGCCAAAGAGATTCACCTGATCGATCTGGGCCATCCGATCGTCCCGCCACCAAAAGATACAAAATACAACGAACTCGAACTCACCGATGGTTCGACCTTCCGGATCGCCAAATTCGCGATCAAAGGGAAAAAGATTGCAACGGAGGCAGGGTTTAAGCTCACGGATCAAGTGTTTGTTGCTTTGAAGAGTGAGAAGATGCCGGAATCGGTACTGACGAAGCTTACCGCCTTAAAAAACAAGGAATTCTCTCGGGATGACTTTGAGAAGGAAATCAACACACTTCTCAACGCGGACGAAGCGAAGCAATTCCAGCGTCTCATTTTGAACCATGCCGCGACGGATATCTTGCCTGGTCCTTCCGGACTTGCGGTGCCCACATATGAACTCACATTGGGAGCGGTTTTTTCAATCATGCGTGGTGCCGAGGATAACAAGAACCGCGACGCCTGGAAGAAGATGCTTGCCAATCGCGGGAAGCGCGATCTCTACGTCATCCGCGAAGCGGAAGGATTAAACTTCGTGTCGGGGACGATTCTTAATGGAAACGAGACTGGGGATATTCTGACCTTTGAGAAGGAAGATGGCGCAAAAGCGGAACTTCGTCTTTCACGGGCGACTGGCGGCCTTGTGTTTGCCCAACCGCAGCCGACCCAGATCGCATCAACCTTATGCAAGGTTTTCGACGTGTTTGGCAATGTCCTTGTCGCTCAGTCACTCGAAATCAGTTCGGCCGGCGTGGTGGTCACAACAGTAAATGGTGTGGTCGTCAAATATCCGAGTTCAAAAGCCATCTCCAAACTCGATTATTCTCAAGGCAATGTGGCGTATTTGTCTGACCTCGATCCACAAGTGGAAGTTCCCGAGATTGGTGTGGATGAGAAAGGGCTCCGACTCAACGTGACAGCTCCTTTCATCAAGAATCGGGGCCTTTCCAACGAACCGCTGAAGCTGGGCTCCGAGGTTTTCCCGAGGGGTCTCTCAATCGCTCCGGACTCCAAGTTAACCTTCAACATTGGTGGCGACTATCGCGAGTTCAAGGCCGTTGTCGGCATGCAAGAAAACTCTCCCGATGCCGACCTCGAAGCTCGGCTCACCATCGAGACAGAAGAGGGCCGAATTCTGTTCTCCGAAGTCCTCAAGCGTAAAGACAAGCCGAAGTCCGTTGGGCTCGATGTCAAAGGGGTCAAGCAAATCCGGGTCATTGTTGAAGCCGATTTACCGGTAAACGGAAACCGCGTCATTCTGGCGGATGCTCGCGTTCAAAAGTGATTCCCCGCGGCATGAATCCCTGGAATTTTGAAATCGAATAATGGAAGTACCACTCATGCTCCGCTCCATCCTTCCACTAATGACCAGACTCCGCCTGTTCACGGCAATCGCGATTCCCTCGGCACTGGCTCTGGGGCTTGGGTTTGGTGCCACTGGCATCGCGCCACTAGCCGCAGCGCCGGTCGCAGTCGAGAAGAGTGTTCTCGATGCGCAAACTGAGCGGATCGGTGCCATCAAGAAAGTCCACCCAGCGATCGTTGCTGTCTGTATGCAAGGCGGACAGGGAGTGGGCTCCGGGGTTGTAATCTCTCCAGACGGTTATGCACTCACCAACTTCCACGTCGTGCAACCGACGGGTCCGCTGATGCAGGCGGGCCTTGCCGATGGAAATCTCTACGATGCCGTTCTGGTCGGTCAGGATAAAGTTGGCGATGTCGCACTCATCCGACTTTTGCCAAAAGAGAAAGGCAAGCCGTTCCCGTTCGTCCAACTGGGCGACAGCGACAAGATGCGCATTGGCGACTGGTCGCTGGCAATGGGCAACCCCTTCTCTCTGGCGATGGACTTCACCCCGACAGTGACTTACGGGGTCATCAGCGGCACGAACCGCTATCAGCCGCCGGAAGGGAAAGGACTGCTGGAATACACCGACTGCATCCAGATCGAGACATCGATTAACCCCGGCAACTCGGGTGGACCACTCTTCAACATGCAGGGAGAACTGATCGGGATTAACGGCCGGGGTTCATTCGAGAAACGAGGGCGGGTCAACTCCGGCGTAGGTTATGCGATTTCGATCAACCAGATCAAAAACTTCCTCGGCCATATGCGTGCGGGAATCGATACCGACCATGCCACGCTTGGGGTTGCTGTCGGAACGCAGTCGGAAGATGCACCGCTCTCGCAGATGGTCATCAAGCAGGTACTCGATGAAAGCGATGCCTATCGCCGTGGGCTCAGGGAAGGGGATCAGTTGGTGAAGTTTGCCGGGCGAAGCGTCACCAGCACGAATCAGTACAAGAACATACTCGGCATCTACCCCAAAGGATGGCGGGTTCCCATCACCGTTCGCAGGGCTAACCAACAACACGAAGCACTCGTCCGCCTGATGGGCAACATGCCGACCGAGAGGGAAATGGAGCCAAATGGACAGCCAGAGCCCAAACCAATTCCCGCTCCAGCTCCAGTCGCACCCAAGGGAGGCAGCACTGAGGCCACGAAGATGTACGAGGCGCGAAAGGGATACGCAAACTGGCACTTCAATGTCATCGAGCGCGATAAGTTACTCACAGAGGCCAAGAAACACGGCGACTTCACCACTGTTCCTGGAGCGTGGATTGCCGAAGGCACCTACGACATGGGCGGCGAGCGCAAGGGTGGCTTACGCTTTGAAGTGACCGAGGGGAGGGATGATGCCAACCCGATCGTGGATCTGAAGCTCAATATCGAGCAGAAACTTGCCCCACTTACAGACAAAGATCTCACACTTCAGCGTGAGCCGATTGGGAGCGGTGGGCTGATGATGGCTCTCTACCACTATCACCGCCTACTGACCGTCGGCGTCAAGGGTTTTGAGGCCAGTTTTGCCCACGGTGGGAACGAACCCTTCTACCCCTATCCTGTCGATGGCTCCGCGCCGAAATCTCTCGCGGCTCAACGCGTCGATTGCGCGGTCCTGCGGACCAAGCATGGATCTGTCGAGTGCAAGTGGTATTACTCGCTCAAGGATTATCAACTGTTGGGCTTTGAGACTTTACTGACGAAGGAGACCGATCCCTGCGAGGTCTACTTCTACGACTACAAGCTCGTTGATCAGAAGGAACTGCCGCACCGGATTGAGGTTCGCTATGGAGACAAGCGGTATGCGATTCTGACAGTGAACAAATACACCTTGAACAAGAAGTAATCGGAACTTGAAGAAGCTTCCTGGGGCATGAGTCCCTAGGAAGCGCGATACTCGCGATTCACCCTCCAACACAGCGAAACCGATGTCCACTCGATTCTGCACCCTGGCTTGTACTCTCATGGCGATGGCTCTGACCCCGGCTGTCGTGGTTGCCGCGGACCCACTCAATGAGGTTGCGGAAAAGGCCAATCAAAAGCTGGTGAAATTGTTTGGGGCGGGCGGCTTTTCCCGGCTGAACAACTTCGGAACTGGCATCATTATCAGCCCCGAAGGGCATATTCTGACTGTTGCCAGCCAACTGCTCGATACTTCGGATCTCGTCGTTCATCTCTATGATGGGCGACGGCTGAAGGCTCAGGTGATCGTGATCGAACCGGAACTCGATGCAGCGATCATCAAGATCCGGATCGAAGGGAAGAAACTGGAAGAGCCGAATGGCCTCGATCTGGCCTTTTTCGACTTGGTGGAAGCTGCCAAACGTCCGCACGCAGTGGCCGGGGATTGGGTGCTGGCACTGAGCAATACGTTCGAGATCGCTCTGAGGGATGAACCCTTGAGTCTCCAGCGTGGTGTTGTGATGGCTTATACCAAGCTTGCCGGTCGCCGCGGAGTATTTGATTTTCCGTACACAGGCGATGTGTATATCGTGGATGCGATCACGAATAACCCCGGATCAGCCGGTGGCGCGTTGCTCGATCGTAAAGGGAATCTCCTCGGTGTGATCGGGCGAGAAATTCGCAACGTCCAGACCGACACTTGGATGAACTATGCCATTCCAGTCAACGCCAAGGTGGATGTCAAAGTCAAGGATACAGTGAAGGACAAGGACGGGAAGGAGAAGGAGGAAGAGAAGACAATCACCATTCAGATGACCGAGTTCATCTCAAAAGGGATGAAGGGCGAGTACAAAGCGACCAAACGCGATCGCCGAGCTGTTGGGGAAGGCGGCTATCACGGGATCGTTTTCGTCCCGAATATTCTGGAGCGGACACCGGCTTACGTTGAAGATGTGGAACCAGGTTCCCCGGCAGCCAAGTGTGGCCTTCGTCCCGACGACCTCGTCAGTTTCGTGGACGGTGAGCCAATCGTGAGCATCAAGGCGTTTAACGAGTGGATGAAGAAGAATACCAGACCCGGGACTGTGATTCGTCTGGAAGTCCGACGAGGTGAAACACTCCAGCCAATTGAGATGACGCTTGGAACTTACCCAGCCAAGCCGAAACCACCACAACCGGCACCGATGCCGAAGATGCCATGAGTGCGATAGGCGAGCGGGAAGTAAGCGACGGGGTTCTTAACGAGCCGGAAGCGTGAGCGACGGGTCCTCAACAAGCACCTGAATCCAACCACTTGACGGGTCTCAACCGATGACAGCATTTCCCCGATATTCTCTCCTTTGGGTTGCGGTTGTTGCATTTTTTCAGCCTACAACGGCAATTCGCGCAGCCGATGTGAACGAGGCAACCGAGAAAGCGATGAAGGCGGCGTCTGCAATAGTCGCCCCAACGGTTGTGAAAATCGAGACAGCCGGTGGTGCCGAAGTCGTGGGTGGGAAAAAGGGAGGTGGTGGTCCGCCGCAACCGGGTCTTCGTAAGGGGACTGGCCCAACCACCGGGTTGATTGTGGCTCCGGATGGATTCATCATCACAAGCGCCTTCAACTTCGCGAACAAGCCCACGGACATCTTCGTTACGATCCCGGGTCGCACTCGACTTGTCGCCAAGGTTATCGCGAGCGATCAAACCCGAATGCTCACCTTGCTGAAAGTGGATGCGCAAAACCTGCCGGTCCCCACACCGATCATGAAAAAAGAAATCGAGATCGGACTCTGGGCGATGGCGTTGGGACGCACCCAGGATCCCGACACCGACCATCCACCATCCATGAGCATCGGGATCGTCAGTGCGACCAATCGGATTTGGGGTAAGGCGATCCAAACCGATGCCAAAACTTCCCCAGTGAACTACGGTGGGCCACTCATCGGAATTGATGGCCGGGTGTATGGAGTGGTTGTGCCCGCATCAAGCCGAGCGGAAGGCGAAACTGCTGGCGTCGATGTTTACGATTCGGGGATTGGTTTTGCTATTCCTCTCGAAGATATTTTCGCCGTACTGCCTCAATTAAAAGCTGGAAAGGAACTTCGCCGGGGGCTCCTCGGGGTCACGCCCCAGGGAACGGATGTTTATAACGCTGCGCCAATTATCGGTGCGATCCAACCGGATTCGGCAGCGTCTCGTGCAGGCATTCAGGTAGGCGACATCGTACTGGAGTTGAATGGAAAGAAGATTCCGAATTACTCCACGCTACAGCACGTTCTCGGACCCATGTATGAGGGTGATGAGATCGCCGTGAAGGTGAAACGGGGCGAGAAAGAAATAGAGGTCAATGGGATCAAGCTTCTCGGCACAGCTACGGCGTTCGTGAATGCCTTCCTCGGGTTGCTCCCGATGCGCGATGACCCCGGACCAGGGGTGGAGATCCGATATGTGTACCCAAAGAGCCCAGCCGACCTCGCGGGCTTGAAAGCTGGCGACCGTGTCATGAAACTCGCGCCTGCAACTATTCCTATGCTTCTGCCTGTCCAGAACCGCGATGCCTTGATCACAGCGATGCAGCGACTTACCCCCGGGACGGAGATCAAGATCGAGGTGAAACGGAAGGAAGGGGGGAAAGTCGAAACCGTAACCGCGAAAGTGATCGCTGCTTCGACAGAACTTCCTGATCAACTACCGCTTCCATCATCGGCTGAGAAGGCGCTGGACAAGGCCTCCCAGCCCAAGAAGGATTCCAAAGATCCATTCCCAATGGGTATTGCGGACGATGACAACTCTGGCTGTGGAGAGGACAAAAAAGACGACCCAAAAAAGGATTCAAAACCCAAAATCGAAACAGGTTTCATGAAACGGGTGAATGAAGCACTGGGTCGCGAATACTGGGTATTCGTTCCGGACAATTACGACCCGAACAAGTCTTACGGGGTGATTGTCTGGTTCCACGATATCGCCCAGCGGGGAAAAGACGGAGAGAGTATGAAGAAGATCTTCGAGGGAGTGTGCGAGAAGTACAACTTCATCCTGATGGGTCCGAAGTCTGGAACTGCCGATGGCTGGCGGCCGAGTGAAACGGAATTGGTAATGCAGGATGTCAATGCGGTACTCGGTCAGTACACAATCGACAAAACGCGGGTGGTGGCACACGGTATGGGCAACGGGGGACAGATGGCGTTCTATGTCGGGTTCAATGCGAGAGATGTCATCCGGGGGGTCGCCACACTTGGTTCTGTGTTGGGGACAAACCCCAAAGAGAACATTGCCAACCAGCCTCTGTCGTTTTTTATCTCCGGCGGCGATAAAGATCCATTGCTCAAAGACATTGTTGAGAGCAAGAATCAACTGATCGAGAAGCGGTTCCCTGTAGTGTTTCGGGAGATGAAGGAGAGTGGTAAGGAGTATTGCGACGAAGCGACTTTCTTGGATCTGGTCTTGTGGCTTGACTCACTCGACCGCATTTGATTGCAAGTTAGTGATCTTGTTTCAGCACAAACTCCCGCTGTGGTTACCGAGCCAAGCTCGGTAACCACAGCGGGAGTTTGTGTTCGTTTCATGGTTCTTGTCTCATCCTCCACATCTCACTGCCGACGAATAGTGCCGACAGATCGGCAGATGCCGATCTGTCGGCACTATTCGTCGGCATTTGGCACTCTTCATCGGAATGATTATCGTTGCAAGAGTCACCCAATTAAATAGTTATATCAATCACTATGGCGATGGCATCACATTAGCATTTATCAGAAGGCAATAGCTTTCTCATGCGGACAGGCCCATGAACTCGTCGCTCAACCCGATCGTGTTTGCTCTGCGTCATCCGGTTACCGTGATGGCTGCAGTTATAGCCCTCGCGGTCGCGAGCGCCCTGGCTGCTCAGCGGATGGCCGTTGATGTGTTTCCGAAGCTCGACCTGCCAGTGATCTACATCGCCCAGCCCTACGGCGGCCTGGATCCCGCACAGATGGAGAGTCAGCTCACTGCGGTCTTTGAAGGGCATTCGATTTACATCGCTGGGATTCACCACGTCGAGAGCAAGTCGATCCAGGGCATGGGGGTCGTGAAGCTGTTCTTTCATCCTGGCACTGATATGGCTCAGGCCATGGCTGAAACAGCCAACTACGTAAGTCGTTCGCGTGCGTTCATGCCGCCGGGGACAGTTCCACCTTTTGTTGTGCGCCTCGATACGGGAAGTGCGCCCGTGGGCTTCCTCGTTCTTGAAAGCGACACGGAGCGAAGCCCTGGCGAGTTGCAAGACCTCGCTCTTTATCGCGTTCGACCGATTTTCGGAAGCCTCAAAGGAGTTTCGAGTCCACCACCCATCGGAGGCAACCTCCGCACCATCAATGTGAATGTCGATCCGGATCGTCTCAACACATACAAGCTCACTCTGGATGACATCACAACGGCTCTCGCCAATGGCAACGCCATCGTCCCGTCGGGTAATGTGCGCATCGGTGATCAGATTCCGATGGTTCCAGTCGATGCCATGGTCACCCGGTGGCAGGACATTGCCGATATCCCCGTAAAGCCGGGTTCCAAGATTTACCTTCGCGATGTTGCCAACGTCGAGGATGGGTCAGACATTGCCACCGGCTACGCCCTGGTGAACGGCAAGCGGACGGTCTATCTCCTCGTCACCAAACGAGCCGATGCCAGCACCCTGGATGTCGTTCACCGGCTGAAAGACAATTTGCCCCGGATGCAGGAGGCGCTTCCCGAGGGAGTGACGCTTCGCTTTGAACTCGATCAATCGCCTTACGTTACAAACGCAATGATTGGGGTGGGGACAGAAGGAATGTTGGGTGCCGCTCTTACCGGGCTGATGGTGCTGATCTTCCTGCGCGATTGGCGGTCTGTCATTGTGGTTGTTTTGAACATTCCGCTGGCGTTGATGGGATCGTTGGTGGCGCTCTGGGCCACAGGACAGACGGTGAATCTGATGACCCTCGGTGGGTTGGCACTTGCCGTGGGTATCCTCGTGGATGAAGCGACGGTTGAAGTCGAAAACATTCACACACAGATGGAGAAAACTGATTCCGTGGCTGTGGCTGTTCGCCGCGGTAATAGCGAGACAGCGGTGCCGCGATTGCTGGCGATGCTTTGTATTCTCGCTGTGTTCGTACCGGTGTTCTTCCTGGAACCCACTTCGCGAAACCTTTTTTCGCCTCTCGCACTGGCTGTCGGCTTCGCAATGATTACGAGTTACGTGCTATCGAGTACGTTCGTCCCGGTTGTCTCTGTCTGGTTGCTACGCCAGAACTTGGCGCACACGGGCGATGGGCACGGTCATCACGGCGGTTTCTTTGATCGGATCACGGATGTCTACGGTCGATTGGTGACGCAGATCGTGAATAACCGCCGGGCAGTTATTACCGGCTACTTCCTGATTACGTGTGTGATCCTCGTTGGCGGTGCCCCAAGTGTAGGCCGGGAAATATTCCCGATAGTCGATTCGGGCTATTTCCAGTTGCGGATCAAAGCACCGACGGGAACCCGGATCGAACGTACCGAAGAACTGGCCAAAGAAGCACTCCGAAGAGTTGAGGAAGTGGTTGGGCCGGGGAATATCCAAACCACGGTAGGTTATGTTGGGGTCGCCCCCTCCAGCTATCCGATCAATGCCGTTTATATGTGGACAAGTGGCCCGGAGGAGGCTGTGTTGCGGATCGCATTGAAGGAAGGGAGTGGCATTCGGGTCGAAGAGTTGAAGTCCCGACTTCGGAAGGAACTACCGGGCGAACTCGGGGACTGGCTCAAAGAAAAACTCATCGGTGAGGTAGTCGATCCGGCGGAAGCAGATCGTCGGGCTGCGAATATCAGACTTTCATTCGAGCCTGCCGACATCGTCAACGAAGTGATGAGCTTTGGTTCCTCCACTCCGATTGAGGTAATTGTCTATGGCCCCAACATTGCTGACTGTAAACCCCACGCCGCGAAGATTCGCGATGAGATGGCCAAGATCGCTGCAATCAAGGATCTTCAATACGGCCAGGCTCAAGATTTTCCGGTTGTTGCCGTGAAACTCGATCGTGCAAAACTGGGGCAAAGCGGCCTCACGGTCGCCGATGTTGGCAGATCGTTCGTTGAAGCCACCTCATCCAGTCGATTCGTCAATCCAAATTACTGGGGCGAATCGACAACTGGATTTGGTTACCTTGTCCAACTTCAGGTTCCACCGAAACGAATGGATTCGGCACGCGAAGTCGGACTCATCGGTGTGAAACAAACAGACAAAGAGCAACTCCTCCTCCAGGATGTGGCAACGATCAATGAAGGGACAATGCCTGCCCAGTACGACCGGCTGAACCAGCGGCGGGTCATTAGTTTGACTGGAAACGTGGAAGGGAGCGATCTCGGTCGAGTTGCCACAGCCATCGATGCCGCGATCAAACGGGTTGGAGACCCGCCTCGCGGCGTTCGTGTGGATGTCCGGGGGCAGATCAGTCCGATGCGAGAAATGTTCAGCGGGCTGGCAACGGGGTTGGCACTCTCTGTGGTATCGATCGTGATCCTGCTCACGGCGTACTTCCAGTCCCCCAAACTGGCAGGAGTTGCGGTGTTCGCTGTCCCAGCAGTGCTGTCTGGTGTCGTACTGGCTCTTTTGGCAACCGAGACGACTTTGAACATCCAGTCGTTTATGGGGGCGGTCATGGCGGTTGGTGTGGCAGTTGCCAACGCGATTCTGCTGGTGACTTTTGCCGAACAGCGGCGAAAGGAACTGCCGGAAACTCCCACGCGTGGTGCGGACGCGGCAGTGGAAGGTGGGATGCGGCGCCTTCGCCCAATCCTGATGACCTCGCTGGCGATGCTTGCAGGCATGGTTCCGATGGCTCTCGGAATTGGCGATGGCGGCGATCAGACTGCCCCTCTTGGCCGGGCCGTGATCGGTGGCGTGCTGGCTGCGACGTTTGCGACCCTCTTTGTTCTTCCGGCAGTCTTTACGATCGTGAGGTCAGGCAGTTCGATAAGTTCGGCATCCCTCGACCCAGCCGATCCCACGAGCCCGCACTATAAGCCGCATGAGATGGTAGAGACAATCCACTGAGTTACAGACTGAAGGGGTATACGTCCGAATTTTCCGGTAAGACAGGAGCGTTCACCTGAGTACAGATTAGAAATCTCCAGGAACGCTCCGGAAAGATACGTAGAGTATTCCCATGATGAAGCTCACCGAACCCATGCCGATGCCGTTTTCTGGGACTCCATTAGCCCCTCCCCGCCCGCGCCGCCATCGAATCTGGATTGCTATTGTTGTGGGCGTGGCTCTTCTTGCAGTTGGAGCAGTTGGGTACACACAATTTCGCGGCCCGAGTTCGTCTGCGCCTA
>Ga0206850_10038_pt2 | contig 49392 bp, 37 predicted proteins | sample Alteio_BWOrgCont_16_FD_152885 | JGI IMG/M metagenome (GOLD analysis project Ga0206850, IMG submission 152885) | Enriched cells from forest soil in Barre Woods Harvard Forest LTER site, Petersham, Massachusetts, United States -... | ecosystem: Environmental > Terrestrial > Soil > Temperate forest >...
CGCGCTGCCAGTGCGAACGCGACGAAAGCTGAGATCGCCGCGACGAAAGCCGAGATCGCCGCGACGGATGCCCGCGATGCCGCGAAGAAGGAGCGTTGGGAGCGGTACCGAGTGAGCTTGGTCGCAGCTTCAAGTGCGCTACGGCTTAACGACACTAATGCCGCCCGTCGCGCACTCGATACCGCACCGGAGGAACATCGGGACTGGGTCTGGAATCTGCTGTATTCCCAGCTCGAAAAGTCCCAATACATCCTTGGGGGTCGCGAAAAAACAATCAATAGGACGATCTTCACATCGGATGGGCGCTGGGCGCTTCTGCGTGGGGTAGACAACTCATTCAGAGTGTTGGACACACTGACGCGCTCGGAATTTGAGCCCATACGTCTAGACGCTAACCCAGATGGAATCGCGATCAGTCCCGATGGAACAACCATCGCTTATGGCACGCCAAAACACACCATCGTTCTTTGCGACGCTCCTAGCGGCGTCATTCGAACAGTTTTGACAGGGCACGAGGCGTCCATCGGGGATATACATTTCAATCGCGACGGCACTCGACTGTTCTCCTACTCGATCGACAACACAATCCGCACATGGGAGTCAAACACTGGCAAACAACTCCGCGCGTTGAGCAACCACTCGTGTACAACCGGGGCAATGATCTTCAGTCCTGACGACCGGGTGTTAGCGACTGCCGGAGCCGACCACATCGTCCGACTGTGGGATCTGGAAACGGGGCGCGAGTTCGCGATGCTCCCCAAACACGAAGGGCGCTTTCTGAGCGCGGTGTTCAGCCCAACGGGCGACCGTATTGCCACGGTCGAGGGATTTCCGAGCAACCTCATCCGTGTGTGGGATGTGTCGACGGGCCAACTCCACGCCACTCTACGCGGTCACGAGAATCAAATTACCGCCACCCGATTCAGTCCTGACGGCAGGTGGTTCGCCTCAGGCTCGATGGATCGAACATTGCGAGTCTGGGACGTTGCTCAGGGCGCAACAGGTGGGGATTTGAAGCCGCATGTGATTCTGAAAGGGCACACTGGTTCGGTGCATGAGAGTGTTTTTAACCTCGACGGCACCCGTCTCGTTTCCGCATCTCAGGACAAGACTCTGCGATATTGGGACGTCAAGACCGGTGACCAACTCGCAGTCTTGCTCGGGCATAGCGATGAGGTCAACGCTGTTATCTACGCTGCCAACGGCGCGACCATCGCGTCTTCCTCGGCCGATGGAACCATCCGGCTGTGGGACGTTCAGACGATCGAACACGATCATGCCATAACAGGGCACCAGAAATACGTCTACAGCGCAGTGTTCCACCCAGACGGAGTCCGGGTCGCCTCCGCCGCGTGGGATGGGACCGCACGCATCTGGAACGCGACGACCGGGCAGCAGTTGCTGTCTCTCGATCACGGCAAGAATCAAATCGTGTCATCGGTTGCGCTCGATCCCAGTGGTCGATTCCTCGCTACCGTTGCCCGCGACGACAGCGTTCGACTTTGGGACTCGAACACGGGACAGATGATCCATCGGTGGAGCGTTCCCACTAGCGACTGGAAGGATACGCGGGTCGCATTCAGCCCGCGGGGCGATCTACTGGCGTCAGGGAGTCACGATGGCCGGGTTCGCATGTGGGACGTGAACAGCCTGGCCGAAGTCGCCATTCTTGAAAAGCACGATGACGCGGTTCGCGACGTGAGCTTCAGCCCGGACGGACGTTACCTCGCATCAGCCGGGGAGATGGGGGACCGCACCGTCCGTATCTGGGACGTTGCGACGAAGCGGCAGGTGCAGGTTCTTCACGGGCATACAGCATGCGTGTATGCACTCGGATGGAACAAGGCAGGAACATTGCTTGCTTCCGGTTCGACCGACGGTACGGTGCGCATCTGGGACACCACAGCGTGGCGTGAGCTCGGTGAATTGAAGCACGGCATCAAAGTTTATGGAGTCGCCTTTACTCCAGATGGCAAGCTGCTGGCGACGGCGTGCGCGGACAACCTGATTCGCATTTGGGATGTCGAAACTCGGCAGGAAGTTGCTGCGTTGAGAGGACACGGAGACTACGTTCACGCCATCGCGTTCAGCCCAGACGGCACGCGACTGGTTTCAGCCTCCGGCGATAAGACGCTCAGAGTGTGGGATGCTCGCCCGCCCGCGGATCGAACTCCGCGCGAGGCCACATCTCCGTAAGGTGAATCACTGGCGAATTCTGCCCTCGCGACTGTCAACTCTTCCGCGATCATTCTACGAGAGCATCGATGGGATTGCCCTTGGACAATGCAAACGGTCGGTCGGCCTGGTCGTGCATCTCTGTATTGGGGTCGAGGCCGAGGCAGTGGTAAATCGTGGCGGTAAACTCGGCTGGAGTTACCGGATTGGAAGCCGGGCGACCGGCAATCTTGTCCGACTGGCCGTAGACTTGCCCGCCCTTGATTCCACCACCGGCAAACAGGACGCTGAAGCAATCCGGCCAGTGTTCGCGTCCGGCGTTGCTCTTGGTGATCTTGGGCGAACGCCCAAACTCCGCAGCAACCACCACCAATGTTTCATCGAGTTGTCCACTCTTGTCCAAATCGGTCATCAGGGCATGGAATGCCCGGTCGAATGGCGGCACCAGATCGTCTTTGTGTGCAGTGAAGTTGTTCCAGTGAGTATCCCAGGCAAACCCATTGATGCCTTGCGTTCGCTGCCAGTTGCATTGCACCAGCCGAACGCCAGTATCGAGTAACCGTCGGCCAAGCATCACCGACTGGCCGAACAGGTTCCGCCCATATTGCTCCCGCTCCTTCGGGTCAGCTGCCGATAGATCGACAGCTTTTCGCACGGCATCCGAAGAAATCACTTCGACAGCCTTTGCCTGGCTATCCTTGATCGTTCCACTCAGGGCAAGCTCGTTCAGCGGCTTTGTCTCGGCGTTGAGTTGATCGACCAGCGACAAGCGTCGGCGCAGGGCATCTGGCTGTTCGTTCGCAACCAGTGGCAGGTGGTCAAGTTTGAAGTTATCGTCGTTCGGGTTGCCGCCTGTGAGCAACGGGTCGTACTTCGGCCCGAGCGATCCGGCAAACTGCCCGGCACGCCGACCGCCTGCCACGTCCATTCGGTGCGGAACAATCGCCCAGGCCGGGAGTGGACCTTTACCAGGTGCCAGCTTCCCCAGGCATGCGCCCATGTGGGGCATATCCTGACGGTTCATGTTGTTCACATCGGGTACCGAGCCTGGATACATATATCCGGTGAACATCCAGTACGATCCGCGGCCGTGGTCGTTGTGTTCGTGCCACATTGTCCGAACGAGCGCGGATTTGTGCATCCAGGTTGCTGCGTGTGGTAGGAGTTCCGAGAACCGTACTCCAGGAAGCGAAGTCTGAATCGTGGTGAACGGCCCACGGATATCGTCCGGGGCATCGGGTTTCGGGTCGAAGGTATCGAGCTGGGAAGGAGCACCGGAGAGATAGAGAATAATGCAGTTCTTTGCTTTTCCAAAACTCTTCGGTTTCGGTCCGATAGGCGATGCGGCCATAGCTGGCTTCGCCAATAGCATCGGGAGGGTGATGCCACCCAGAGACAACCCGCCCGCGCGGAGCAGTTCCCGGCGATTGAGAGGCGATGAACCCCACAACTTGAACATGAAAGGGTCTCCGGCAGGCAAAAGCGCAAGCAGAAAACAGGCAGGAAGCAATCGGTGGAAACCGGCGTGCAATCGAACTCATTCGAGTGTACCATAACACATATCCCGCCTGCCAGAGTTTCCCGCCAAACAACAAAGTTCCCCGCTTCCGGTTTCCCAGGAATTGACTACTCGCGGACCAATGCGTTACCTCATTATTCCTTTCTTCGCATTTGCTCTCCCAGCCGTTGCCTCAGCGCAAGGGTTTATCGAAAGCGTTTCGCCGCCCGTGCTTGAACGAGGGAAGACCACTCGAATCACTTTCGTTGGTCATGACTTCGGCCCGGCGCTTGATGTATGGCACTCACTCTCCAAGGGGGCAATTACCGCTAAACCCGTGGAGAGTCGCCCGGATCGGCTTGTGTTCGATCTCACTGCTGCGGGTGATGCCCCTATCGGTATCTGCGGTCTTCGAGTTGCTACCCGCGATGGACTAACGAACGTGGTTCTCTTCCATATCGAAGATTTGCCCGTCCGTGGAAATATCGCCAGTGACAAGCCGGTGTCTCTGCCGCTGCCCGCGTGCGTTTGGGGCACCTTTCGCAAGGGAACACGAGATCAATACACGATTGCTGTGACGACTGGCGAGAAAGTGAGCTTTGAGGTTGTGTCCAACCGACTGGGAAAGGATGCCGACCCTCTCATCACCCTTCGGGACGCCACTGGAAAGTTCGTGACCGAACGCGACAACGATCAGGGACTCTATTTCGACTTTCGGTTTGAACACACCTTCGAGAAGGCCGGTATTTACACTGTGGAACTCCGCGACGCCCGGTTCAAAGCATCGGAGCATCACCATTACATCCTGCGAATGGGGAAGTTCCCAGTAGAGCGAGTGGCGATTCCATCGGCAGTTGTCGCACCCAATCGGTTGCCGGGTGTGTTCTTCGAGAATCGAAAGCGACCAGGAGACAACGGCTCGGGGTGGGTTCCAGTGTCGCCTGCTGAGGGACCGATTGCCCTGGCCCGTGAGTTCAATGAACTTCACGATAACGCCTTATCGCAGGCCACGGCCGGACCCACGCAACTCGCGTTTCTGTTCTCACCTACGCGGGTGAATCCTTTCCTGTCACTGGAACGGTCGATAACCACGGGTCGGCTCCAGGCCATTCCCGTGGTCGTCCCCGGGACATTGTTTGGGGTATTGCGGCGACCCGGCCAACGGCAGGCGTTTGCGTTCAATCTCGATAAAGGACAACGGATTTTCGTTCGCGGAGAAACGAAATCGCTGAACTCGCCCATCGACCTCGACTTTGTCCTCACCGACCGCACGGGTCGCGACCTTCGTCGCCCTAACGAGAGTCGAGATGGATCTGAGCCGAGCCTCGATTTCACCGCCGGGACCCCGGGAGAATATGGGCTGATCGTCCGCGATGTCCTTCGCGATGGTAGCGACTCGCATGCGTATCAGCTGATTGTACGTGGCACTCCATTCCCACCAACACTCACCGCCGAAGTGGAAGGGCTGACGATTCCGCAGGGAAGTTATCAACCCATCCCGATTCTCATTACTCGCACTGGAACCGTCGGACCGATCAAGCTCTCTCTCCTTGGTGCGCCAACGGGTTTGAAACTCACGCCAGCAGAGATTCCCGAATCGGCAACAGCGGTTGTGTGCAAACTCGAAGCTGATAGAACCACACCGTTGGGCATTCACACCATCCAGATCGTTGCCGATTGCGGCACCGACAAGGTTCTGGTCAGCACGCGGCCGCTGATCGACAAGAAGTTGATGAACATTGACTTGATTCCGATTGCTCTGCGCGAAGACCAGACACGCCCACCGCCCTCATTGAGCGATCGATTCGCGGTTCAAATCACCCCACCGAGCCCTTTCACGTTTGAACTGCCCGAGCAGTTGGTCACACTTTCCCGATATCAGACTGCACCAATACTAGTAATCACGACCCGGATTCCAGGCTTCGATGGGTCCATCAACTTTCAGGCTGTAGGTGGTCAGCTTGCAGACAAGAGTGAAGGCCGCACGCGCGTGTATGCCGAGTTCCCCGAAGTAACCGCAAAGAACCCGAATACCGCGGGTGTAGTGGTATCGAAAATTCTCTCGAATATCGCGAAGACACGGATCGAGGTATCCGGGCGGGGAGTCCACCAGGGGCGAAAGGTCACACTGACGCGCACGTTCGATCTGGACCTGATTACGGCTTTTCAGTTCCTGCCGGAGCAGGTGAAGCTTGCCATGCTGCCCGGAGAATCCGTCACCGTGAAACTGGCGATGCAGCGAGCGAAGAATTTTGATGCCCCGGTGACATTTCATTTGTCTCCGATGCAGGGTCTTGAATTCCCTGAGATGGTGACTTTACCGAAAGGTCAAAACTCGGTCGCCTTCAATGTAAAGGCTGCGGACGATCTCCAGCCCCACAGGCAGGGCTTAAGTATCCTCGCAACAGCGGATGTGAACGGGTTCGAGGAAGAGATTCGCGGCCAACCGATTGAGATCGAAGTGAAGAAGGTCGAGCCTCCGAAGAAGAAGTAATTTGCCGAATGGAGCAGTAGATGTATCGCATTTTCGTTCTCGTAATCGTCGCACTGGCACCTTCTTCAGTGGTGGCCGCCGAGCCCACGTCCGAACGGCCCATTTCGTTCCGTACCGATGTGATTGCGGCCCTGTCGCGGGCAGGGTGCAACTCAGGGGGTTGTCACGGATCGCCACAGGGCAAGAACGGCTTTCGCCTATCGCTTCGCGGCGGCGATCCAGACCTCGACTTCATGACTCTTGTAAGGGAGGTTGGTGGTCGCCGCGTGAACCGCCAGATGCCCGAAGACAGCCTCATCCTGCTGAAAGGATCGGGGCGGGTTTCTCACCTCGGTGGTGCAGTGATGGGTCGGAACGATCCTGCGTACCGCACCTTCGCCCGATGGGTAGCTGAGGGATGTGCTGATGACAAGCCACTCGCGTTGGTGAAGCTCGAAGTTCTCCCGGACTTGAAGCGGCTCGCTCCCGGAAAGCCATCGGAGCAACTCCGGGTTCGCGCACATTTCCAGGATGGCACCATTCGCGATGTGACCGACCTCACGGTGTTTACATCCAGCGATCCCGCCGCAGCGACAGTCACTCCCGCCGGCAGCGTGACATTCAACCGAACCGCTGAGGTGGCGATCCTGGCCCGGTATCTCGCGGGGATTACGGGTGCGAGGCTCTCGTGGCTGAAGCCGGACGCAAGCTATACATTCCGCGGACCGGCACCAGCAAACTTTGTGGATGAACTGGTGTTCGCGAAGCAGAAAGAGTTGCAACTGACACCGGCAGCAGTGTGTTCGGATGAAGTGTTCCTTCGCCGCGTCTTTTTGGATGTCATTGGGTCGCTGCCAACTCCCGAGGAAGCGCGGGAGTTTCTGGATTCCAAGGCACCCGACAAACGGGCGAAGCTCATCGACACGTTGCTCGACCGCGAAGAATACGCCCTGTTTTGGGCGCTCAAATGGGCCGATGTGTTACGCGGAAGCCCGGTCACGATCAGCGAACGCGGCGTTCACAGTTTCCACCGTTACCTCGTCCGCAGCATGGCCGATGACAAACCCGTGACGCAGTTCGCGCGCGAATTGTTGACCGGAAGCGGTAACACTCTAAATAAGCCGGCCGCGAATTTTTACCGGGTGACACGCACACCAGAGGAATCGGCGGAAGCGGCCGCCCAGTTGTTCCTGGGCGTTCGGGTGCAGTGTGCGAAATGCCACAATCATCCATTCGAGAACATCACCCAGGCCGACTATTACGGCTTGGCTGCATTCTTCGCCAGTGTCCAGTTCAAGGGATCGCAGTTTGGGCTCGACGATGAGATTGTCTTCATTGCGCCTGGCCGGGAGTTGCACCATCCCATCACTCGCAAGCCCCAGCCGCCGGTAGCGTTTGGCACTCCGGTGCGATCGTTGGGGCCGAACGAGGATCGACGCGAGCAATTTGCCGATTGGCTCACAGACCCCAAGAACAAGTTCTTCGCTCCTGCTGTTGCAAACCGTGTCTGGTTCCACCTGCTTGGCAAGGGAATCGTCGATCCAGTGGATGATTTCCGCGATACCAACCCACCGAGTAATCCGGAACTACTTGGGGCGCTCAGCCGGGAGTTCGTCAAAAACGATTATCGGCTGAAACCGCTGATCCGCACGATTTTGAATTCTCGGACCTATCAACTAGCAGCCGAGTTGCCTCCGCAATCGGCGTTCGCAGCCAGTCCCGACCGCTACTTCACGCATGCTCAGACACGGATGCTGACCGCCGAGCAGATTCTCGATGCCGTTTCGAGCGCAACGGGAGTACAAGAACGCTTCAAGGGTTATCCAATTGGTACGCGGGCAATCGGCTTGCCGGAAGGTGGGATCAACCATCCGTTCCTCCAGGCGTTTGCCAAGCCAGTGCGCGATGTGATCTGTGAGTGTGCCCGGGAAGATGATCCCGCACTGCCCCAGGTGTTGCATCTCTTGAATAATGCTGGTTTGTTGGCGAAAGTAAAATCGCCCGACAGTCGTATTGCTGGCTGGCTTAAACAGGGCAAAGGCGATGTGTGGGTGATCCAGCAGATTTATCTCGCGACCCTGAGCCGCCGACCGACTAACCACGACAATGAGTTGGTGCTGAAATATCTGGCAACTGTCAAGGATCGAACGGCTGGGTTTCAGGATGTGCAGCACGCTCTCTTGAACCTGAACGAGTTCTTGTTGCGACACTAATGGAAACTTCGAGCATGTGTGCTTCCTCCAACTTGGTTGCCTACTGCGTTGTTCCTGAGTAGCATCTAGCAAATAATTGCCACGATGTTCCGACAACCGGGAGGTAAGTCATGTCCCGTTCAATTCTGGCTCTCGTTTTGATCGGCTGGATTCTTGGCTTAACCCCTCCTCTTTATGCCGACGATGCAGAGGACAAGGCCATCGCGTTTGTCGCGAAGCTCGGTGGCAAAATCGCTCGCGACGACAAGTTGCCGGGCAAGCCGGTTGTCGAGGTACGTCTAAACCTCACCGAAATGTCGGATGGTGACATCAAGGATCTTGTACCATTCCAGAGTCTCAACACTCTCTATCTGACCAACACAAAGGTGACGGATGCGGGCCTCAAAGAGCTTGCCAATCTCAAACAACTCACAACTCTTCATCTGAACGGTACACAGATCACCGATGATGGGCTCAAGGAACTCATTGTGTTGAAGAACCTCACCACGCTTAACCTTTGGGGTACGCGGGTGACGGATGTGGGCCTCAAGGAACTCGCTAATCTTTCGCAACTCACCTCACTCAATCTCCGAAACACACAGGTGACGCTCACGGGTCTCAAAGAACTGATTGCTCTGAAGTCTCTTACCACGCTCCACCTTTCAGGTCAGCCGGTATCAGACGTGGGACTCAAGGAAATCGCCAAATTACACCAGTTAACCACGCTCCATCTTCACGGTAGATTATTGAGCGAACATGGGCTTCGGGAACTCGTGGCGTTGAAAAACCTCACCACGCTCGATCTTGGAGCCACAAGTGTGTTGGATAGAGCATACAAGGAAATTGGCAGAATGACGCAACTCACTACTCTACTCTTGTATAGCACATTAGCAACAGATAAGGGAATCAAGGAACTTGCCGGGTTAATCAACCTCACCACGCTCGATCTCTCTGGCACGAATGTGACGAGCCTGGGCTTAAAGGAACTCGTCAACCTCAGGCAACTCGCGACGCTCGCTCTCAGTCACACGAAGTTCGGGGATGATGGAATTGCGGAACTCGACAACTTCAAAAACCTCACCACGCTTCACCTGGAAGGCACAGAGATAACAGATGTATTTGTAAACGAGTTTGCCAAGCTTAAGAAGCTCACGTCGCTCAGTTTACCCAACAAGGCAATTACCGATCGGACTCTGCGAGTGTTGGGGAGTGCCAACATGTTGCATGCACTCGATAATGCCCAGGCTGTTTCGGAGCGACCAACAAAATCGGATGAAGTGGTCAGTCTGCGTTTGAGCGACACGAAGGTGACGGATGTAGGAGTAAAACCACTTGCCAGGTTGAAAAACCTCGCCGTACTGGATCTGGATCGTACAGCGGTGACGGATGCCTGTGCGAGCGATCTCGCTGCATTCAAGAGCCTGACCACTCTCAGTTTGCCACTCACCGCAATCACGGATCGAACACTGCAAGAGTTGAGGAAAGCAAACATCCTGCACACTCTCGATAATGCCCATGCCATGAGTGGGCGGCCAACGAAGCCGGAGGAGGTGCTAAGCTTCAATCTGCGGAATACACGGGTTACGGATGCAGGGTTGATAGAACTTGCCACGTTCAAGAATCTCACGACACTCAACCTTGAAAGTGCGTCCAGTGGTGAAATGAAGGTAACTGATGAAGGCATCAAGAATCTCGCCCACCTCAGGAACCTCAAGATTCTCTACCTGAGAGGCTCACAGGTGACGGATGCAGTCGTGGAAGATATAGGGTTCATTAAGAATCTCACGACAATCGCGTTACCCAGCAAGGCAATCACAGATCGAACGCTTGAGGCCTTGGGGAAGGCAAATCTCCTCCACATTCTCCACAATGCTACTGCTGCTTCTGGGGAGCGACCGACCAAACCAGAAGAAATAGTTAGTCTGAGTTTGAACTACGTGGAGGTGACTGACATGGGCTTGAAGTCACTGAAGTCGCTAAAGAATCTCGCTCTGCTCAACTTGAGCCGGACGCAAGTGACCGATGCTTGCGCAACCGATCTTACGGACTTCAAGAAACTGACAACGCTCAATTTGCCCGACAACGCAATAACAGATCGAATGATACAAGTTTTGGGGAAAGCAAATCTCCTGCATATTCTCCATAATGCCGAGGCTATGTATGGACGGCCATCAAAACCTGAGGAAGTGGTCAGCCTCGACTTGAACGGCACTCAGATAACGGACATGGGCCTCAAAGAACTCGTCGCATTGAAAAATCTCAGCAAGCTCTACATTTGGAATTCGCTGGTGACAGATGCAGGTCTCAAGGAACTCGCCAACTTCAAACAGCTTACCGAACTCTATCTCCCCGCCAAAAAGGTGACAAACGAAGGCGTGAGTGAACTCCAGATGGCTTTACCGAAATGCAAAATCTTTAAGAGGTGACCCCTTTTGCAGGGAAGTTGAGCCACTCTGGAAAAGAGAAGTCCTCCTGGAAACCACTTTTTGGTTTCCAGGAGGACTTCTTGCATTACTCAGCTGGAGGCCTGTTTCTTAATACATGTCGTCGTATCCGCCGCCAGCCGCGCCCTTCTTCGACCCATCGTCCTTCTTCTGCTCCTCAGCGATCATCGCATCGGAGGTCAATAGCAAAGTCGCAACACTTGCGGCGTTCTGCAAGGCACTCCGGACCACTTTCGTTGGGTCGATGATGCCCTTCTTGAGCATGTCGCAGTATTCGCCGGCCCGGGCATCGTAACCGAAGTTCTTGTCTGCGTTCTCCAAAACCTTGCTGGCAACCACGTTTCCATCTTCGCCCGCGTTATCGACGATTTGGCGGAGAGGAGACTTGCAAGCCCTAACGATAATATTGAACCCGATGGTCTCATCGTGGGTCAATTCCTCCGGGGCTTTCAGTCCAACACTGGCCCGAAGGAGAGCGATTCCACCACCCGGCAGAATCCCTTCCTGGTGTGCGGCCTTGGTTGCGTGCATCGCATCCTCGACTCGCATCTTCTTTTCCTTGACCTCGCTCTCGGTCGCCCCACCAACATTGATCTTGGCTACACCGCCAGACAGCTTGGCGACCCGTTCGCTCAGCTTTTCCTTGTCGTAGTCGCTGGTGCTCTTGTCCAGTTCTTTCTGGATGCTGGCGATGCGGCCCAGGATCGCTTCTTTGCGGGATTTGTCCTTGGTATCCACAATCAGGGTGGTGTTGTCCTTGTCCACCTTGATCTTTTTGGCATGGCCGAGTTGTTCGAGCGTCACGCTCTCCAACTTGATACCCAGATCCTCGAAAATCGCGGTGCCGCCCGTGAGAATGGCGATGTCCTGGAGGATGGCCTTGCGGCGATCGCCATAACCCGGTGCCTTCACCGCACACACCTTGAATTGCCCGTGGGTGCGAAGCACGTTGACGACCAGCGTGGCCAGCGCCTCGCCATCGACTTCCTCAGCGATGATGAGGAGCGGCTTCCGCTGTTCGACCACCTGCTCCAACACGGGGATCATGTCGCGGCTGCTGCTAATTTTCTTCTCGTAAACGAGGACATAAGCGTCCTCGAACTCGCATTCCGCAGTTTCAGGGTCGGTGACGAAGTAAGGGGAGAGATAGCCACGGTCGAACTGCATACCTTCCACGAATTCGTGGCTGGTCTCAAGGGTTTTGGCCTCTTCAACGGTGATAACCCCGTCTTTGCCAACCTTGTCCATAGCTTCAGCGATGATGTTGCCGATGATGCTGTCGCCGTTTGCAGCAACAGTGGCAACATTCTCCAGATCCTTCTTACCTTTCACATCCGTCTTCATCGTCTTCAGCTTGGCGACGATATCCTCGACTGCCTTCTCCATCCCTCGCTTCATGAGCATGGGATTGGTCCCGGCAACAACGGCCTTGAGGCCTTCGTTGAAGATCGCTTCGGCAAGGACGGTCGCGGTGGTAGTGCCATCACCGGCAACATCGGAGGTCTTGCTGGCAACCTCCTTGACCATGCTTGCGCCCATGTTCTCGTAGTGGTCCGGGAGTTGAATCTCCTTCGCCACGGTCACGCCGTCCTTGGTTACCGTCGGGCTGCCGAACGACTTCTGGATAATGACGTTGCGGCCCTTCGGCCCAAGCGTCACCTTCACCGCACGGGCCAGTTTTGAGATCCCCCGCTTCATGGCCTCACGGGCTTCCTGGTCGAACGCGATCTGCTTGGCGGACATCGTGGCTTCCCCTGTGGGTGAGGTAGTTAGTTGGTTGAGATTGGGTGTATTGGTTTCGTTTCAGCGTCGTGGTTAGCTCTGCTTTGCGATCACTCGATCACACACATCACGTCGGACTCGTGCATGACGAGGATTTCGCCCTCAAGTTTGGCTTTGCGGTCCTTGAACTCATCGCCTGCCCATGAGGTGAACAACACCTTGTCGCCAGCCTTGAGCTGCATCGTGGTGCGAGTACCATCTTTCTTGGCTCGCCCAGGACCAACCGCAATAACAGTGCCTCGTTGCGGTTTGTTCTTGGCCGCGTCTGGCAGAATAATACCTCCGGCCGTCTTATCGTCCGCGGCTTCCCGACGGACAATGATCCGGTCTCCGATTGGCTTGAGCCCCATCGCACTTCCCTCGAATTGGAACCCGGATTGAATACGGAACGCAATCCCGCGACGGGTTTCCTGTGCAACAACCGTGCCCGGCCGGAATAATGCGATTGAACTGTATTGCTGCGTGTCACTTATGACGCGGTCGCCCCTGTTTCTCGCGGGCCTCTCCTGTCAGGATTGCGGGGCGGAGGAGGTGAAAGACTGTCGCTTTGGCAGGGCTTCCAGCGCAATCCTAAGCGCGTTCCACTTGGTTCCAAGGAACATGCTGGTTCCACGCACTCGGCTGGGGTATGCTCAGACAATCCCGCCTGGGCCACGAAGAGCAAACCTGCCCCGATACCAAAACCGGCATGAGACCGCCAATGCTTCCCGTTCGCCGGGCTTTACCATTCATCCTCGTTGCCAGTTTCTTCTCGTTCCCTGCTCAGCTTTCTGCCCAGAGTGGGAAGACAGACGGGGTCGATCTAGGCACCACGGAGTTCTTCGAGCGGAATGTTCGGCCGGTATTGGTGGAGCGGTGTCTTCAATGCCACGGGCCGGAGAAGGCAAAGGGCGATCTTCGACTTAATACACGCGATGCCGTCCTGAAAGGCGGAGCTAACGGTGTGGTTATCGTGCCCGGGAAGCCGAAGGAGAGCCGTCTTCTGACCGCTGTTCGGCATTCCGATCAAGACCTCAAGATGCCGCCATCGGCCAAACTCCCCGATCGCGAAATTGCCGCACTTGAGAAATGGATTGAACTGGGACTTCCGTGGCCGGAGAAGGTGACTCTTGCAGCACCAAACGCAATTGCCAGGGCCGCAGGCTCGCACTGGGCCTTCAAGGCTGTTATCAGGGCCAAGCTGCCAGCCATCGACAATCCCCCATCAACAATCAACAACCCCATCGACCGTTTTGTTCTTGCTCGACTTCAGAAGGAACGGTTGAAGACGAATCCTGTGGTTGATCGCCGCGGGTTGATTCGCCGAGCGACCTTCGATTTGCATGGTTTGCCGCCAACCTCCGAGGAAGTTGAAGCCTTTGTCAATGACCCAAATTCGGATGCCTATGCCAAGCTGATCGACCGATTGCTGGCATCGCCACGGTATGGGGAACGATGGGGAAGGCACTGGCTCGATCTCGCTCGGTATGCCGACAACAAGGGTTATGTCTTCTTCGAGGGCAAGGAATACCCGTGGGCCTGGACCTACCGCGACTACGTCATCGCGGCGTTCAATGCCGACAAACCTTACGACCGCTTTGTGATGGAGCAACTCGCTGCCGATCTGCTCTGCCCCGATGATGTCCAGGCCCAGGCCGCACTCGGATTCCTGACGGTTGGTGGGCATTTCATGAATAACACCCACGACATCATCGATGACCGCATTGATGTTATCACACGCGGGTTGATGGGTCTGACCGTGACGTGTGCCCGGTGCCACGACCACAAATTCGATCCGATTCCGAGTGCTGATTACTACTCCCTTTATGGTGTGTTCCGAAGTTCGACGGAGCCGAATGTTCCTCCACTTGCAGGTCAGGTACCAGAGAGTGAACAGTGCTCGATTTACGATGCGGAACTGAAGACTCGTGAGAAGAAGCTCATCGATTTTGTGAAAGCAAAACACACCGCCCTTGTGAGCGGGGCGAGAACCCGGGCATCCGAGTATCTGCTTGCCGCAAATGCTGCGCGGAACCAGCCGCCAGCCGACGATTTCATGCTGATTGCCGACCCTGGTGATCTCAACCCCAGCATGATTACGCGCTGGCGGCAGTATCTTTCCGACACTCGCGTGCGACGCGACCCGGTGTGGGTCCAATGGCATGCTGTTGCCGACTTGCCGGAAGTCGGATTTGCTGAGAAGGGAGCGGAAGCTCTGAAGGGCTTGGGGGGAAATCGACTGGTGCGTGAAGCGTTTGCCGAACCGCCGAAGTCGATGAAGGAAGTAGCGGCAAAATATGGCAAGTTGCTGGCAGATGTGGATAAGCAATGGAAAGAGGCCAGTGCAAAGGGAGCGAAGCGGCTCGAAGATCCGGACGCTGAAGCACTTCGCCGGGTGTTGTATGGTGCGGATTCTCCGGCCGATGCCCCGCTGGCTCTGGATTGGGGATTCCTGTCGCTGTTCCCGGATCGTGCCACGCAGGGCGAATATCAAAACCTGCTTCGGGCACTGGAGAACTGGCTGGGGAAGGGATCAGCGCGGGCGATGGTGCTTCACGATGCCGAGCGTCCTTATGATCCGCGTGTGTTTGAGCGGGGCAATCCCGGACGACCGGGAGACCCTGTCCCGCGGCAATCGCCGCGGATCGCAAACCCCGCTCGCAAGCCGTTTGGAGAAGGAAGTGGAAGACTCGCTCTCGCGCGGGAGATTGTCTCCAGGGATAACCCGCTCACAGCCCGCGTATTTGTGAACCGCGTCTGGATGCACCATTTCGGCAAGGGACTCGTTGACACGCCCAGCGACTTCGGACTCCGCGGCGATGCTCCCACCCATCCCGAATTGCTGGATTGGCTGGCGGCGGAGTTCGCGGGCGATTGGTCTATCAAGCGACTCCACAAACTCATCATGACTTCGGCCACCTATATGCAATCGAGCCTAGACCGTCCTGAAGCTATTGCGGCCGATCCCGAGAACCGTCTGCTCTGGAAGCAGAACCGCCGCCGACTGGAGTTTGAACCGCTCCACGATGCAGTTCTGGCAGTGTCGGGTCAGCTTGACCTGAGGGTTGGCGGACCGGCTGTGCGACTCTTCGGGGGTATCCATCGGCGGGCCGTGTATGGCTACGTGGACCGCCTAGAGTTCCCAAGTTTGCTGACGACATTCGATGTGCCGAACCCTGCCGGCAGCATTCCTCAGCGGACGAGTACGACTGTTGCTCCCCAGGCGTTGTTTCTGATGAACGGACCCTTTGCTCGCAATGCAGCCAAGAAACTGATCGCAACACCTGCGATCCAAAAGTTGACCGAACCCGATGAGCGACTGGATTTGATCTACTTGACCATCTACGGCCGCAAGCCTGCTGTTGATGAACGCAAGCTGGCGATGGCATTCGTGGCAAAGGGGCCGGAGCGATGGATCGACCTTGCGCATGGGTTAATGATGACGAATGAGTTTGCGTTCGTGGATTGAGATGCTGGGTGCCAAAACGCAGACACCCACCATCATTGCCGTGGGCCAGGGTTTCACGTTCGGATGTTGGGGTTGTGGATCGAATTGTGGGCTTTCGTAGGGTTGCCAGAGCGAGTGAAACGAGGAGTTCCGGCGCGAGAAGTTAGCAACAACCAGTTCGACGTCCAGGAGACGGGACAATGGGAATAATTCGTTGCCCAAGACATGGCAATGGGTTCATGTTTGTTTGCCCGCATGTGGTGACTGCGGTGCTGGCCAGCTCAGCATGTCGGGGAATCCAATACCTTGCATACGCAACAGACGATCCAGAACTTGCCGACATCAAGTTAGCGTGTTGGTTCTGCCCTCAGTGCATTGAGGAAAACCATTTGCCCCAAAATGGCACTGTTGTTCCAGACCCAGATAGTTTCTTGAACAGAACAAGCAGTCTGTATCGTCCTTTGTGTCCCGAGTGCTTCAAAGAATGGCAGGCTCAAGGCTTGGGAGCAACATAATGCAACTGCATCAGTGATTTTGGTGGGCCTCGCCCTGCTGCGCAGGTCTCGACCCACCCTACAAGAGAAAACAAGACAAAACACTCCGGTGCTGCCGATATGTCCTCTCACTCCATGCTCACGCTTTCCCGTCGCAATATGCTCGCCCGTTGTGGCACTGGCATAGGTACCCTGGCGCTTGCAGGTGTGTTCGCCGATGCTTCGGCGGGCGATGTGCCGCGTGAACCCGGCAGTGATCCACTCGCTCCGAAAGCTCCGCAGTTCCCAGCAAAGGCCAAGCATGTCGTTCACCTGTTCATGAACGGTGGCCCGTCGCAAGTGGATACCTTCGACCCGAAACCGATGCTGGATAAATATCACGGCAAGCCGATCCCCACTGGCAACCTTCGCACTGAACGGAAGACCGGCGCAGCGATGCGTTCTCCTTACAAGTTCAGCCCGTATGGCGATTCCGGAATCCAGGTGAGCGAGATCTTCGCCAAGACCGCCGAACACATCGATGACATCTGCGTGATTCGCTCCATGTACGCCGATGTGCCGAACCACGAACCCTCACTCCTCCTCATGAACTGCGGCGATGGCCGCCAGCCCCGCCCGAGCCTCGGAAGTTGGGTCACTTATGGGCTTGGAAGCGAGAACCGCAACCTGCCCGGCTTCATCGTCATGTGCCCCGGTGGCTACCCAATCGTCACCACGCAGAATTGGCGATCCGCGTTCCTTCCCGGTGTGTATCAGGGCACCTACATCGACAGCCAACACACCACGCCGAACAAGCTCATCGCGAATATTCGCAACACCGACCTCTCCACAGACCGCCAGCGCGAACAACTCGATCTCGTTGCCGCGCTGAACGACAAACACCTCAAGGATCGTGGCAATGATCCGCAACTGGAAGCTCGTATCCGTACGTTCGAGCTGGCGTTCCGGATGCAAACGGAGGCCGCTGATGTGTTCGACTTGAGTAAGGAGACAAAGAAGACACGCGAACTATACGGCGATAACGTCCACGGTCGGCAACTGCTGCTCACGCGACGGCTCATCGAACGCGGCGTTCGAGTCGTGCAACTCTGGAGCGGCGCGAGCCAGCCGTGGGACAATCACGATGGCCTTGCCGGATCGCACAAGAACCTCGCGGCCCAATGGGATAAGCCAATCGCGGCATTCCTCACGGATCTCAAGCGGCTCGATCTGCTCGATGAAACATTGGTGCTGTGGGGCGGTGAGTTTGGCCGCACACCGGTTGCCGAGTTACCCGCTCTGAATGGTCGCGATCACAACCATTACGGTTTCACCTGTTGGCTTGCGGGTGGCGGCATTAAGGGCGGAACGGTTGTTGGGGCGACCGATGAATTTGGCTTCGCTGCGACCGAGAATAAGGTGCACGTCCACGACCTCCATGCGACAATGCTGCGCTTGCTTGGATTCAATCACGAGAAACTGACCTACCGCTATGCCGGCCGCGATTTCCGCCTCACCGATGTTCACGGGCGAGTGGTGAAGGAAATGCTGGCATAGCTCACCGATGTTCACGGGCGAGTGGTAAAGAAAATGCTTGCTTTGTAGGGTGGGTCGAGGCTTTGCGAGCCCCACCAGAACCACGAAAACAAAAATGGTGGGGCACGCAAAGCCTCGATCAGTTGATGAGATAAACCATGAAGATCACCCAGATCGTTTGCCAGATTCTACGCATCCCAAACATCCAGGCGAAAACCGCCAGTAGCCAGGATTCGGTGCTGGTGCGCGTTCGCACGGATAATGGCCTCGAAGGAGTGGGCGAAGCCGACTCCTCGCCCGAGGTGGTGAAGGCGATTGTCGATGCACCCTTCAGCCACAACATTGCCTGTGGGTTGCGGGAACTGCTGGTGGGTGAAAATCCACTCGATCATGAACGGCTCTGGCAAAAGATGTATCGCAAGACCATGTACTTTGGTCGCAAGGCAGTTGGGATCACGGCGATGGCCGCGGTGGATATGGCCCTCTGGGATTTGAAGGGCAAGGCGTTCGGTCAACCCATTCACCGGCTACTCGGTGGGAAACAGCACGACCGCATTCGTGGCTATGCTTCCATTCTGTTCGGCCGCGATGGGAAGGAAACCGCAGACATCGCTCGAAAGTGGGTCGCAGCCGGATATACCGCCGTGAAGTTTGGCTGGGAGCCAATGGGAACCTCCGAGGCAGTAGATATCGATCTTGTGAAGGGAGCCCGCGAGGGACTTGGGAAGGCGATGCTTTTGATCGATGCCGGCTGCGTGTACGATGCTCGAACCGCTCTGCGTCGAGCCCATGCCTTTGCCGAATACACCCCCGAATGGTTCGAGGAACCACTCCGCGAGGATGATATCGAGGGATATGTTTGGCTCCGGGATCGCTCGCCTATTCCAATCGCGGCTGGGGAAGGGGAGTGCGGCCGAGAATCGTTCCGGCCGTTCATCGATCGCCGCGCCCTGGATGTCTATCAGGTCGATCTCTCCCGCTGCGGTTTCACAGACGCAGCGTTTATCCGCGCCCGAGTCGAAGAAATCGGCGCTCGGCTGTGCAACCACTGTTACACCAGCCCGTTGACCGTGGCCGCAAGTATTCACTGGTTGAGTACCTGTCGCGATGCGTTCGTCTTTGAGGATTGCGTTGAGGATTCGCCGCTGCGTCATGAGTTGACGCTTGAGAAGGTTCAATCTGTGAATGGATGGATGGAAGTTCCCGACCGCCCTGGCCTCGGGGTGACGCTCGATGAAAAGTTCGTCCGCAAGTATCTGGTCGCTGAATCCAGTTGAATAGGCTGAAGAGAATGGCCGCAATAAAGGAAAAGACAGAAGAGGATTAGCCGCAAAAAAGCACAAAATGCACAAAGTAAGAACCAGATGAGTGCAAATTCTTCTGTTCTCCTCTTCTTTCTTTTTTGTGCTTCTTGTGCTTTTTTGCGGCTAATCCTCTTCTGTCTTCATTTGCGGCCAAATCTCCGTCTTGAGGAGTATCTGCCATGAGTCGCGCAAAGACCGAATATCGGTATGAAAAACTGACGTGGCCCGAGATCAACGATGCGGTCGATCTGGGCAAAGTGTGCATCATCCCCTGTGGGGCGGTTGAGCAGCATGGGCCGCACTTGCCGCTCGATGTGGACCTCGTTTGCCCGGTCGGGATTGCCAACGGTGCCGGGCGCGAGATACCGGACAAGATGCTCGTTCTGCCTGTAGTTGCTTATGGATACACGGGGCACGTCATGGATTTCCCTGGCACCATAAACCAGGATTTCGAGCATTTTATGCACCATGTTCTCGATATCGCCAAATCGCTTGCTTACCACGGGTTCAAGAAGATCATCCTGCTGAATGGGCATGGCTCGAACATGCCGAACCTCGACCTCGTTGCTCGCCGGGCGAATCTGGAAACCGATGCCGAGTGCGTTCTTGCTGCATGGTGGAACCTGCTGACCGTGGACAAGACGTTCTTACCGAAGTGGCGGCAAAGCAAGTTCCCCGGCGGGTGTGCCCATGCCTGTGAATTGGAAACGAGCCTGTACTTGTACCTCGATGGCGACAATGTTCGGAAGGATCTCATCAAGAACGGTCTTATCAGCTTCAACGCCGATGAAAGCCCCTTCACTTGGGTCGATCTCTTCGCGGCTGGCCCGGCAACGGTTATCTCGTGGACGAGCAGTTATTCCGATACGGGCGTGCTGGGCGAGGCTGAACTGGCAACAGCGGAAAAGGGTCGCGTGGCCTACGAGGAAGCGGTGAAACAATTAGCGCGATTCGTTACGTGGTTCAAGGACCGCCCGAAGGATGTCCGCAAGGATCGCCACCGCAAAACGCCCACGATGCCGATCCCGTGGGGCCAGCGGCCCGTGAGCGGTCAGTGATTCGAACGTAGTAAATTCGCTTGGGACTCTCATCATGAAAATCATCGATCTCCGGCTCACCGGCCTATCGGGCGGAACTGTCGAGGGTGGGTGGGCCGAGGAACTCACGCCCGAAGACAACATCAACACCATCGTTGAGGTCATCACCGATGCCGGGCTGATTGGCATTGGCAGCGCGATGACCAGTTCTTCCCTCGTGGAAGCTTCCGTCAAGCTTCTGCGTCCTTTCCTCATTGGAGAACGGGCGGATGAGCCGGCACGGGTAAGCGAGAAACTCCGTCAGCACACATTTTGGCAAGGCCGTGGTGGGGCGGTCGAACATGCCATCAGCGGCATCGACATTGCCCTGTGGGATCTTTTCGGGAAGGTGGTGAATCAACCAGTCGGCCGGCTGCTTGGCGGCATGTATCGCAATCGGATCAAGCCATATGGCTCGTTGCTATTCGATGAAGTGGACCCACTGCGGGAGAAACTCAAGGCAGCCGTTGCTCGGGGTTTCAAGGCAATCAAACTGGGGTGGAAACCATTCGGGCGACGCGATGCCAAAACCGATGAACAACTCGTTCGCACAGCGCGCGAGACAATCGGCCCTGGTGTGGAATTGATGGTGGATGCGGGCGGAAGCGAAGCGTTTTGGCCACACGGTTACAAGTGGGCATTGCGAACGGCCCAGATGCTTGCGAAATACGATGTAGTCTGGTTCGAGGAAGCGTTGCCACCAGATGACATTGCCGGATTCGTTGAACTCCGCCGACACTCGCCGGTACCGATTGCCACGGGCGAAGTGTTTACTCGTCGGCAGAGCTTTTGGCCACTGTTTCAGCAGCACGCGGTGGACATCGTGCAGCCGGATTGCACCAAGTGTGGTGGGTTGACGGAAGCCTGGCGAATCGCCTGGATGGCTTACGAACACAACATCCAGTGGGTGCCACACGGGTGGAACACTGCGGTTGGCCTTGCTGCCGATTTGCAACTGGCCGGAGCAATGCCGGTCGCGAAGTACGTGGAGTTCCTCACGCCATCACCGTACATGGAGGAGTTGGTAACGGTGCCGTTCAAGCCAGATGCGGAGGGGTTCTTGCCGATCCTGGACAAGCCGGGATTAGGAATTGAGTTGAATCGGGAGGCGATGATGAGATTCGGCGGAAAGAATAGGTGATCGAAAATCCATGTGTGTCCGTCGGTGCCTGGATGGAATCGTCGAAGGGATTCTCAGTTCGTCATACGGTTATTGGAGTCCTAGATATGGCCGGATATATTTAGGAACCTCTTCGTAGAGTTGCCCCATTGTTCCCCTCGGAACCCATGCTACCTCTTTTTCTGGCCCATTACCGAAATCCAGGTCACTGTATTTGATGTACTTGGTGTAAATCCATTCTACATCCATATAATGATCGTAGTAATGGCCCAGCTCTCCAGTGAAGTGCTTGTGTAAAGTATACCTATACCCAGAAATTATTTTACCCACACCATAAAGCCCCCAATTGACGTTCTTCACTGCGATGTAGTCACCGCAACCCATTGCGCCTCGCTCACAGAGTTTCCAAAATGTCGGAAAGCAGCGATTACCATCTGCGACATCCCAATCGCCCCCTTTCGCAGTTCGTTTGAGTAGGGGTAGTATTTCTTGCTCCAAGTTCATCCCTGTTAGGTCACGCTCATAGCACCACCCGATAGCAATGTAGTTATCTTTTAGAAAGAGTTTCCACGCCTCCCCCTTACCACCTCTTGCGCAAGAGGGCGATATAGTTGTGAACATGGGCTTGCGTTGGCTCTCCTTTCCGATCACTTCAATACTGTGTGTGAGCTGTACTGCATCGGCTAGGAGAGTATCAAGTCCAACACCTAACGCCGAGGCGATCTTTGAGGCCAGTAGAAGCGAGGGTGACCGTTGCTCGTTTTCAACCCGACTGATGGACGCTTGTGAAGTCGCTACCCTCCTGGCAATTTCGGCTGTCGAGAGGTGCAGAATCTGACGTCGTGCCTTCACAGCAGCGCCGAATCCAGACACCATGTCTCTTGTTGATACAGTTGCTCCCGTTGGAGTTTCGGGGGATTCAAGCACGCTCAATTTCATGTCATCTCCGCTACCCGAGCAATGGGTGGTTTTGGCGATTAAAGTGGATGAAGACGTTGGGTTCTCCAACAAAGGACGAGAAAAGCATGTCACAATAAAATTATACCTAGTGGATCAGTCATTTTCAAATGAAAAGTGCAATAATCTGATTTAGTCATGCTCATAACAAAACCGCGAGAAAACCGCACCTATCGAACAATTCTCTGCCATGGTAGCATGTGAAAGGTGCTGGACTTTGGACCAGAAATAGTCAACATGCTGATGGTATGTTGCCAATCCTAGACAAGCTTGTTTGGGGATTGAGTTGAATCGGGATGTGATAAAGCGATATGTCAAATGATTCGCTGAGTGACTGCCTCTATCTCATCTTATCGGTTGGACATAGCCAATGAGATGCTCTGGAAAATCCAGAGCATCTCATTGCATTCTCCCTCGTTCGAGTACGATGGACTCTCAGCCCGGCCCGTTGTCCGGTTCTCCCAACCACTTTGGGTTCTTAGCGGTCCCATCGAACCCATTCGTTGTCTTGAACCGCTCAAATCGTCCTCCCTTCGCAGCATCGGCTGTTCGGGCGAGCAACGCAGTCAGTTCCTGCTCTGGCATTGGGCGGAAATTCTTGACGGCTTCCAAATCCTGCTTGAGAATCTTCAAGCTGTCAATTCCCCGGATCACTGTTGAGGTGGGCAAATTCATCGCATAGTGGAGGCACTCGACTGGGGTTGCCGCTTTGCTCTTCAAGATCAGCCCGTCTCCCATCGATTTCATCCCCAATACCCCTATTCCTTCACGTACCAACACCGGGACCACCTTCTGGCCGAAGCTTCGGAAATGGGCATCCAGCACGTTCAGCGGCATTTGCGCAGCGTCGAAGTGGAACTCGTGATCCTTCGCCACCTCCAACATCCGGAGATGGACAAGCGGATCTTTGTGGCCCGTGAACCCGATGAAGCGAATCTTCCCCGCCTTCTTCGCGGCGAGGACGGCCTCCATTGCCCCTCCCTCGGCAAAGATCCGGTCTGGATCTTCCATGCGGAGGATCTCGTGAAACTGAAGCAAATCGGTTACATCGGTCTGGAGCCTCTCCAACGACTGATCGAGTTGCTCGGCGGCAGCCTTTTTGGTGCGGCCATCGATCTTCGTCATCAGGAAGACCTTCTTGCGGTAACCATCGCGAAGAGCCTTGCCCATGCGAATCTCGCTGCCGCCATCGTGGTAGTCCCAGCAGTTGTCCATAAAGGTGATGCCCGCATCAATCGCCGTGCGGATGATTTCGATACTGTCTTTCTCATCCTTCTGCCGGCCAATGTGATGGCCACCCAGGCCGATTGCCGAGACTTCCTCGCCCGTGCGCCCTAACTGCCGATAGCGCATATCGCCGCGCATGGTCTCCTTGGGATGTTCCAGTTTCTCCGGAGTTGGTTGCTTGGCACTGGCCACTAGGGGAACCGCAGCAGTTCCTGCCATCACTTTGAGGAAATTCCGGCGCTTCATGAGTGTCTCTCACTCTCTACGGACCACGCCTGTTGTCTGGAACTCCCAGATCAGTCAGTCGCGGTTATATCAATTGTGGTTAAGGATGAGCGGTAGTGGCTGAGTTCTCTTCCCAACTCATTTGGTGGATCGGTTCGTGCAACCAGCGTGCCAAGTGCGGGAGATGTATTGCGATAGGAAGGAGTACCTCGAAATTCTTGATGATTCGAGGATTGTTCAGCAGTTTAATCGTCGTTCCACAGATGCTTGATGTGTGGAGGCTTCTCGAGATCGTGAAAGATCGTGACCTCAATGCCCAATATCTTCGATTTCTGCCAAAATAGCCGCCGGGGAAGTCGATAAGAGCTTCGAATGGTAATTCTGAGCTGATCATTCGCTTTTTGTTTTTCGATCACCAGTGGCTGTCCCCACGAATCCACTCGGACGATTTGTGGGTCGTCAAAGCCAGATCCCAAAAGATCAGCAAACTCCTTGGCCGCGATGACTCTCTCCCAATCGTCCGGCGTCATCTGCTTTTCGAGTGTCACTTTGCGGATTGCATACCCAATAACTCCCAGATCGCTTGCCGTGCGTCCCCATTTGTCGTTCCAGTCTAAAGGGACGACCAAGAGAAAATTCAAGGCACACAATATCACGCCAATCGCGATTGCGATGCCGAGTATGATTTTGTGCGTTCCCATCGTTGCGATATTTCTGCTGGTGGTTTGCCCGCAGAGTAGAGTGCTACCTACTTCTTTGGCGGTGGTGCGCTGCAGGTAACCGTAAGCCGCAGATTTGGAGCGGTTCGGCGGTTAATCGTCATGCCACAGCGTCTTAAAGTGTGTTTGCGAGTCCTTTCCTTGCTGACCAGTGACAACAATCTCAATGCCCAGTACTTTCCTCTTCCATTCAAACCAATTTCGTTCAAGTTGATGACTGCTGCGGATGGTGATGATGATGCCTCCGTTCTCTTCACGTTTTTCCAGTAGATATTGATTGTGCCAGGGGTCAATCAAAGCATCATTACCTTCAATCATCGGACCGACCAGTGGAGCTAGATCGTCCATCCGATTGATCTTCCTCCAGACGTCGGGGGTCAATTTGTCCTCTGCGGTAAGCTTTTTGACGATCATCCCGATCAAATCAAGTTCGAGTTTTGCCTGATCCGTCCGTGAGAAACCATCGTATCTGAGGAAAAGCAGCGAATAGAGACCAACGAGAACAATGAACACGATCATAGCAATTACCATGATCGCCGTGATTTTGGTTCTTTTCCACATCGTTGCACCTTGTTCTCTGCTGCCTGTTTGCCAGCAGAGAACCCACTTACTTTTTGGGTGGGGATGCGCTGCTGGTAACCGTGAGCCACAGGTCGGAAGTGGTGTCTTCAAACTCTGTGAGTGGAGCGTGGGCGGTGCGCATGAGTTTGGGTTCGTCCTTCACCTTTCCAATCAGTCGGAATGAGCCGGATACCGGCTTCTCGGCTGTGAGTGATAGAGTGACCGTTCCCGGATCGGGCTTGGCGGGCGTCGTTACCTCCAGCTTCACACCATCGGGTAACCCCTCCGCGAGTACTTCAACAGACTTCGTGAACCCATTCTTGCGCGTGATCTTCACCGGAATGCTTGTGGGCTTTCCAGGCACGATGGTGAAGCGATCCGTGGTTACCGACAGATCATAATCGGCTTCCGATGAGAGGACGCGGAGAAGGAATGCGTGCCGCGGTCCGCCACCTGCATAGAGGTCGCTCACGGCGATGGTGTAGGTTCCATCAATACTTGGTGTAAAGGCGAGGCTTGTATCGGCGTGGAGCTTGCTGGGTTCGCCGCGGGCGAGTTGTTTCTTGTCGTGATCGAGTATGCGAATCACTGGGTTGACTGCAAGTCCGAACTCCTGGCTTTCAGCCTGAATCGTGAGCGACTGCCCCTTTTTCCCCAGAAGCGAAATCAGTGCTTCGCCGCCGGTTTTTTCGATCCGACCGGTAACAGAGAAGGGCGGAGAGAGTGGCTTTTCGACTTTCGGAAGGCCAAAGGTTGGGTGCGGTTCCACACGCAGGCGAATCGTGTTGGCGAGCTTCGGGTTGAAGACGGTGAGGAAGTGTGTGTCGGTCGTTGTCGGCTCGATCGGAAGTTCCTTGCTCTCGTTTGGTGTATTCCAGCCCGCCAACTCGATGCGATGCTGACCTTTCGCCCGCTCGATTGCCAGTGGGAACGCGAAGTCCGCAAACCAGTCGGTCGTGAGTGTCAGACGGTAAACGTAAGTGTCGGCTCCGGCAAAACGGATGCTGGCATCGGGGGATGCTGGAAAAGCAAATATCCGGGCGATGTAGGTTCCATCCTTTGGGACCGTGAACGCGAGTTGCGGGTCGAGGCCGTGGAAATCGTTGTTCTGATCGAGGACGAACCCATCAATAGAGAGGATTTGCAGCATCCCATCCATCGGCGATTTCAAGGTGTGGTTGGCTTCGAGCGAGCCGACAAGCGTCTGCCCTTTCTTGAGCGTTACCGCGAAGCAATCGACATCGCCCGCCTTCTCCAGTCGGCCGTTGACAGTGACTGAGGAGCGATCGAGAACCTGTGGTTTCTTCCAGTCATCGTTCGGCTCCTTCTCCATCACTTCGGGGAGCATGCCAATGATGAACGGCCTCCCGCCGCTTGCACCATCGGCGTTATAGGCTCGTAGCCAGTACACTCCTGGCACCGCATCAAGCGCAACCGTGACGGTGAGTTTTCCTTTTTCCTTCCCCGTGGTAACAGAGACACCGTTACCACTGGCCCACACCTTGACAGGCCACGAACCGAAGGTTCCCGCCGCGGTGATGTCGGTGGTAGTACCGCGCTGCGCCCCAGCGGGATAGAGATAGGTGAGAGTGGGAGGAGAGGCAGAAGCATGGGATGAAAAACCACCGATCAATCCGCAGATTTCAAGAAAACAGAAAACGTTATTAATCCGCAGATTTCGCAGAAGACGCAGATTATAAAACATAAATCATAATCCAAAATACAAATTTGATTTCTGCTTTATAATCTGCGTCTTCTGCGAAATCTGCGGATAAACATTGTTTTTGAAATCTAAGGATCATGAGCGCCTAGCCCTCACCCCATCAATTCCTTGATGGGCATTGGGTCGCTGACGAGGTGTGAGGGTCGGCCGTTTGGTGCGTAGAGGATCTTCCCGGGGTCAATGCCGAGCTTGGCGTACACGGTCGAGACGAAGTTCTCGGGCGAAAGCACCCGTTCGACCGCGGCGAACCCTTTCGCATCAGTTGCACCGACCACCTGACCGCCAGGCGTGCCTCCACCAGCAAACAGCACGCTCATGGCGTTCGACCAGTGATCCCGGCCAGCGTCCTTATTGATCTGCGGCGTTCGCCCAAACTCGCCCAGAGCGATCACGAGTGTTGAGTCGAGCAGGCCGCGCTGAGCCAGGTCTTCGATCAGTGCCGAGACACTGTTATCCCAGCTTGGCAGTCGGGTTTTGAGTACATCGAACAGCTTGGAGTGGTGATCCCAGCCGCCATCGTACACGGTGATGAACGGCACTCCGGCTTCAACGAGTCTGCGAGCGAGCAGGCACCGCTGGCCAAAGGTATTGCGGCCATATCGTTCGCGGGTGCGATCCGGTTCGCGGCCAATATCGAACGCGGCCTGTGCCTCTTTTGAGTTCATCAGGTCGTAAGCTTGCTTGTAGTGTTCATCCAGAGCAAGGGCCGGGTCGCCCGCGGCCTTGTCCATGAACCGCTGGAGTTTGTCCACCTCGTTGCGCACTTCGGAGCGACCCTCGAACCGTTCGCCGCGGAGTCCTTCGGGTAGCACCACATCGCGAACTTTGAAGTTGGCACTGTTCGGATCGTTCGGCACAACGAACGGTGCATACTTCGCACCGAGGAAGTTCGGCCCACCCGAACGCGACATGCTGGGAATGCTGAAATATGCTGGTAGCCCAGCGGGCGCGCCCTTCTCGGCCGCCGTGACCGAACCCATGCTTGGGTGGAAGCTGACGAACGCCCCGCACCCAACGGGAATTCGTGGCGGCGCACCGGTCATCATGTAATGGTTGCCGGCTCCGTGGTTTCCCTGATCATGCCGGATGGATCGGATCACCGCGAACTTATCCAAACCCTTTGCGAGCTTGGTCATGTGTTCGGAGAAATGGGTGCCGGGAACACTGGTGGGGATGGCTTTGAATTCGCCGCGGTATTCGGAGGGAGCGTTCGGTTTGGGGTCGAACATTTCGTAGTGTGTCGGCCCGCCATCCTGCCAGATGAGGACGCACGACTTGGCCTTCGCATCGGGCTTGTTGACTACCTCGGCCCCGATTCCGCGGGCGCGGAGGGCAGTCACCAACCCGCCACCCAGAAGGGTGCCAAGCCCGAGTTGGAGGCAATCCCGGCGAGTGATGCCGACACAGTTGGTATGGATAGGCATGGCAAAAAGACCTCTTCGTTAATCGTTGAACACGAACTCGGGTGTATTAATCAACGCCAACATCAGGTCTTCGGGCGGCTAACGATGTCCCGCCAACGAGCTTTGTCGGCTTTCCATGGCCGGGATCAAACCGCAACACTCTCCCAGTTGCCAGTGCTGTGCTGGACGGCCGGGAACCATGAGGAATACATCGGCCAAGTTAGGCTCAATCACGTCCATTTCCAGCGTCGTCTGATCTGGCCATTGCCATTCCATGAGAACCGTACCTTGAACGCTTTGCACAGTTGCTGAGGGAGGCTCGATGTGCTTCTGACGCAAGAGTACAGCCAGGATGATCGCACTATCGACCAGTTCCGGCGGTGGCGCATCCGAACCTTGGCCGTCCCAGTCGTTTTCGAGCAAGCGGATTTTCAGCAAGCTATCGATGCACTTCTTCCATCCCTCGGCCTCGGATGTGTGATCCTTGCCATCACCGGTTTGGGGTGCTTTCCCGTTCATGGTGTAGTGCGTCAATTGAGCAAGAACATCCGGTTGCAGTGTGCCCCACATCGCGTTCTCCCCACTCCTCGTTCGCAACCAGCAAATGCTGGTCTTTGTCATCATAGTCTATCGGGCTCACTCAATCGTTGAACACGAACTCAGGTGTATTAATCAACGCCCACATTAGGTCTTCGGTTACTTGCCGACGAGTGGTGTTTGGCTTCTCGAACCACTTCACGGCACTACTACGTTCCGTTTCGCTCGGTAATCGGCAATATGCCAGTAGATAAAGCTCATCGACAAGCTCGGCCGGTTTCTTGCTTGTCTTCGCCAGGGCTGCACAATGGCCTTCATCGGCAGTTACTTTGCGATGCAGGGCAGGGCTATTCATTAAGTGTAGAGCCTGAACGACCGTTGTGTCGGTGGTTCGTTCGCAAGGTGGATCCTGGTTGGGGTCCGGACGGCCGAAGCTATCGAGGAACACCGACTGCGAGCGGGCGGTCCACACTTCCATTGCCCGCGAGCGAGGCGGCATGGCCTCGAACTTCTCCGGTACGCCGGTGATGTCGCTCACCATGTCGAGCAGCACCTCGCCCCGCAACCGCTGCCGATAGTGCCTCGAATAGTTTCGCAGATCGCCCGCATTGCGGTCGTTCGGTGTCGTGGATAACGCATAGGCATGGCTAGCGCAGATGGTCCGAATGAGTTTCTTCAAATCGCAACCATTCTTGCGGAAGGCGATGGCGAGTGCATCCAACAATTCCGGGTTACTTGGTGGGTTCGTTGCCCGCAGATCATCGACAGGATCGACGATTCCGCGCCCCATCAGATCCGTCCACACCCGGTTGACGATCACCTTGGGGAAATACGGGTTCGCCGATGCCGTGACCCACTCCGCGAGAATATCGCGCGGGTCTTTCTCCGGACCAATCGTCAGTGGTTTGCCGAGTAGTGGTGTTGGCGTCATTGCCTTGCCAGAAATCGGGTGTTGCACGGTGCCCGAAGGTGCCGCGAAGACAGTCTCTTCACCACCGGAAATCGGAGCCGAGATGCCGACGCCTTTGCGCCCGATGCGACCGAAGAACGCCGCGAAGCTGTAGAAATCGTCTTGTCCCCACACTTCAAAGGGATGGTGGTGGCACTTGGCGCAATCGAGCCGCACACCCAGGAACAACTGGCTCACCATCGTGGTGATTTCGCTCGGCTCACGCCGATCGCGGAACATCACCACGGGGCCATTCGTGAAGGTGCTTCCCTTTGCCGAGATGAGTTCGCGGACGAACTGGTCATAGGGCTTGTTCTGGCGGAAACTCTCACGTAGCCACTGGTCCAGGTTGTAGGTCGCCTTCATCCCAACGTGGTACGGGTTCGGTCGCAGCAGGTCGGTCCACTTGTTCGCCCAGAAGTCGGCGTATTCCGGACGTTCCAGCAGACGGTCAATCAGTTTCGCGCGCTTCTTGGGATCGGTGTCCGCGAGGAATGCGTGTGTTTCCTCGGGAGCAGGCAATCGGCCGATCACATCCAGAAAAGCCCGACGGTGGAATGCAGCGTCGGTGGCTTGTGCGGATGGGGTGATGCTCAGTTGTCGGAGTTTTGCCCAGACGTGCCCATCGATGAAGTTGTTCTGCGGCAGCTTGTCGTAGATCTCGGCAGGCACGGCCCCTGGCATCGGAATCAGGATGGTGCAAACCGCGAACTTCTCCATGAATCGAGCGGTGACGGCAGCTTCGCCCGGCAGCGGGCCAGTTTTGATACGGCCATTCGTATCGACCGCGGCGTACACACTCTCGCTGGAAGAGAACTTCGAGAGGTGTGTCACATCGCATGTGGTGCCATCGGAATAGTGGGCTGTGATCGCGAGTTGTTGAGTGATGCCAAACGCCATTGCCTTGCTGTCGGGGAAAACCGTGATCTTCTCCAGCCGTGGGGCATCGGGTGGCGTGCGCGGACAACCCGCGGCGATCCACCGTTCCAGCAACCGATAACCGGGTTCGCCTTCGGGGAGTTTCTTCCCGCCACCGTGTGGCACGCGGCCGGATGCTTTTCTCAGGATGATGCTGAAGGCAGGGTTTGCGGGGAACACCCGCCGACCACGGGCTTCGGTAGTGAGTGCAGCGAAATCAAAATCGTTGTCGTAGGCGAGGAGAGATAGCTGGAATCCGTTCTGGCCGCGAGCTTTCCCGTGGCAAGCCCCAGCATTGCACCCGGCCCGCGTGAGGATCGGCTGCACATCGCGCTCGAACGTCACCGGGAGTGGAGTCGTTGCGTTTCTTACACGCACGATAGCCTTGGCGGTTGTGCCCTTCCAGGTTGCCGTGATGACAGCTTCACCATTCCCAACCGCCGTCACAACGCCAGTCGAATTAGTCGCGGCAATGCTGGGCGATTCGCTGGCGAAGGCTACATCTGCGGTTCGATCCGTGGCTTTGCCGTTCGCGGTTTCGGTGACCACCAACTGTTGCCGCTCATCCGCACCATTGAGAGTGATTGCGGATGGGAAAATGGTCAAGCTATCGGCCCGCAACGGGTTCACGACCGAGAGGAGACAAGCAACGGAAAGAAGGCAGGCAAATTTCGGCATGGGAGGCAGGTAGGCGTGCCGGCAGGTGGGATAGTCCAAGCATATCCTCGGCATTGGCAAGATGCCAGATAAACCTGGAGCTTTGTTCCCAGGTGTGGAGCGAGCCGAAAGCGAGCGGAACCCCTGGAGAGTTGGAAACCTAAGACCCTCTCATCTTGCGTATTTCGCGAATCACTGCCGCTGTCAGGGCTTCAAAACTCCCTGGAGCCATCGCGGCGATGATTTCCTGGTAAATGCCGTAGCCGTAACTTGCCGCGGGCGGGATGTATCCCGGTTGCCAGTCGTTTGTGATTGTCCCTACCACTACCGCGACATCTGGGAACTGTTCGCGAAGAGTGATCTGGAACGATTGATAAAGTTCTGCCGGGGTGAAGACCCAGATTGCCCCGCCAACCAACGATATGCTGACCGGTAGCGGATACGCCCGGCCGGGAGGCAAGGCGTCGAGTCGGGCAAGCTGACGGGTCATCTGTTCCGCCCGCGCTCGGCATTGCGATACGCGAGCAGTGTTGTTGGCTCCGCGTGCGACAGTCTCCTCAAGTTCCCACTTCGCCAGTTCCGCTCGCGTTGCTTCCACCGTCGGCAACTCCAGCCGATATGGCAACTCCACGATAAACCGTCGAGTTGTCCACAATGCGTTTCGGATGCGGGTTTCTTCGCTTATGGCTCGGTGCTTCCACGTTCCGAGAATTGCACCCGACACAACCGGCCCAGCGAACTCGAAGTATGTGCCCGGCGCGGGCAATGCCTCCAATCCCGAAAGAGCCGCGAACCCGAGCTGCCGACCGTTGCGATCCGCGATGGAAGGGTCACCGACGTAGCCTTCCCGCGGCCCGAGTTCGCCCGATGCCCCTTGCAGGAACAAGCATGGTGTTTTTGTGTGGCTTTCCACCACTTCCCGCATCGCTCCAATATAGTCTGGGCTGATAAGCGTGTTTTCCCAGGCAAGCGTGGTCGGGTGGCAAGCGTAATTCACCACAGTTCCAAGCGTAATTTGATCGGCATCGGCGATCACTTTTCCCAGCAACACCGTATCATCGGCGGGACCGGCCGGGTTGAATCCGCACACGAACTGCTTGGAGTTTGCATCCCAGAAGTCCCGGTGCGCAGCGAGCGAACACCGAGCCGTGCCGTAAAGGATCGTCGCCGGACGAGCGGCTGATGCGGACTCAGTAGCTAGCCGCGAGCACGTTTCGGCCAGTTGGTCGAGATAGGGACCGATCAGATCGCCACCGGGTAAGTGGGAGCGCGAACGGGACATCCACGCCGACCCATGTGTGTGCGACATGGAGATAAACACATCCTCCACAGCAATTAATGTCACCCGACTGACACGTTCCCGAATATTGACGAACTCAGCGCGATCCAGCAGGCAGTGATCGAGGCCGATCACGAGCTGCCTGCCTGAGCCATCGCTTGATTCGAGCCAAAGGGCTGTTGCCAGTAACGGGCGATGAACTCCCGTTGCGCGGTCGTGAAGTGCTGCGCCCCACATGCGATGATAAATGCCGACCGGCGGCGTGATGTCTGCGCGGGCGAAACCAGCCCGGCATCGCGTTTGAGGGGTATCAACGCGGGTGGTCATTGTGGCTCCCGAGGTTCATCAAAGAGCGTGCCCTTGGGGTTGAGTATTGCCCAGCAGATGGCACCGCCAGCGAACATCCCAGCGAACAACAGGAGGACGTAGTTCCAGTTTCCGGTTTCCTTCACGATCCAGCCGACGGCGATCGGGAACAGACTGGCCCCGATGTTCCCACTCATGTTCATGGTCGCAAACACCGACGCCACACGTTTTCCGCCGTAGCTGATGGCGATCGAGTAACCGCTGACCCCGCCAGCCATGCCGCAGAACGCCGCGATGCTCATGAGCATGACCGCAATATGAGGGTCGGACACGAAGAATGCTGTGAGTGAAACTGCTGTGCCAAGTACCAGTGCTGCAAACGTCATTCCCTGGCGAGCCAGACGCGGGTTCTCCGTTCGCTTCAAGACCCAATCCGAGAAGAGACCTCCCAGAACGCCGCCGAATGCTCCAACAAATGGTGGCCAAGACGCCAGCCCACCGGCTGATGATTCGCTGAGACCGCGAGTCTCAGAAAGGACGCGAGCGAACCAGGTGAAGAAGAGGACCATCGGCCCGGCTCGCAGGAACTGCTGGATGCAGAGCAATAGCATCTGAGGCTCAGTAACCAGCTTCGACCACTGAACCGGTGTGGCAACTGCATCGTCTGGAATCGGAGTTTCACCAGGAGTTGGAGATGGGAGAGCGTGCCAGTCCACATCGTCCTCTTTCGGAGATAGAGGTGATTGTTGCTGGGCGGTCGGAGCCACAGGACTAGGAACGAACAACACGAAGGTGAGCGCCCAGACGACACCGGGAATCGCGTATAGAGCAAAGATTTGTTGCCAGGAGAGCGGTCCGAGAAGTTCAGCGGTGATTGCCGGAGCAAGTGCCGCGCCGAGGCTCATGCAGCAGGCCAGCATTCCGGAGGCGAATGCCTGCTCGGTTCGCGGAAAGGTCGATCCAATGGCCTTGGTGCAGCATGGGAAAATGCCGGCTTGTGCCGCACCCATCAAACCCCAAATCAGAAGCAATCCAGGCAACCCCAAAGCCAATCCGACCAGGCCCGTGAGGACCGACCACGAGGTTGCGAACAGCAACAGCGCACGCTTACTTCCGATACGATCCGCGACCCAGCCTGATGGTAACTGGAACATCGCGTAAGCGAGATACCACGCCCCCATTACGAATCCCATATCCGAGGGACCAAGGGCGAGGCTGTCCTCGATGGTTTTTGTCGCTCCGTTGAAGGCGGATCGCTGGATGTATGCGATCACCGTTATGATGCACAGAAAGGAGAGGACCGTGTATCGCATCACAGTTTCCGGGCGAGCGCGTAGCCCAGCCCTATCGTGTGTTGAGGGAGAGTTGCAGTCGAGCGAACAGTCGGTCCACCTCGGCCGCGGTTTCGTTATCGAGTTCCCATCCGTAGGGTTTTCTGCGGCGAGTGTTGGGGAACAACCCGCGCTTGTGCATCAGGTACTTTTCAACCGCCAGAAACCCATCGAGCCCGGCCTGAAGTTCCAGGCTCACGATCGCGCACACGGGGTAATAGATCCGATAAGCCGTTTCCTCATCGCCCCGCTGGAGAGCTTTCCACACGGCGATCACCCCATCGAGCAGATCCATTCCCGGCATCGTACCCGCAATACCGCGGCGATGGCTATCAATCAGAAAAATGCCTCCAGAACCTTCAAACATTGTCGCCTTGCCACCAGTCGCATCGCGCAAGGCGGAGAGCGTTGGTCCGTTCGGTGCCGCTTCGGGCTTGAACAGGATTTTCTCCGGCCCATATCGTTCCAATAACTTCACACATGCGCCAATCGGAATCGATTGCCCCACATATCCCGAAGCATCCTGCACGATTACGGGAATGCCAATACCCTCGGCCAGCGCGCGGAAGTGGTCGATCAGATGAGATTCGGATAACCGAGAGGTGAGCGGTGGCACTGCCATCACGGCATCGCAACCCGCTTTCTCGGCGGCAACCGCGAAAGCGAGGGCTTGCTTGGTGCTTTCCGCACCGACGGCTGAAAAGACTGGCCCACGGTTCGCTGCGAACTCCACAAGCATTTGGGCGAGTGACACCCGCTCGTCACTGGTGAGCTTGAGTGTCTCGGACACCATGCCCGTGCCGAGACCCTCCGCACCGACGGCAAAGGTCCAATCGATCGACCGCTTGAGCGCGACAGGGTCGATCTCATCGTCATCGGTGAAGGGCGTGTGGGCTATGGCCAGAACGCCGCGAAGTTTTTGAGGCATGGAACCCTCAAGACAATGGCCGCAGATGGAAGAAGAGATTGGCTGCAAAAATGGCAGAAGAGATTAGCCGCAAAAAAGCACAAAAAGCACAAAAGAAATGCAGAATATTTTAAATGAAATCAATCCAATCAACATTATCTTGTTCTTCTCTTTTCTTTTTGTGCCTTTTTGCGGCTAATCATCTTTTCACTTCTCCATTACCAGTCTCCCACACTTCCATCGGAATAAAACACCCGCTGGGGCATTTCCTGCTGGAAGGGGTGTTTCTTAACCTCGGCTTCGTTAATGGTGATTCCCAGCCCTGGCTTGGTGTTGGGTCGGACAATCCGTCCGACTTTCTCGACTGTGAATCCTTCCTGTACGACGTCCTGTCGCCACGGCACATCGGCGTGTACCGTTTCGCAAATCGCATAACTCGGCTGACTGAACCCGAACTCCAGCGATGCCGCGGTACTCACTGGTCCCTGCGGGTTGTGTGGAGCAAGGGCGATTCGGTGAGCCTCGGCCAGCGCTGCGATTCGCCGGGCTTCACTCAAGCCCCCACAGTGCGTGATATCGACCTGACACACCTCACAGGCCCGGGCGTTGAAGAGGTCTTTGAACGCCGCGAGGTTGGTGACTCGTTCGCCGGTGGCGATCGGCGTACTCACGCTCCGGTTAATCATCGCCAGACCATCGACACTCTCAGGCCAGCAAGGTTCTTCCAGGAAATAGAGTCCGTATGGCTCCAGCGCTTTTGCGAACTGCAACCCCATTGCGGGGGATGGACGGGCGTGGCAATCGACCATCACATCAATTCCATCACCAACGGCTTCACGCATCGCCGCGACTGCTTTTTCCGCTGTTCGGACTGCCTTCAAGCCATCGAGCGGCAGTGTTGGCGGAACGGCCATACTCTTGAAGGCAGTAAACCCATCGGCAACCGCCTGTCGTGCAAGGTCGGCAAATCGCTTCGCATCTTCCGCCGCGGTCTCGTAGAAGTCCTCCATCTTTCCGCCGCCGAGGTGGCAGTAGGTGCGAACGTGGTCCCGCACCGGCCCGCCCCAGAGTTTTGCACACGGTAACCCCGCCACTTTTCCAAGAATGTCCCAGAGCGCTAGGTCGATACCCGCGATGGCGGTCGCGCGAATGATCCCATGTCCGTGCCAGAAGTGCTGGCGATACATCATTTGCCAGAGGTGTTCGATCCGTGTCGGGTCTTCACCCACGACCAGCTCGGCGGTGTCTTCGACCGCCCCCACGATGGCTCGCGTGTGCCATTCGAGCGTGGCTTCACCCCAGCCGAAAAGCCCATCCTGGTCGGTGAGTACCTTCACGAACACCCAGTTTCGCATCCGGGCATTGCAAACGTGAGTTTCGATGCGAGTGATTTTCATGGTATGGCGGTTCTGTGGGGTGACCGGACATTGTGACCGCAGAGCGTGACGATTACCAGAGTCGATATGAACGAAGCTAAATAAGCTAAGGAAACCGCAGCTAGAACTCTACCGTTCCCTTACCCTCCAGGAGTCTCTCCCGTGGCAAAAAAGCAACTTCGCATCGGTATGATTGGCTATGGTTTCATGGGCCGGGCGCATTCGAATGCGTATAAGCAGGTCGGCCAGTTCTTCCCCTCGAACCACCAAGTCGTTTTGAAGGCGGCCTGTGCCCGCGATGCGACCAAAATCAAGGAGTTTGCCGACCAGTGGGGTTACGAATCGATCGAGACCGACTGGCGGAAGCTCGTCGAGCGGCCAGATATCGATGTCATCGACATCTGCACGCCAAACAACTTGCACAAGGAACTCGCTCTCGCGGCGGCGGCAAACAAGAAAGCCATCCTGTGTGAAAAACCGCTGGCGATGAATGCGGTCGAAGGGCGCGAAATGGTTGCCGCGGTCGAGAAGGCCGGCGTTCCCAACATGGTGTGGTACAACTATCGCCGCATTCCGGCGGTGACCTTGGCCAAGCGGCTGATCGATGAGGGACGGCTCGGCAAAGTATTCCATTACCGGGCAAAGTTCCTGCAAGACTGGACGATCAAGGCCGATCTGCCGCAAGGGGGGCAAGGGCTCTGGCGGCTGGATGTTGCTGCGGCCGGGAGTGGAGTCAGCGGCGATCTCCTCGCCCATTGCATCGACACGGCAATCTGGATGAACGGCCAACTGGACAGCGTTTGCGCGATGACCGAAACCTTCGTGAAGGAGCGGATGCACAACCTGACCGGAAAGGTGGAGAAGGTCGGGATCGATGACGCCTGCACCTTCTTTGGCCGGTTCCAGAATGGATCGCTGGCGAACTTCGAGAGTACCCGCTATGCTCGCGGTCACAAGGCCCTCTACACGTTCGAGATTAACGGCGAAAATATGTCGCTGTTCTGGGATCTCCACGACCTGCACCGGCTCCAGGTGTTCGACTACAAGGACGAAGGCAGAATCCGGGGGTGGAAGTCGGTGCATGTGACCGACAACAGCCCCGATCATCCCTACATGGCGAACTGGTGGGTGCCGGGTCTGGCAATTGGTTACGACTCGAGTTTCACGCATCAGGTTGCCGACTTCATACAGGGGTTGGAGACAGGTAAACCCCAGGGTCCAACTTTCCGCGATGCACTGGAAACTCAGTGCGTCCTCGATGCAATCCTGGATTCCGCCAGGAGCCAGAAATGGGTTAATGTGGCGAAAGGGTGAGGAAACGCGAGGCGGAGTTGCAGACAGACGCGGGGAAAGTCCTCGCTCTCGAGGTTGGCATGACCAAACACCAACAGCTCATCACGCTGGAAGAATTCGCCGCGATGACTCAGGACGATGACTGGAAAGAGGAACTCCTGGATGGGGTGATTCGTCGTTTCCCTTTACCCAACGCGCCGCACGGAGTTGCATGCGCGCGTCTCGCAAATGTACTTGGCAATTACTGCCACAAGTCAGGTTTCGGGCAGGTGTCGCTGGGAAGCGGTCTCGTTGTCTCACGGAATCCGGATTCGGTTCTTGGACCGGACCTCCAGGTGTTCGCAACGCATCGACCACCGGACACGCTTGATGGATGGCCATCTGTCCCGCCAGTCCTGATTGCGGAAGTGGTGGATGGACCGGAGGATTATTCACACATCATGCACAAGATCCCGTTCTATCTCCGGTTCGGGGTTGATCTGATATGGATCGTGGTTCCGGGTATGGTTCGCGTATATCGACTGACCCAACTGCATCAGCCATTCGATGAGGATCAATGGAGCCGAAATCATTTCGGGCTCGACACCATTCGGCGGAAAGGCGATGAGTTGGATGGTGGCGATGTTCTCCCCGGCTTCTCGTGCAAGGTATCGGAATTGTTCGCATGAAAGTGCGTGGCGGTTGTCCGAGCTCACATACTTCGTCAGGGGCCAATCATGTCTACGGTGGGAGCCAAGTTACTGACTGCCGAAGAGTTCTTCCATCTTCCTGACCCACAAGATGGGAGCAAGCAGGAACTCGTTCGTGGAGAGGTTGTTGTCATGTCCAGACCTGGCTTTGAACACGGGGAAATCCAGCTCAACATTGGCAGCTTGATCAAGGAATTTCTACGAAATCAGCGGATTGGTCGTGTCATAAGTGAGAGTGGCGTAATCACTGAACACCAACCTGATACGGTGCGCGGACCAGATATCAGTTACTACAGCAAGGAGCGAGTGCCTCTCGAAGGACGGATTGTCGGTTATCACGATCAACCACCCGATCTGTGTGTCGAGATTGTTTCCCCATCGAACAGCAAAAGAGAACTTCGTGCGAAGATCAAGGAGTACTTCTTTGCCGGAGTCAGGATGGTGTGGGTGATCGAACCAGAAGATCGAAGCATTACCATCCTGAGGGCACCCGATGAGGGCCGTACACTATACGACAACGCTCTCGTTGACTGTGGTGATGTTCTCCCCGGTTTCTCGTGCAAGGTATCGGACCTTTTCGCGTGAAGGCGAGTACTCTTGTCCGAACCCAGCAAACCTCATCGATCAGTGTCGAAGTGAGTCTGCGGTGGCAAGTCAGGTCTCGGAGAATACACGTTAACGATCAACTCGATGGCGACGGGGGTAGTCATCGTCATCGTCCTCATCGTCTTCATCCCATCTTTTCCGTTTGCGGCGATTTCGGGGTCTGTTGTCCTCGTCGCGTTCATCATCATCCTCATCGTCCATGTCGTCATCGTCCTCTCGACGCTTTGGTTTAGAACGTTTGGTCCGTCGGATATTCCCGGCGTATCGAGCAACGACATTGCTCATCTCCATCATCAGGACGATGAACCGGATGAGTCCAATCAACCAAAAGATGCCTCCGGTGAGAAAGACGATTCCGCCAAGGCAAACCCCAATCATTGCCCCACCCGCTGCGCCCTTGACCCCGCCCGCTGCTGCACCCGCAGCCCCTCCTGCTATGGCCATGACTACCATCACCACGATTCCAACGAAGAAGGATCCTATTGCGGTTACGAACAGCCAGAGAACCGACATAGCCGTGTCGGCCAAATCTTCACGGCGGACAAATTGAGCCGCGTACTTGGTGAACAAAAGGAACAAAGCGGTTGCACTCATGTTGAGCAATGCCCCGCCCATCGTAAGTATTTGGGAAACCATCGGACCGAAGTCCAGGTGTGCGACGTTACCAAGCAGGTTGAGGTTTCCAAGGACCATCCCGATAACTTCCATCGCAATCGAGATGGCAATCAATTGCTTGGCTGGCCCCGCTCTCTCCGGGATTGCGAGGCAAAAGATCTTTCCAATCAGGCTGGTAATCGTCCCGGCCAAACTCAGGAGACCTCCCACGATGATGACGAAGAGTGCCATGGACCCCAGACCTATACGACCGGCTGCGACAGCGGCACCAACCAGCCCGGCTGCGACGATGACGACCACAATCGACGCGACCATCAGGAGCAAGCCGATGTAGACGAGCTTGAACCCGCGCGATACTTTCATCAACTTGGAATACATGAACGATAATCTCACAATCTGATGAGGTGATGTGAATCAATGCCTGCACTCGCCCCAGATTCACTTTGCGAGGTACAACCCAGGGAATCGTCCCTTTTTGTGCGAAACACCCAACTTTCTTATCGTGCCAGCTTGACCAATCGGCCGATATTACACAGTGGACCCGAACCCCTGTGGGAACGGCGATGGCATGCGTTGGCCGATGGGTTATTCTTCTGGTCGTGACCGCGCTACCCATCGGCTGCGGTTCAGCTAGCCGTCCGTACATCCACGACCCACTCCTACAAGATGGTTCCGGCGTTCGAGGTGACCCAACCCGGAGCCAATCTCGCGAACTCTCCGTTAACCAAGAACCCATTCCCCCTCGCCCACCTGAACCAACTTCACTGGCCACAAGGTAGTGAGAGAAGGGAACGTCAGAAGCGCGGAACTCGGAACGCGGAGTGCGGAACGGAAGAAACAAAGACAACTTTGAGGTTTTGTTTCTTCCGTTCCGCGTTCCCATTTGGGCGTTGTTCCATCGTTGTCTGCTGTTTTTTGGTTTTCCGTTCCGCGTTCCGCGTTCCGAACTCCGCGCTATAGGATTACTTTCCCCCGAGTAGCGTGAACGCAACCGTTCCGTTGTCGTGGCCCGTGAGTACCGCCTTCCCATCGCCCGTGAAAGCGATGCAATAGCCCGGCAATTTGATCGCCTTGGTAAATTTCGGTTTGGGATCATCGAGCGCCCACGTGGTCACTTGCCCCGAATACCCAAACACCGCGAGCGTTTTGGTTGGCTGCCACCATGCCAGCGCCCAGGGATCGTCGCTTGTAGGCCCGAGTTTCTTCGTCTCCTTGGCGTCCGACACACTCCAGACGCGGATCGTCCGATCCATGGATGCAGTGACCACCACGTTTGGGTCACCGGCAAACGCCACAGCGGTGACGGGCTGTTCGTGGCCTTTCAACTGCTTCAATTCCTTTTGTCCGGGAACATCCCAGATTTTCACAAGGTTGTCGGCCGATGCCGAGGCCAGGGTTTTGCCGTCCGGGGCGAAAGCGACTGAGTAGACCGATGCCCCATGCGTGCCAAGTGCCTTGAGTTCCTTGCCATCAGCGGATTTCCAGAGTTTCACGGACTTGTCCGCCGAGCCCGTCGCGATCGTCTTGCCGTCCGGCGAGATGGCTACGGTGTCCACAATGTCGGTGTGCCCCTTGAGTTCAAAAGTCATTTTCCCATCTGCGAGTGCCCATATTCGGCCGGTTTTGTCCTGGCTCACGGAAACGAGAACGGGATCCGTGGGATGGAATGCCACCGCATACACTGGGAGGGTATGCCCCGTGAGAACCTTTTTCTCCTTGAGTGTCCCATCCGGTGCGATATCCCATAACTTGATCAGGTTGTCGAACCCGCCGGTGGCCACGGTCTTCCCATCGGGAGAGACGGCGATTGTGTGGATGAGGGCAGTATGTGCTTTCACCGGTTGGGCTGGCTGGGCCGAAACGGCAGGCAAGAAGGCCGGAAGTAACAGAACGAACAGAACGATGCGCAGGCGGGTCATAGAGTGGACCTCTGGTGGTAGGTGAGCAAAGGCAGGCTATCGCGCCATTGTGCGAGTACAACCGCCAGTCGCAAGGGGCTTTCTCAAAACTCGCTGTTCATCGGTGTGGTCGTGTCCGTGAAAAGTCCAAACTTGCAGGGTCTAGAAAAGTGCAAACCCGCTGGGAAGATGCGAAGCATGAGAGTCATTCTCTGGGGGCAGCCGATGCGTCGATTGTCGTGGTTGGTTCTTTTTTCACTGGCAATCGCAGTCATTTTCACTGCGACTCGACTTCCGTGGTTCCGGGGGACTCGGACGGGCGTCGACCCACGTCCTGTTCCCGCTGGCGACCGAGAGATTGCCTGGTTGCACAACCCAACTTCGTTCGAGAGCTGGGATAATTTCGTTTGGGGTGTCAAACGTGCCGAGATGGCGGAAGATGGTACGCCATCCGAATTGGAGGTCGATGACGCCGCAGCGTTCCCTCACCGAACAACTGCTATTCCCGAGATCGTCATCCGACGGAAGGGATATGAAGGCAGCCTCCGTATCCGCTGGTACAAGGTTACCGATGAGGCCACTCAAGAGGCGTGGGTGAACGCTTTGGCAGCTCGCGACCCGGCTCCTCTGGCAATCCTGGGTGGCTGGTCGAGCGACCGGGCCAAAGAACTGGCGGATGCCATGCGGGACACGGTGTGGCCCAGATCCCGCCCTCTTCTGTTCCTGGGTACAGCAACTGCCGACAAGGTCGATCCTGAAGACAATAACGCCAGCGGTGATCAAGGGCCGAGCCTCATCTCGGTCTACGATCAGTCATTCCGGTTTTGCTTCACGAACCGTCAGATGGCCGATGCGGTAACGGACTTCGTGCTGTCTGATCCCACTCTCCGGCCAGGGTCGATTGGGTGGCCCGGTCTGCTGGCAGTTCCAACTGCCACGGCTGGACCTTTGGTTGGCTTGGCCGCGCTAGCAGCAGAAACCTGGGCCGACTGGCCCTCCTTTCCCGCGTTCGCCATTGAGTGGAAGGACGATCCATATTCGACCGACCTCAGCTTCAAGTTCCGCGAGGCATTTCTCAAGAGAACGGGGTCAGCGGCTGGGCTTCCGCGGTTGGATATGGAAGTCAATCCGGTGCCGTTCAGTACCGGTCGAATGAATCGCCCGAATCCCGTCGAGACCGAAGTGGCCGAGCATATTCTCAACAACCTTCCGCCACCTGGAACCCGTACCGTCCTGGTGGTTCCTTCTGTTACCGCACCGACCCGACGGGTTCTCCGTGCGCTCGTTCAGGGTAATCCCGCGGTCGGGCGACGATTGGTCGCAGTCACCGGGGATGGGCTTGGTGTGAATACCTTTTTTCGCGATCGGGATTTTGCCTGGCCGGTCCGTTCACTGCCAATTCCGATCGCCATGTTCACCCATGCGGACCCCTTCGCCTGGGACACTCCTGGTAACGCCGCGATACCTCCCCACGGGTACGAATTGGACCCGCCAGCACCCGGTGCGGTTCGATCCAGTACCGAAGACATTCAGTTGTTTACACGGCTCGCGCGTGTTGTGGCAGCAGGCGTGTTCCCACCCAGTGCAACGGCAATCGTCCGTACTCCCGATGCACTCGCAACCAATTTACACTCACTGAAACCCGCTTTTTTCGATGCAGTCGGCAATCGACTGAGTGGAAGTGGGGAACACATCGTCGTTCTGCGTCCGATATTCCCGGGTGAGGCTCCGCCCAGCCATCCACACCTTGATGCGATGTTGGAGGTGTATGGGCACCGGGGGCTTCAGGGATGGCAATTGCTCCACTCACGCGCGCTTGGCCATAACCAGGCGGGCCAGCCGGAATGAAAGAGATGAGCCCGGTCTCAATACTGAATCACAATCTGCGGCGGCGGTTTTGACCCGCGTCGATCAAGACCGATTCGGCAAAGCATCGCGAGAGCTGCCAGCAGATTGCAGGTCAATCCCAGATAGAGCCAGATTGTCCGTTCCAAGTTGAACTTCGCGAACTCCTCTCCCTCGTTATATGCCAATTCGTGGAGATCGGAGGGCTTGCCAGCAGCAGCTTCTCGCTGATTGGCAAACTTTTCAGCAACGACTTTCCGAATGGCGGTTTCCAGACCAAACCCGTAACAGACCTGGATTAGCACGAATGTAAATGCACATCCGGCCAGAACGGCGACCACAGCATGTCGCCAGGGCCAGATTCTTGCCAAAGGCGGAACATTTCGCGGATCCAATCCATGAAAGCCATGGTCGGCCCACGCTAGAGCAACGGCCAGCAGAAGCAACAGCAGAAACGGAACCATCAACTCCCAGTTCGACTGCACTTTGTCCAACCACCCCGCTGGGGTTTGCATTGCCTTTTCCGCCGGATAGTTCCGGTTCACTGCACCTGGGCCAATTATCGCTCTCCACGGTCCTTGCGAGTCGACTGGCAACCCACCAAGATGCGTTCCCACCCAGGGGAAGAAGGTACATATCAGCGTGATGGTGAGCAGAATTGCGGGCAGCCACGCCATCACTCGAGGTGAGATGACGATCCCGTGAGATTTGGTGTATCCGACCGGCAGCGGCGCAGACCCAGTGGATGGCATGGAAGGTGGTGTCCCGAAAGGTGAAGTTGGTGGCACAAGCCCTGGAGGTGGGGATGGTCGTGCAGTGGGGATCTCAGGCGACATTGCAACTGACTCCGTGGGCTTGGTGGAGGACGCGAGAGGTGTCGAAGGTACTGGAGTTCCTGCTACGGCTTCCGGGTTCGGGGCAGGCAGCGGTATAGTTGGTGGTGTTGGAGCAACTGAATCCGTGAGGACGGTTGGGTTGTAGCGCGCCGGTGCCTCGAACGAATTATGACACGATGGACAGGTGACTTCCCGCCCGGCAAAATCATCCGGAAGAGTGACCGATTTCATGCACTTCGGACAAAGCAGCTTGCTCACGCTTGCGATTCCAATGTGGGATGCACACCACGGATACCGAAACTACAACGACACCCGAGCGTGCCTTACTTTCATCAATTCGACTCGATTTCGCGGAACGCGGCTGGAAGGTAGTCGGCAAGATCGGCGGAGGTCAACCCAACCTGGCCGAGATTCGTTGCCGCGATGTCCCCCGCTCGACCGTGAACCCATGCTCCCAATACAGCCGCATCGAACGCCGCGAGACCCTGGCCGATAAGTGCAGCGATAACACCTGTCAGCACATCACCACTGCCGCCCGTGGCCATACCCGGATTCCCGGTCGTGTTACGGTAGAGCTTTTGGGAATCGGTCACCAGGGTTCCCGACCCTTTCAGGAGCAAAACCACCCCAGATCGCCGAGCGAAATCAATGGCAAGCGATTCCCGCTCCGCCAGCACGTCCTGAACCGATCTACCAAGCAACCGGGCAAACTCGCCGGGGTGCGGCGTCATGACCAGAGGAGCGCTGCGTTGGGGGAACCCGCTCCCGAACGGAGAGATTGCATTGAGCCCATCGGCATCAAGAACGACCGGGATGTTAGGAAGTTGTTCCAGGAGATCCTGAACAAACCCCGCTGCACTTGTCCCTTGCCCCAAGCCGGGACCAATCGCCACGACATCCGCTGCCAGAGCGAATTCGAGCAGTTCCTCAGCCGCACCCTTTCCGAACGATCCATCCGTATGCTGTCGAATACCGAAGGTGGTGTAACTTGGGTAACCCGCAGCGACCACATCCTGAACGCACGCCGGGCAAGCCACGCGGACGAGACCCGCCCCTGAATGCAAAGCCCCACGCCCAACCAGCACCGCAGCCCCGGTCATCCCGCGGCTCCCGGCAACAACTAGCACTGTCCCGTAGGTTCCCTTGTGCCCTTGCGGTGTACGACGCGGTAACTGCGGCACTTCACAAATCGGTATCACATCCATTTCAACACCACTCCCTGTTGCGGCAGGTTATACGAATGTTTGGCCTCCGGGACACGCACAACTTGCTGATCGAGGCCCATCGCGAACCGTAGAATTGTCGCTAATAGCTTCCCCCGAGGAAACACCGTGACGACATTCGACCTGATTGCCAGTGGATATCGGATGGCCCGCCAGATGGCTCACAACATGTGTGCGGATCTGACATCGGAAGAGTTCCAGCACCAGCCAGTTCCTGGTGCAAACTCCGCGGCCTGGATTGTGGGGCATCTCGCGCTCACCGCAAAACGCACAGCTGAACGGCTCGGAGCAACTGGTATGCCAGAAGTGAGTGAGGAGTTTATCGCGCGTTTCAAGGCGACCCGACAAACGGCTGGGGCTCAGGCCAATCTGGGAAGTAAGTCAGAACTGTTTGCTTTATTGGATGTGGCGATGGAAAAACTGATGGAAGCGATTCGGCGATTACCGCCTGAAGCGCTGGTAGGACCAGCCCCGACACCGGCTCCGGCTGTGGTGACGAACTCCGGCGAAATGGTTCTGTTTGGGGTCATGCACATCATGATGCACTGCGGCCAACTCTCGACCGTTCGCCGCAGTTTGGGGAAGCCGCCGCTGTTGTGAGTGGGAGTTGTGGGGTCGCTCCACGCGACCGGCTCGTCAACGGCTTCTGGGATTTTGACCTGTCGGGTCTGAATCTGTCATCGTAAAGAAAAGAAGAGTTCTTGGCTGGGAAAGATCAGCCAATGTCTTTCGCTCACAACAATCAATGTTCCTTATCATCCGGAGTTGAAAGATGCGTTCCATTGCCGCTGCTGCACTGCTGGGTTGCCTCGTCTCGGCTGCTCACGCCGCCGACGAAGAGAACCCATTCAAGAAGGCCAAAGTTGGCGACTGGGTCGAATACAAGATGACCGGCTCAGGCATTGAAGGCAAAACCAAGATGACGATTGTCACCAAGGATGACAAAGAGGTCACCTATGAAATCGCGGCAACATTCTCGTTCATGGGCAAGGAAATGACGGCTCCTATTCAGAAACAGACAGTTGATCTCACGAAGTCTTACGATGCAACTGCCGTCCTTAATATGCAAACCAAAGGCGTCAAGTTCGAGAATCTGGGCGAAGGTAAGGAAAAGCTCAAAATCGGCGAGAAGGAATACGATACGAAGTGGACCAAAACGAAAACAACCACAACCGTGGGTGGCATGACCATCGTGAATGAATTTAAGATGTGGTTTTCCAAAGACGTGCCAGTGTCGGGTTTGGTCAAAATGGAAACCACGACTGCGGGGACTACGACGAAAGTGGAACTCGTTGGGTCTGGAAGCAAGTGAGTTGATCACCTTGCGGTGGGATTGAATTTAAAGCCCCCGAATCACCCCAGGGAGCGCCCCCTGGATGGGCCGCGAACTGGGTGATTGAAAAGTGGCCGAGGGTATTCCAAAACATGCAAGCTGCCTCGCGGCAGTACTCAGCAGTCTCTTGAGGAAGCTCACTGAGATGGGTCAGTCCGTCGCTCACGCTTCCAGCTCGTAAAACAGCCCCATTTCTCCCGGTTTTTAAGAGCCGGAAGCGTGAGCGACGGAGCTTTGCCGAGTACGGGGGTTCATTACACAGCTACCGTCAGCACTTCGCACCGGGACACGCTGCGCGAGCCAGCAAGCAACAAATGAACCCGATCTACTGACGAACCTGCTGCCGCATCAAGTAATTTCAGCACCCCTGCGCCTGGGTCGATTGTTACCTGTCCCATCTCGTTATTGAGCATACGGGCCAGCTTTGCTGATCGCTCGGTTGCCCCCTCGGGATTCGCATGTCGCAAAGTCAGGATAACGGCTCCAGGTTCGGCTTGTTGATCGGCCAACACGAGGCCGCCACCGCCGAGTTCGCGGTCGGCCACGGTTATCGCCTGGACCAGCGCGAAGATGTTCGCTGCTAGTACCACCTGATCGATATCTGGTAGTTTCTCCCGTAAGTGCAATTTCAAGACAAATGTCGGCTGCTTCTCCAGCACCTCAAAGTGTTCGTGAGGTGAGCGGAGTTTGACCAACTTCCACTTCTTCTGTTCCTCGGTCAGATGGGCAGTGGGGTCGGCTTCAAATACTTCAAATCGCTCCGAGAGCGGCTTTCCACGACTGGGTATTGGGGTGTCAGCCACAGTTATTCCTCCACCAAAAGCATTTCTTCCCGAGCCAAGATGTCCGGCCCAAAGCGGAGCCGGACCTCGTACCTTCCAGGCACCGGAAACGGGAGATTCCTGAGCCTCCATGCCCGGCTCTCAACGTAAACGTCCTCGTGGAATATCCACACCCAGGGACCGAATGTTGTCTCGTTTCCAGTGGTATTACCTTCTTCATCGACTGGAACGAGATCGATCCAAACTTCATACGCACCGGGATCGCCCGATCCCTGAGATAGCACCCATAACAAATCATGAAGAAGTGGATAACTCCCGCCAGATTCCGGCCCAAGCAACGTTACGATTCCTCGCAAGGAATACGGGGCAGTTGAGTTACTGAAGTCGTACTCGACATCTTGGCAAAGCAACAGGTGTCGGATGACAGGGAGTGTTGTTCCGCCAAAACTTATGGGCGACTCCACGTTTCAATTCATCCCCAATGATAACATCAGGTGTGGCATGGTGATATGGAAACTTCGACGGCTTACACATACTTCTTAAACTCAGCTCGGAACCTTGCGGCCAACTCGCCCGCCACACGGTCATAGGCAGCTTTGTCAGCCCACGCATCCCGCGGACGCAAGACGCGATCCGGAACACCCGGGCAGGTCGTGGGAACTGCAAGGCCAAATACCGGGTCTGGGGCATATGGCACCGCATCCAATTGCCCGGTCAGAGCAGCTTTCAGGAGCGCCCGGGTGTGTGCCAGACTCATCCGATGTCCAACTCCAGGCGAACCACCCGTCCAACCTGTATTCAGCAACCAGACCGGAACCCGGTGCTGTTCGAGTTTCTCCTTGAGCATCGCGGCGTATCGCTTGGGCGGTAGCGGCAGGAATGGTTTGGCGAAACAGGCACTAAATTCCGGCGTCGGCTCGGTCACGCCGGCTTCCGTGCCTGCGACCTTGGCGGTATAGCCACACAGGAAATACTCGACCGACTGCTCCGGGGTCAGTTTTGCCAGAGGCGGCAACACACCAAAGGCATCACACGTCAGGAAGAACACGTTTCGCGGGTGCCCACCAACCCCGGATAGCTCACAATTCGGGATGAAATCCACGGGGTACGCTGCGCGTGTGTTCTCGGTGAACTCCTGACTGTTGAAATCCGGTATGCGTGTGAGGGGATTAACTGGCACGTTCTCGAGAACGCATCCGAATCGTAAAGCGTTCCAGATTTGTGGTTCCCCTATGGCAGAGAGTCGAATGGTCTTCGCGTAACACCCTCCCTCAATGTTGAACACGCCATCGTCCGACCAGCCGTGTTCATCATCCCCAATCAGGCGGCGATCGGGGTCCGCACTCAAAGTCGTCTTGCCCGTGCCCGACAAGCCGAAGAACAAGGCAACATCGCCGCCGGCTCCGATGTTGGCCGAGCAGTGCATCGGGAAAACACCCTTCTGCGGCAGAAGATAATTCAGAATGGTGAATACCGCCTTCTTGATCTCCCCCGCGTAGTGCGTGCCGCAGGCCACCACGAGCTTCTGCTCGAAGCTGATAGCCAGGCAAACCTCGGATTTTGTACCATCGCGATTCTTATCGGCGTGGAAATCGCAGGCATGCAGAATCGTCCACTCCGGCGCGAACGATTGAAGTTGGTCTGTGGTTGGCCGCAGGAAGAGACATCGGGCGAAGAGGCTATGCCATGCCTTTTCC
>Ga0206850_10040_pt1 | contig 49355 bp, 50 predicted proteins | sample Alteio_BWOrgCont_16_FD_152885 | JGI IMG/M metagenome (GOLD analysis project Ga0206850, IMG submission 152885) | Enriched cells from forest soil in Barre Woods Harvard Forest LTER site, Petersham, Massachusetts, United States -... | ecosystem: Environmental > Terrestrial > Soil > Temperate forest >...
GTGGTAGTCTTTCGCTGCTCGATAGCGCCGTTACCCCAACTGGTCGAAGTCGTTGTCGACGCGGGTCCCGCTACTACAACGGGAGCGGGAACTTGAATCACAGAGGGAGGCGAGGCCACCACGACAGGAGCGGGTGCTTGAGCTAAGGGGGTCGCCGGAACTGTGTCTATTTCTCTCGTCGTCGAGATACATCCGGCGAGAACACTGCTGACTGCGAGCGAAATTACGAACGCTGAATAGCGGCTATTTGAACCCATGATGATTACTCCTCCAGTTTCACCGAAGCTGTCTTAGATATTTTGCAATCGCCGTGCCTATGGTGAGTGCCACCACTCAATGCTCTGAAATATCCTGGGATCTGTGCGTATCAGGCGATCTTTCTCACGGAAGCAAGGGTAATTTGTGTTCGCTGAGGCTGGTTGAAATGCGAACTCCATCTGAATGCATCTGAGTCTCCTGAAAATGACGGGCATCTTAGCGTCGGTAACTTTTTCATATCGCAGGACACTTCGCGCGTAGCCCGGAGGGTCGGTCCGCGATGGCAACGTCCTTGCACAGATTGAATCCGCGTTAAGGGCGTCCTTGAGCGCCGAGTTAAATCTGGAGGGGCAGCGAATGTCAGCTGATTTGATTGAAAGCCAGAATCTGTTGAATCGGGGCGTCGGAATGTACCAACCCGGGCGGGTCCAACTTGAGGAACCTATGCACATCAACCCACTGTTGACACTTGGACTTGCGATGGCCGCCGGAATCAGTGCAGTTCGTGACCGTGGTCAAAACGTCAGTGCTTTTGCGATGGGACTGCTCATCGGTATCGCGTTCAGGAGCGCGACAAGTCCGGAGGATTCGGTGGGCCGCTTATAGTAGGCCGGTAGCCAAATTTTCGAGTGGCGCGCTTAGCCTCAGAACCAGCAACCGAGCTTCATCCGATAAATCTTTGAGTGACGCTATCGAGGCATTATTCGAGAATTAGAATCATTTCCCGAATGAATTATGACATTGGCTTCTTACCGACCATGATAATCAAAGGAGAGGTACTCTTGAGCGGCCGAAACCGGTAGTCGCCGTACACCGCTTCGAGCTCAAACCCGGTATGCAGGAAGAGCAATTCCAATTCGCGCGGAAAGTACACATGGCTTTGAAAATCGTCGATATAGCGTTCGATACTGCGGCCGTCGCGCAGCTTTTCATACATGAACCGGATCGACGCTCTTTGTTCGTCGGCCAGGTATTGAGTGGTCCGGTGTCTCAGCAGGCGCGTTTTCTCGTCTTTGTCTTCAACATCTAAATCAGTCTCCATCAATAGCCGCGGCGGGCGGCTGAACGAGTCAGCGAAGGTGCCGAGATCCGGCATCCCGACTTCGACCGCGAAGTGGCCACCAGGCACGAGATTGTCATACGCAGTCCGCCACATCGCGATCTGATCGGGCAGAGCCAGGATGTGAGTGATGGAGGCGCACGGAACCAGGATCAGGTCGAACGGCTGATCCGCTCGCCACGACTGCATTTCCGCCTGCACCAAAGTCGTACGATCTTTTACTGTGGGCGGTGCGCTTTCGAGTCGATTTTGCGCTGCGGCGAGCATAGCGGGCGCGGAATCGATTCCAGTGATCGACCGCTCATCGCGCGAGCCGCCCTCGGCCAGAGGCAGAGTGATTCTGCCGGTTCCACATCCGAGTTCCAGTATTCTGGTCGCCTGCAGACGATCGCTGAGCCGGCAATAAAAATAGATATCTTCGTCATCGCCGAGATGCTCAAGATCGTAGTCGTCGGGCCGGTGATAGACTTGGGTCATGGTTTTACTATGAGATCTGGTCGGGGATCGTCGATTGAGGAATCACCAAACGCAATGCACATGCCATCAATGCTCTGAGTCGATTGTGCAGTTTAGCGCAAACTAGTGCGGAATTAATGAGGTTGATCGTCTAAAGAATTATTTCCATCCGTGTAAGATTTACTGGTGTGTGGCGCTGGACCGAAATCACGCAGACTCCATAAACGCGATTCCCATCTCTCATGGCGAGAACTAATGCACCGTCTTCCCAATCGCGACAAGAAAGTTTGGATTTGACGACGGCGGGATGGCCTATCGAATAGCGCCGGCAAATCTATCATGTGGCACGGGAATTGCGGCCTAGTGACGAGTGATTTTAGGCACGTTTTCCTGCTGGATCCCTCAGACTGACGTTTAACTTGGCCGAACCCGTAAGCGGAGAATTTAATTATTTATGCCTGAATCCGATGCCATCGCGTCTCGGCCGCCTCGTACCGTGGCTCGGTACATTCTTCTGTGGTTTCTTGGTGGCATAACCTTTCTTTTGATTTGCGCCTTCATCGGCTCGTTTTTCTTGGACGGCATAATTCGTCCCCGTATCGAAGCGAACATGAACGGTAGCCTCAAGGGCTATCATGCAACTCTGCCGCACGCTCATCTTCAGCTTGTCGGTCTAACGTTGACACTGAACGACCTGAGCATAGCGCAACTAGCGCATCCGCAGCCTCCGGTTGCGACCTTCCCGGTCATGCGTTTTCGGATCGACTGGAAGCATCTGCTTCTTGGCCGCGTAGTGGCGAACGTCCGTCTGGAGCATCCGAGTTTTCACATCGACGAAGACCAGTTGGCATCAGAACGAAAAGACCCCACTTCGCTGCGTCAGAAGGGCTGGCAAGACGCGCTGCAAAACGCCTATCCGTTCAAGATCAATCGTTTCGTAGTTGATGAGGGTGACGTGGTTTATGTCGAAGCCGGAGCAAGGAAGCCTCTGCGCCTTTCCCAACTCAACTTGGTCTCTGACAACATCCGAAGTATTGAGGAACCGAACCATCTCTATCCATCCAGGTTCAATGCCAGCATGACGATCTTTGACCGGGGCAAGATGTCCTTGCAGGGAAGAGCCAACTACTTGATGAAGCCATTTCCCGGAATGGAAGCCAGTTACACTTTGAAGGACGTCCCCATGGAGGCTTTGAGCACCGCCAGCCGACATATCAACGTTGCCATATCGGGAGGAGCCTTCTCCAGCGACGGGTTCATTGAATATTCGCCCACGATAACGAACGTGGACGTTCACCATGCAACTATCGATTCGATCAATGCAACGTACACTCATCGGCCCGAGACGGAAAAGGCCGAGGCAAAGCGCATAGACATCGCTGGCAAGGCGGTTGAAAAGGAAAATAATAGGCGAGCGGTCAATCTCGACATCCGGGAGCTGGAAATCGAGCACAGCAAACTGGTATATGCGAACGAAACCAGCAACCCACCCTATAACCTCTTCATCGCGGGTACCGACCTGAAAATCACAAATCTGGTTAATCATCGTGCGAGTGGGCCGGCACGAATGACTCTCAGCGGTAAATTCATGGGCAGTGGAGATACTAATATCACGGGAACTTTTTTGGCGGCGGGCGACGGTCCCGAAGTCAATACCAATGTCAAGATCGAAAACACTGACTTAACCCAACTGAATCCGCTGCTCCGCGCCTATGGCCACTTCGATGTGGCGCAAGGCCGTTTCACTTTGTATTCGCAATTCACCGTTAAAGACGGCAATTTGAACGGCTATGCCAAACCGATGTTCTCCGGTTTGAAGGTGTATGATCCTCAAAAGGACAAGAACAAGAGCCTGATCGGTCAGACCAAACAAGTCCTGATCGGTACTGCTGCCCATGTATTCAAGAACCGCCAGACGCAGACGGTGGCCACTCAGGTCACTATTAGCGGTTCATTGAAAAAGGCGGATGTGAGTACCTGGCAAGCATTCGTTGAGATTGTCGAAAATGCATTCATCAAGGCGATACTGCCTGGCTTCGATCGTGAAGCTGGCTCTGCCGAAACCACTGGCGGCTAAATCATTTTGTGCTAATTTCTGTTTGTTACGGTCTGGGCGCTCCAAGAAACTATCGGAACTGCAAGACTGAATGCCGCCGGGCAAGGTTCGAGATGGATCATGAAGCGTCCTGAATTCAAAGCATACGAAGTCAGCGCACTACTGGCGGCGATCGTCGATTCTTCGGACGACGCCATCGTCAGCAAGACTCTTGAAGGCATCATCACGTCGTGGAACCATGGAGCCGAGAAAATCTTCGGATATACCGCCGCCGAAGCCATCGGTCAGCACATAACATTTATCATTCCGCCTGAGCGTCATTCGGAAGAAGACGACGTCCTGGCCCAAATTCGTCGGGGAGAAAAGGTTGATCATTTCGAGACCATCCGACAAACCAAGGACGGGCGGAAGGTAGAGATTTCGCTGACGGTTTCACCGGTAAGAGACGCCCAGGGCCGGATCATCGGGGCATCAAAAGTCGCCCGCGACATCACCATACGCAAGCAGGCAGACATCGAACGGCAGCGATTGATGGGTGAGGCCGAAGCGGCCCGCCGCAACGCAGAAGAGGCCAATCGGCTGAAGGATGATTTTCTCGCGACAGTCTCCCACGAACTCCGCAATCCTCTGAATTCGATAGTCGGCTGGGCAGGCTTGCTGAGTGGCGGCAGGCTGGACGAGACAAAGACTGCCAGGGCGCTCGAAGCGATCAATCGAGCCGCACAAGCGCAGGACCAGATCATCAGCGATTTGCTCGATGTATCGCGCATCATCAGCGGAAGGTTGCGACTGGATATACGGCCGTTGCGACTCATGGAGGTACTGGAGACCGCGATCGAAACTGTGCGACCGGCCGCGGACGCCAAGGAGATTCGGTTACAGCTGCTGCTTGACCCCGCCGCGAGCCCAATGGCGGGGGATCCTGATCGCTTGCGGCAGGTCTTTTGGAATCTGCTCTCCAATGCCGTCAAGTTCACGCCCAGAGCCGGACGCATTCAAATTCGATCGGAGCGGATCGACGCTCACGTCGAGGTTTCTATTAGCGACACCGGAATCGGGATTGAGCCATCGTTGATTCCCTTCGTGTTCGATCGCTTTCGCCAGGGCGATTCCGGCAGTAACCGCCAAAGCTCTGGATTGGGCTTGGGCCTGGCGATAGTGCGCAGTCTCGTAGAATTGCACGGCGGCACGGTGTGGGTTGAAAGCATAGGTACCGGACAGGGCTCCAACTTCACCATACGGTTACCTTCGACGATTGGGCCTGGTGTCAACAGCGACGTACACCCAAATCCAACAGTCGACGATATAAAAGCAGCAGCGGACGAGCCGACGCTTGAGAGTTTGAGGGTCCTGGTTGTCGACGACGAGGATGGCGCCCGCGAGGTCGCTTTCGCTATCCTCACGCAGGCTCGAGCAGAGGTCCGAACAGCTTCAAGTGCAAGCGAAGCGCTGACTATCATGGACGAATGGCGACCGCAGGTGCTGGTGGTTGATATCGGAATGCCGGATGTCGACGGCTATGAGTTTATCCGGCGGGTTCGAACCCGTAGCGCGCAAAGCGGTGGAGATGTCCCGGCCGCCGCGCTGACTGCTTACGCCCGAGTTCAAGACCGACTGCGCGTGCTGGCAGCCGGCTATCAGATGCACGTTCCCAAGCCGATCCAACCACAGGAACTTGTTGCTGTAGTGGCGAGCCTGGCGAAGAGACTCGGGTCAGGATAGTCCGTTCCAACCACGCGATTGCCATTTCCTGGCGAACGGACGTCGCAAATTCACGGCGAGCAGCATGGTCGCAGCTTCTTCGAGCCAGATGCACCTGCGTTCTATAACAGATGGAACTTTAAGGGTTTCAGGTCGATATCCGAGATCTTAAATTTTTTTTCGCGGTGAAACGCGTGGGTGATGAAGTTCCAGCATCGATGGCCGGAACTTCATCACCCATTCTCTTTTCTTCTGTTACGGGCGCGCTTCCTTGGAAACTGAAGCCTCGCCGGTATAGGACACATCGTCTGCGCCGCCATTCTTGAAGATTTCTTTGGCGCGTGTAACTTCCTTGCCGTCGACCGCGTGCACCGACATCAGGATGTTCCCGCCGCGGATTTTGCCTTCGTACTGCTTCGCCTCGAGTTCTGGAATTCCCATCCCAATAAGCGCTCCAGTTACGCCGCCAGCTGCCGCGCCTGCACTCGCACCGGCGAGTGCCGCCATGATCGGTCCTGCCGCGATAAAGGGTCCAAGGCCTGGGATTGCGAGCGATCCGATGCCCACTAACCAGCCCAGTGCACCGCCCAGCAGGGCACCGCCACCGGCTCCGGTTGCCGCGCCTTCAGGTGCCTTCGTATGTTGTTCATGAGCAAAATCGCGAGTTCCGGTTTTATCCGGAAAGAGCACCGAAATATCATTTTCGGAAAATCCCGCGGCCTTTAGTTGATCGGCAATACTGATTGCCTGACTTTCGGTCTTTGCGATACCGAACACTGCCTTTTCCATTTCTATTCTCCTATTGGCTAGCAACTTCTAGTTCGTTGTCGACTTTGTCCGTCCCGGCAATCGCCTGAGCTTTTGACGCTATGACTTCTTTTTCCTGATCAGACTTGACGGGACCCCGAAGCGTCACTGCGCCATTCGTGCTGATGATCTTGATGTTGTGCGCCATCATCGAGAGCGAATCGTCTTTGACGATCGCGCGGCGAATGGCGGCCGTCAGGTGCAAGTCGTCCTTGTTATTGGACTGCTCACCCGCGGTCAGTGCATTATCGGCGCGGTCACGTACATTGACACCGGTGTTGTCGGGCGCGTTCTGAGCGTTGGCATTCCCGTAAACGCCACCTGTCAGAAGCGCAATTGATAGAACTATTACTCCCTTATTCATATTTTCCTCTCTGAGATGCGATATACGTTCATGGCATCGTTCCATTAAGCTAATAAGCGACTGATACTCTGATTCAGAGATCTAGTTATCGACTCCTGTTCATGGTGCACCTGTTGTGCCAACCATCAACGACCTGTTTCCAACGCCGTCCTTTCGTCAGGGCGTAGGCATTTGTTGGAATAAATCGAGAAGAGGTAAAATGTACGTGGGAATCGGCTACGGACCAATCAAAAAGGTCAGCTATTCAAGGACGTTACCGAGTTCGCCCCGATAATGTGACTTTGGATGGAGGAGTTGCGATTCCACCGGACGAATTCGCTTTGGATGACTGATGCCAACACGACAGTCAGCCTTTACGCTTGATACCAGGCTTAACTACTGCACCTCGGCGGTGCTCTAAGGCAGATTACGGTTTGGTTTCGGCCGCGCGGCTTAATACGATCAGGGACCGCGGCTCGGCCATGAGTTCACTGCCAGCCGGGTGATCTAAGGTATTGCCATTCTCAGATTCGGTGAGCTCTTTCGCGGTTGAAAATTCAAAGCGCCAGTTCTTTCCCCATTTTTCTGGCGGCAGAACGAAGTTCACAGGTTCCCAGTGCGGGTTGAAGATGAGGTAAAACGAACTATCGATAATGCGCCGCCCGAATTGATCGGGTGTCGGAATAACTTCGCCATTCAGGAAGACGGCGAGCGACTTGGCAAAGCCGTTGCTCCAATCCTCGTCGGACATCACTTTAGCGTCGGGACGAAACCACGCGATATCGTCCACGGAGCCGCGAATCGAGCGACCTTGATACCACTTCCGACGTCGGAAGACCGGATGTTCTTTTCGAAACTTGATTATTTGACGCGCAAACTCCAACAGTTCCTTATCGGCGTTATGCCAATCGAGCCAGGACACCTCGTTATCCTGACAATACGCATTATTGTTTCCCTTTTGGCTATGTCCTATTTCATCTCCCCCCGAAAGCATGGGGACCCCCAAAGAAAGAAACAACGTCGCGAGGAAATTGCGTCGCATCAACGATCTTAGCTCAAAGATACTGTCATCGTTGGTCGGCCCCTCAGCCCCACAGTTCCATGAACGATTGTCGGAATTGCCGTCGCGGTTCTCTTCGCCGTTCGCTTCGTTGTGTCGATCGTCGTAGCTGACGAGATCGGTAAGGGTGAAGCCGTCGTGAGCGGTAATAAAGTTTACACTGGCGTATGGGCGCCGGCCATTTGCTTCATAAAGATCGGAGCTACCCGTGAGCCGTGATGCGAATTCACCAATAGTCCGATCCGAACCACGCCAGTAATCGCGCACACAATCGCGATACTTGCCGTTCCATTCCGACCATAGCATTGGGAAATTGCCGACCTGGTATCCTCCCGGTCCCAGATCCCAGGGTTCTGCGATCAGCTTTATCTGAGAAAGCACCGGATCCTGATGTATAATATCGAAGAACCCGGATAGGCGATCGACTTCGTAGAGCTCTCTGGCCAAGGCCGCCGCGAGATCGAAGCGGAAACCATCAACGTGCATTTCAAGCACCCAGTACCTGAGACTGTCCATTATCAGCTGTAGGGTACGGGGATGGCGCATACTTAGTGTGTTGCCGCATCCTGTATAATCCATGTAGTAACGTGGTTGGTCCTCGACCAAACGGTAATACGCACTGTTGTCGACACCCCTGAAACAGATCGTAGGTCCCAATTGGCTGCCCTCGGCGGTATGATTATAAACAACGTCAATAATCACCTCGATGTTGGCCGCGTGAAGCGTGCGCACCATATTCTTGAATTCCGCGACTTGATCTCCTGGTGCAGCGCCATGCGAGAAGCGGTTGTCGGGTGCGAAAAAGCCGATTGAGTTGTATCCCCAGTAGTTGGTCAACCCGCGCTCGATTAGGTGACGCTCTGGAATGGCTTGATGGATCGGCATCAGCTCTACCGCGGTGATTCCGAGCCCAGTTAGATAGTCGATCGACGCTGGATGAGCGATTCCAGAATAGGTTCCACGCAGAGGCTCGGGAATCCCAGGGTGCAATTTGGTGTGTCCTTTGACGTGAAGCTCGTAGATGATGGTCTCGTGCCACGGCGTTCGCAATTGAGTGTCGTTGCGCCAGTCGAAAAATGGATCGACGACGACGCTCTTCGGAACAAACGGGGCACTGTCTCGATCGTCGCGCGAAAGGTCCGCGTCGGGGTGTCCGATCTGATAGCCGAACACCGCATCGTGCCATTTCATCGCGCCGTCAATTGACTTGGCGTACGGATCGATCAGTAGTTTCGCCGGATTGAACCGAAAGCCACGAGCGGGGTCATATGGGCCGTGAACACGATATCCATAGCGCAGGCCCGCTTTTAATCCAGGGACATAAACGTGCCATACGCCATCAGTTTTTTCTGTAATAGGTATTCGAGCAGTTTCCCGGCTTTGATCAGGTTCCTCAAACAAGCATAGTTCCACCTTCTCGGCGTTTTCACTGAAGAGCGCGAAGTTAACCCCCGCTCCATCCCAATTGGCGCCTTGAGGGTAAGGAGCACCTGGCAAAAGTTCGTGGACAGTCATCGGAGACCTCTCCCATACGGGCCGAATCCGCTTGCAATGAATTATGAAATGTTACGGGCGGCCGACGGCACACTCACAGACATAGCGTTCGCGCTTGCGGATCATGAAGCGTGAAAGATTTCCAACAATCCTTTCATCGGATCTTTCCTCGCGTACAGAACTATCCTCCGCTCACGCATCTTAGCCTTCCAATAACCAGGTCCCGCAAAAGCTGATCATCGCGATTGCTTGGACAGTGGAAACAGCTTTTTGGGTTCCAGTCGATAAGCCAGAACGATGCCAACCAGAGGGAGCGGAGGATCTAGTCAGCATTGCGATGATTGCAATGTGGCGTTTATCCCCGTCGCCCACGAAACATTTTTTTCCTCAGAGACAAAACCCAAACCGCCAAACGACTCTTTCCCAAAACCTTGGGCTGGCACAGCGGTTGCTGTATTTCCGACGAGCTCGAGATCAAAAAGGGAAATTCACATGGCACCATCGGTAAGCTCCTTCAACCGCTACAGCATCTACGATTTCCGCAATTTCTGCGCAATTACTGAAATGAATCCCGATGGTACGAGGCGCGAATCGAAACGTGAGCGCCATGACGATCGGCATCCCAGTTCGGCCAGGCGGGATGCTCGTGACCATGCGATCGGATTCGCAGAGCCAGTCGATTGAATGCTTATTAGCGGCAGTATCGGAAAATACCGCACCGGTTGGGAGTAGGATAATCCGGCCGGTTTGGCGATCGATTCGATTCTAGTTAGAAACCGACTACTCTTCAGTTCGGCCGAAAATCCACACATCAAAGCTCTGTGCGATATCAGATCTTTCTCGCTGCATTCGCACTCAGCCAACGTGATCGAGCAGCGCAGCGGCGTGACTGTTGCCGGAGTTCCGTCCAGCGGTCTTGAAGCCTTCCTTTGCACTTTTGACGTCGATTTCGATGAAATGATGCGTCAGCTCACATCCTTGCTGTGAATCCATCGCGAGTGCTAGATAGCATCTCTTTGATGCTTAAAGTGATATTTTGCAATGGTGCATCACGGACCATGGGAAATTGAGCTAAGTGAAATTACTGACGATAGGCTTCTTAGCTTTTGCCGCAGTGGTGTTGTCTTCCCAAATCGCGTGCGCGGGAACAATAAGCGTCGGCAAGGATATTAATTCGCTCTCTCGACCCTCGGCGGCCTGTGGAACCTTGCCTCCTGCCACTGATCCCGATTTTCTCACGCATTTGACCGCCTTCATGAATGCCTTCTGCTACAAGACTGAGAACTGGCAGCACGACGCGCAAGTGCGGACAAGCGACGCGGTGCATCCTTACGTGCGACTTTGGTACTCGCCAGCGTTGTACAAGTGGATGACTGAGGGCCGAGTAACCAATGTGCCGGACGGCGCAATGGTCGTAAAGGAACAATATCAGTCACTCGACTCGCCATTGATGGGCTGGACGGTGATGGTCAAGGACTCGAAGGTTTCCTGGGATGGCTGGTACTGGGGCGACCTGGTGTATCCGAGTCCGCCAAATCCTAACGCACTCATTCCGCAACCGGGCGAGGGATGTGCCGAACCTCAAGTGATCTTCAATGGGGTCGGGCTCCCGTGTCTGAATTGCCACGCATCAGCAATCGATAATCAAGGAACCTATTCGAGCACCGCCTATCTCTCAGCCCACTCGAGCGCCGGCCTGCGAAGTAGCCGCCCAACTGTGGATATGTATCACGTGATCTTGGCCGCGGAAGAGACGCTCGCGATTGAATCCGGCATTCCACCGACTCTCACCGGACTCCCTTTAGAGGACATATTCGGTGACTTCGATGTGCGACAACCGATTCCGTGCATGGTCTCTCAGGCGTTGGACCACGTTGTTTCCGCTGGTCAAGCGGTTGGCGGTCCTGCAGAATTCGTAACTTCGGACCAATGTTCGTCCTGCCATGACGCGAGTGGCACGCTCTTCACCCGCACGCCAAATATGATCTATCAGCCCGCGGCCTCGCCGCCGTCTGCGCAGCCTCCTCCACCTCTGAATCTCTCAACGTATGGCGAGTGGCGCTTTTCGATGATGGGTCTCGCCGGTCGCGATCCGGTGTTTCTGGCACAGCTCGATACCGAATCGACTCTGCACGCGAAACTGGCGGGCAAGCCGGACGGCGCGGCCTTCGTGCAGGATACGTGTCTCAAATGCCACGCAGTGATGGGCCAACGGCAATATCATATCGATAAGGGCTCCGCGCCTACCACTTTGTTCACTCGCGACCAACTCCAGGATCCGAATTCAAAGTACGGCGCGCTGGGCCGAGACGGCGTCTCCTGTGCGGTATGCCACCACATGTCGGCGGACAACCTTGGCGATCCTTCAACTTTCACGGGTAACTTCATTGTAGGTTCACCAGGCGAGGTCTACGGGCCATATCCATCAGATCCGGATCCGAGTGGGGCGAAAACCGGCGATAGTGTGATTCCCTTACCCATGGAGAACGCACTTGGTATCACACCGAAGTTTGGGGCGCATGTAAGCGATGCAAAAATGTGCGCGTCCTGCCATACGATCATCCTGCCGGTGTACGACGCCGACGGGAACCAGGTGATTGAGAACGGCCAACCTAAGGTTGACTACGAGCAGACCACCTTTCTCGAGTGGCAGAATAGCAAATTCTCGAACACGGCCTGCCAAACCTGCCACATGCGGACGAACTACGACCATCAAACGTTGCAGTTCAAAATTGCTAACATTGAGGACAACACATTTCCGGCGATACCTGAGACGGGACCGTCCACACGTCTTCCCGATAACGATTTGATATTGGAAGAACGTACGAGGTACCCGCGCCATGATTTGCTGGGCATCAATTTGTTTACGATGGAAATGTTCGATCAGTTTCGGACTGATCTCGGACTATACAAATTCAATCCCGATCTGCCGAACCCGTTTTACAAAGAGCTTTTCGGCCAGCGCACCGCTGTCGCCAACGCGATCGCGCAAGCCCAAGCGGAGACGGCGCAGGTCAGCATTCTTTCAGTCAGCAAGGTGGCCGGTATCCTGAATGCCGAAGTTAAAGTGCAGAATCTCACCGGTCACGATTTTCCGTCCGGTGTAAGCTTCCGCCGTGCGTTCGTCAATTTTCAAGTGCTCGATGCCCACGGTAAGGTCCTATGGGCCTCGGGCAACACGAACTCAGAGGGTGTCATCGTGGACACATCGGGCAAGCCGTTAATTAGCGAGTTCTTCAGCCCCGCGCAGCAGACCTATCAGCCGCATTTCTGGAGTGGAAACCCGATCACCAACGATCATCAGGTCCAGATCTACGAAGAACTGGTGGCTGACCCACAAGGCTTACTCACCACAAGTTTTCTAAGCCTCGATCACAAAGTCAAAGATAATCGTCTCCAGCCCGAGGGGATGTCGCCTACAGGTCCAAATTTCGATCTAACGGCGCCGGTCGGCGTCGGGGGTGATCCAAATTACACGGACGAAAGCGGAACCAGCGTGGTGCGGTATGAAGTTCCCGTCTCGAACCGGGCCGCGGCGGTGCGAGCAACCTTATACTATCAATCCATTCCGCCATATTATCTGCGGCAACGGGCGACGGAAGGCCAAGGCCCCGACACCGTACGACTGGTAAACTTCGCACGAGAACTGGACGTAAACCGGTATCAGGAAATTCGTAACTGGAAGCTCCAGATCGCGACCTCCGGTCCCATAACGATTGAATAGAAGTCTTGACGACTGGTGCAGTCTCGACTCACCGAGCAGGACTCCGAGCCCAATTGTTTTCCTATCTATCGATGGTGAAATCCGGCTGCTGCCATATTTTTCCTCAAACTGAGAAAACAAAACAGGATTGAATCCTATGCTAACTGAAACAACTATCTCAACATTTGCGCCTGGGCGCGGGGCCGTCATAACCGGCGGCGCAAGTGGTATCGGTCTCGCGACGGCGCGACAGCTGGCAGCATTCGGCATGCGTATATGCATCGCCGATCGAGATCGAGCTACGCTCGGAAAGGCGCAGCAGGAACTAACCGGCGTGGCCCGCAACGGCGCTGACGATGTGCTGGCGGTGGAGACGGATGTGTCATCGCCTGACGATCTCGAGCGCTTGGGCGAGCAGGCTTTCGGCCGCTTCGGCGATATCGCGCTCCTGATGAACAATGCTGCCGCATTTCGCGGCGGCGACGCACTTTCTGACCCTGAGGGCTGGCGCCGCATTCTGGATGTGAATGTGTCAGGCGTCCTCAATGGCGTTCAAAGCATTGGGCGTGCGATGGTCGAGCGCGGCAAGCCCGGCTTTATCGTAAACACCGGTTCCAAGCAGGGCATCACGACGCCACCCGGAAACACCGCCTATAATGTCAGCAAAGCCGCAGTCAAAGCATTGACCGAAGGACTGGCGCACACCCTGCGCAATCTTCCGGGTTGCCAGATCAGCGCGCATCTTTTGATTCCGGGATTCACCTACACCGGCGATGCGGCAAAGCGGATACCTGTGAAGCCGGCCGCAGCATGGTCGGCGGAGCAAGTAGCGGAGCGGCTGGTGCAGGGACTCGAGCGCAATGAGTTTTACATCTTGTGCCAGGACAATGAGACTACCCGCGACCAGGACGAGCGACGTATCCTCTGGGCGGCAGGGGACCTGGTCGAAAATCGCCCGGCGTTGTCCCGCTGGCACCCCGATTACAAAGACGCGTTCGACGCTTTCATGAGAATGCCGCGGCCCGCCGCAAAATGAATAATCGGAGTAAAGATGATGAGGTCGAAATCGAGTTCGACCATTAGCCATCGCGAGGTAATTCCAATGAATCTTTTGGATTGCCGACGGCATCGGAGCAAGCGCGTCATTTGTGGTGCTGCGGACTTGAATGCCATGGAGCCGCGTTTCTAAAGGTGTAGCAATGAGCAAATCCCAGGTTCTCACCAGCAATGACAATTCTGTAAAACCGACGGACCGGCGCTTCGGCTTCGAGGCGGACACTAAATGCCTTCCGATGTACGTCAAGCGAACGCTCGATCGACTGAAACTCAAAATAGGCCGTGCGCAATGGTTGGCAATCACCGATCAGGAGCGGCTGGCGATCGGCCGGGTCTCCGCGGAGAGCGAAGCGGATTGCGCGAGCGCGCAAGAATTGGTTCGTGGCATTCTCCGCCGCTATGGCGCCGAGCCGGAGTTGCTTCCCGCGAGTGTTGAGCGATCGGCCGATCCTCCCGCCGAAGTCCCTGCGGTCGTAACGGAAGGTGCTCTCGAAGTGGGATTTATTGTTGATCAGGAACAATGGTCGAAGCTGGATGCTGACCAGCGTTTTGCCCTGACCAAACTCGTCGATTCGGGCAAACAGAAAAAGCGCAAACGAGCCTTGATCGAATTTTTGGGCGAGGACAGTGAGCGCAAGGGAAGACCGTGAAGATTACCTCGCTAATCCTGAGGTAGATTGAATCGACGCTGCTCCGCCGGCCAACGAACGGCTTCCGTCCCTCGATCATTCCCGCGCAGAGCATCGATACCTCGATTTCCAAAGGTCGCATCGTTATCATGCCGCTGTCCGAGACGCTCCAGATTCCCATCGATGGAGAGAGCAAAAAGGAGGTCGGTTACCGATGAAACTCGCACTATACCTGCCCAACTTCAGGGACAAAGTAACTGTCAGCGAGATCGTCGATCTCGCTCACCTCGCCGAGGAGCTCGAGTTCGATTCCATTTGGACTCTGGACCGTATCGTGGTTCCGGAAGCGTCCGACCGTCAGGAGCTGCGCAAACCCTTCGGCTTCATGAAGGAGTTTCCGCTCGCCTTGCCCGTCGCTGCGAGGGGCGAGTTTTTGCACGGGCTGCCGCTCATTCCTTATCTGTCGGCTATCACGAAGAAGATCAGGGTTGGTGTCAGCGTGATCGACACGCCGTATCGCGCTCCCGGAGTTCTGGCTGCGGAGATCGCGACCTGGGATCACCTTTCGGGCGGAAGGGTCAACATTGGCGTCGGAACCGGCTGGATGCCGGAGGAGTTCGAGGCTGCGAGTGCCGGGCACATCTACGAAAGGCGCAACAAACACGTGATCGAGACGATCGAGATCATGCAGGGTATCTGGACGCATGATCTCTTCGAGTATCACGGCGAATTCGCCTCGTTTCCAAAATGCGGTTTCGGCGTGAAGCCGGTGCAGAAGCCTCATCCGCCGATCTTTTTCGGCGGCCTCGGGGTACCGAAGATCGCGGCGAAACGGGTCGCCAAATACGGCTTAGCGGGTTGGATCGGAATACAGGACACTCCGGAAGACATCGCGAAATGGCGGACAGCGATCAAAGATGAACTCGAAATGATCGGCAGTCCGCGCTCGATCGACGATCTCGAAATCGCCAGCATGCTCTTCTTCGACATCACGAGCGAAAAGACGGATCAGACTCCTAATGGGAAACTGACTCCGTCGATGACGGGCACGCCGCAGCAGCTCACCGATAACCTCAGGCGCTACAAGGACGCCGGCTTGACACTTCCGCTGCTCTGGCCTCCGTTTAGGGGCGTACCGACGGCGAAAACCATGGTGGATTTGAGAAGACTCAAAGAGGACATTCTGCCGAAAGTGCAGTAAGGAACCGTGCGGCATCGCTGAACCGATCGCGAGACGACGATAACAAACCCTTATGCTGCGCTGATCCGAAACCGCGGCTTCAAACTCTGCGACCTCTGCGCTCACTGCCAACAGTCAGAGCGTCGAGGTCATTCGTGTTCCCCTGCCGATACGCGCCTCGGTGCAGCGTCTGCCGCTGCGACGCACCCGCCTTGTGCGCCAGCCGGACCTGTGTTACCCGCAGATTTAGAACCGCTGGGTCACTTCCGAACAGCCGGGATTCCTTCGCGTAAAGGAGATTTAGATGCCCGAGTCCATCAAGCAAGATGCGGTCGTTGTGCGGAACGAAAAAGTCGTGCGGCGCTTCATCGACGCGTGGGCCGCGCTCGATGTGGACGCCGCGATGGCTTGTATTGCGGATAATATCGTCTATATCAACCAGCCGCTGGAACCCGTGGTCGGATCCGCAAACGTTCGCAAGATAATCCAGGGCATCCTCGAGCGCACCAGGAAAGTTGAGTGGAAACTGTTGAACGTCTTTGGGCGCGGTAACACGATTTGCACGGAACGGCTCGATTGTTGGGATTTCGATGGTCGCGGATGGGGTCTGCAACTGCCCTGCATCGGAATGTTCGACCTCGATGCAAACGGGAAAATCTGCGGTTGGCGCGATTATTTCGACAACCAGCTCTGGTTTAAGAACGGCGGTCCGACGCTGCATGTCTGAAGTGCGCGTCTCCGGGGGAGAATATATATGACCTCAATAGACCCGATCGTTGAGCGCAATGAAAAGGTGGTGCGTGAATTCATCCGCGGATGGGAGACGCTCGATCTTGCGCTGGTGATGGCACAGGTCACGGACGACATGTGCTACCTGAACCAGCCACTGGAGTCGGTTCGCGGCCGCGAAAACGTCGCTAAAATGATTGGATCGATCTTCGCGCCGGCAAAAAAGGTCGAGTTCAAACTGCTCAACCTGTTCGGTTCGGGCAACAAGGTATTGACCGAGCGGCTCGACTGCTGGGACTGGGACGGTAGCGGTTTCACGCTCAAGCTTCCGGTTTGCGGAATGTTCGAGTTGAACGAGGCGGGAAAGATTTACGAATGGCGCGACTATTATGACAACGAGCATTGGACCAAGTACGGCGGTCCCAGCCTGATTTTGTAGATTGATTTCGACCGCATGCGGAAGGTCAGATAATGAGTGACGGCCCGGCGTAGGCCTCACCAAGCAAAGTTGGAGGTGACGATGGCGTCATCGGAATGGAGTGAGCGCAGCATCTCACTCGCAGGAATCAAGCTCCCGATCATTACCGCCGGCAGCGGCCGTCCGTTGCTTGTTCTCAATGACGAGTTTGGATACTCGGGATGGTTTAAATGGCAGTCGGCGCTCAGCCGCGATCACACGCTGATCATCCCTATGGCGCCCGGTTTCGGGCGCGCGCCGCGGATCGAATGGGTCGAGAGCGTCCGCGACCTGGGTTGCCTGTACTCGCGGATGCTTCGCGAGGAGGGTCTGACGGATATCGATGTAGTCGGATTTTCGTTCGGCGCATGGGTCGCAGCCGAGATGATAGCGAGTTGCCCCCATCAATTTCGCCGCGCGGTGTTGGTTGCGCCTGGCGGAATCAGGCCGCCGGTCGGCGAACTAACGGACAGTTTCAACTATCCAGCGAACGACTTCGTGCGCCTGACGGTGCTCGATCCCAAGGCGACCCCGGAGTTCTCGCTGCTGTACGGGGAGCCTGGCCCGGATCAGGCGGAGCGCCTCGATGAAGCGCGAGCGCAGTTCGCACGCCTGGCATGGCAGCCCTACTTTCACAATCCGAGTCTGCCCTATCTGCTGGAAGGAGCAGGCGAGTCGCAGGTGCTGATAATATGGGGCGCACAGGACAAAGTGGTGCCGCGCTCCGCGGTCGAAAAGTATAATCAGGTAATAAAGGGCTCAAAGTTGGTGGTGTTCGATAACTGCGGACATCGGCCCGAAATCGAGCAGTCCGAAAAATTCGTCGGCGAGTTGAAAAAATTTTTAGCCTGAAATTCGTACGGACAGGCACAGACATTTTCGCGGAGGTAGCTGCCATGCACATGATGTGGTTCACCGAACGGGCATACCATTACGATCCGGAAGTCGAGCCGGAAAAGTATCACGCACTGGAAAATCAGATTCTGAAGATTCGCAGCTTCTTTGGCACGCCGAATCGCTTCTTCGACGCCGAGCATGGTGCTCGCCTGCTTAACCAGTATCTGGACGAAAAGGTCTATACCGATCAGGAGCTGTTGAACTTTGACGGCGTAATGCTCAACGAGCATCACGGCACTCCGTTTTGTATGGGCGCGGTGATGGATGTCGAGGCCGCCGCGCTCGCAGCCAAGACCAAGCGGGTCAAGATCGTGTTGCTGGGTAACCCGGCCGCCACTGTCGCCAATCAACTGCGCCTGGCCGAAGAGCTTGCGATGATCGATCTGATCTCGGGCGGCCGGCTGGTGTCCGGATGGGTGCGGGGCGCGGGCAGCGAACAGTTCGCCAACAACACCAATCCGGCGCTTAATCGCGAGTTGTTCGAGGAAGCGGTGGACTTTATCGAGAAGGCCTGGACCACGCCCGGACCATTTCGCTACGAAGGCAAGCGGCTGCATTTTCGCCACGTCAATCCGTGGGTACTACCGCTGCAAAAGCCGCGTCCGCCGTTCTGGATTCCGGGTCTTATCAGCCCCGACACCGTGGCCTGGTGCGCGCGCCGCCGTTATCCGTATGTCGCGCTGGCGACGCGGCTCGAACCCACCATGGACCTCTGGGAAATCTACGGCAAGACCGCAGCCGCCGAGGGCTATCAGGCCGGCCCGGAGAATTTTGGCTACTTGCAGCCGGTGATGGTGGGTGACAACCAGGCGCGTGCCGAGGAACTGGGGAAGCGGCTGCTGTTTGGCGGCGCCTTTGCCCATTTCGCGCGGCCCGAATGGATGTTCCCACCCGGCTACAACTCGCGTGAGGCGACGCGGCGCCTTGCGACGCTCGATGGTCCCAACACCTCGGGCAAGCCGATCTTCTCCGCCACCGGGGAGGAGTCCGAGGCGCAGATCGAGGAGATCAAGCGCGGCATCTACGCTGGCTATCCGCAAGTCCAGAAAGACCTGCAAATGATCGCGGGCACGCCCGATAACGTGATTCCGAAGCTCAAGATGATCCTCGAGGTGCTGCGCCCGGGGATTTTCTCTTTCTGGCTTGATGGTCCCGTTTCCGCCGGCGACCGCAAGCGCTGTCTTGAGTTGCTCAATCGCGATGTTATCCCGGCTCTGCGCGAGCACGGCAAGAAGCTCGGGCTGGTTTCGCCCTTCGAGCGCGCCCCCGGCTCGGTGCCTCTGGTACGCGAAACCGGATATGCAACGGTCTCAAATCCGGGCGCGCTGAATTACTCTGAAGCCGTCGCCTAGCGAGCGGTTGAAGAGGATTAGGAAAGTCCTCCGCGGGCCGCAGCGCAAATGTCGCTGCGGCCCGCATCGATAATCCGGGATACGCCCGGGTAGAGCACCGCAAGAATTTATGGCGATGAACGCAGAAGACGAAAAGTTGATCCTGGTGATGAATAAGGTCTATGCGGGTACGAAGGCGGACGCCCTGGACTGGCAGCCGAGCGAGGACCCAAACATTTTCGCCGTGAAACTCACTGATTACACGCTTTCACTCGAGCGTGCGCCCGAAACAGAAAAAACACCCGAAGAATTCAACTTTAGTATCGCGAATAGTGACGGGTTGGTCCTTCAGGAATTGGACAGTCATTTGGCGACCAAACACGGGTTCGCGGAAATGAAGGACCTCTTCGATCGAGCCCGACGTCATGCTGTGGATATAGATGGCGCGTTGGATGATCTGATCCGCGAACTTGACGAGTTATCGAGCGAAAGATCGTAGCGCAGGAATTCGGACTGCGCTTTATCTTCAAGCCTCTAAGCCCATAGATATCCGTTTTTTCGCGCTACTTATATCCCCATTCGCGACGCGCCCTTAAGCGAGAGTTGCTACCGTTACCGCAGCGGCTATTGGTTACTTTTTCGCAAGCGGAGCCGACTTCAGCAGTATCCAGCTTTCGAATTTGAGTGGCGGATTGTCCATTGGGGTGGGCGGCAGCACGATCATCAGGAGTGCGCGGTTGCGCCCTTCGCGCGCATTCAGCGTTAGCGTCTGTGCCGCTTGCGCCTTCGGCTCCCGCTCCTGCGACTTGCGATCGAACACCGTGGTGAGGTCGAAGCTCACCGCGTCATTGTTACGGCCCGCTGTAACGAAGTCGCCAGAGAGCGCGAGAGAGGTTCCACCGATTTCGAGATTAGCAGATGAGGGGCAGCCGAAATCGCACCCGATAAGTCCCGATCGTGTAATCCAGAAGGGCCCGATGAGGCGGTTGTAGGCCCCAGTATCCACGCTGATACCGATGGGCTCCGGTGGTACCGGTGGCGGAACGCTTACGGGAGATTCGATCGCTTCACCCCATTTTGTGAGTCCTAATGCGGCCAATTGCACCGCGGGAGGCTGATGTTTCGAAAATGGACTGTCCGTCACGCTACTGAAAATCGGAGCGAGGCGCTCCAGCGCGCCCAGATCGTAAAGCGATTTCAAAATAGATGCGACACGCTCGTTCGACCATACCAGGTATTTGAAGGTCGCGACGCGCGGAGGATCGAGCTTCAACCGGCCGTCGGAAAGCAACTTCGCTTTGTCCAGCACGCGCTGTAATTGAGCGAGCTGGCTGCGTACCGACGTAGCGGCAGATCCCCACGGTCCAAACGACGAAAGCACCAATCCGATCGCGAGGCTCGCCGGGATCACGCGCAAATCCATCCGGCCGCGTGTTGATCCGAGATACGCCACCATCGCCGCCAGCCACAGTGCGAAGAGCACCAGGCAGTAGCGTTCAGGTGTGACACCGTACTCACCAATCCGTTGCCAGACCGCAAGCATGAGCAGAACGGTGGGTAGAATCATCAGCCAGAACCAAGACCGCATAAACCATCGCACCGGACGGTAGCCAGCGTCGCGCCACGGATACGCCACCATGTAGCTCGCGGTGCCGATGGCGCCGAAGGCGAGCACTAACCAGCCGATTTCCCCTTTCGGCATTGACCGAACGATCGCAATTTTGAATGCATAGATATGCAGGACGACCGAATAAACCAGGATCAGCGGGACCAGGGCGAAATTGAGCACAGTCGAGACTGATTTTTCGATCAGGTCCGGATTGGGACTGAGGGCGAACGGCTGATCGAACTCCACCGGCACCATCGAGAGCGCGAACAACGGTGCGAACAATACTGCACCGGTAGTCCAGATGTGCGCGTGGGAATTGCCGACGGTGAAATCGAACAGGAAGGTCAGGCTCGCGAGCAACAGCGAGAGTCCGCCGCATACAATTAGAAGCGCACCCAGCGCCATCCCAATCGCGATGCCCAACTGTAAATTGAAGCGCCAGAAAGACTCGATTGTGCCGGCGCGGCGAAGGTGTGCCGTGCACATCGTGGCAAGGGCCAGGCCGAACAACGCGATCAAGCTCTGACCGTAAAGGTCGCCATGCGCGGACTGGATAGCGGCAGCAGCACCGGCGGCTGCCAGCGCAGTTCCGAGATTCCAAACGGTCGCGAGATTTCGGCTGAGCGCCCACAGATGGGCGGCGAAACTTGCCAGGAACGCTGCGGAACAGGCGAAGATCACCTGGCTTTCGAGTGTGTCGCTCATACGAATGATATGAGCGACTTGCAGATTGAGCAGGACCGCCAGGCTCGTTGCGATTGCGACCGGGATTGGAAATCTCAACAGCGATCGGACTTGTTCCGGCAGATTAAGGACTGTTTTCATCGATGCCGCGCGGTCGAGGAGACCGCGGAGGAAATGAATAGCACAGACAATTTGGAATGTTGATGAATCCGAACATCGCGCGGCGCTCCTTAGCTGCGGCTCGGCGCCCTATCGAGGCTCCTTCAATAGCAGGGAGGCCAGGGCTGCCGATCTTATCCGTTTTGCAGGACGCACTTGACCGGCGTAAGTTGTTAGTAACCGAAATCGGGCCGAAACAGGGACGGATAATGCTGCACGTCGCCCCTTCAAGGTTGAACCAGAACTAACTGCAGGCAGCCCTTGCCTGCGGCCCGAGATGAAGAGCCTAAAGGAGGCGCCCGACGATGGCCCGCACGATTCCAATGCGCAACGGCATTTTCCTTGCCCCGTTTCATTCCCTCGACCAGGATCCAACCGAAGCACTTCACCGCGACCTCGAACTACTCGAGAACCTGGACCGGCTGGGTTACGAGGAAGCATGGATCGGAGAGCACCATTCCGCGGGCTTTGAGATTATCGCTTCACCTGAGGTCTTCATCGCGGCCGCGGCCGAGAGAACGAAAAAGATTCGCTTGGGCACGGGAGTTGTCTCGCTGCCGTATCACAACCCACTGATGACAGCGAATCGAATCATTCAACTGGACCATCAAACCCGTGGCCGCGTGATGTTCGGCGTAGGTCCCGGCCTGCTCCCCTCCGATGCGATGATGCTGGGTATCGATCCAATGACCCAGCGCGATCGCATGCTTGAAGGGCTGAAGGTCATCATGCGGCTTTTCGATGGCGAGGTCGTCACCGAAAAGAGCGACTGGTACAACCTCGTCAACGCTCGCGCACATCTGCTGCCATACACCAAACCCCATCCTGAGATTGCGGTGGCGAGCGCGGTCAGCCCCTCCGGTGGGCGCGCCGCGGGCAAGTACGGCTTCGGGATGTTGTGCGTGGCGGCAACTAATGCCTATGGCTTCGATGCGCTCGCCACCAACTGGCAGGCCGCAAACGAGATCGCGGCTGAAAACGGCCGCACTATGGATCGCAGCCGCTTGCGACTCGTCGGGCCGGTGCACATCGCGGAGAGTCGCGAACAGGCGCGCAAGAATGTCGAGTACGGTATCCATCAATGGATGGAATATTTCGCGCGACTGAATCCGCTAGCGCCCAAATCAACCAGCGGCAAGGATCCAATCGATGACATGATCGACTCTGGCGCCGCTGTGATTGGCACGCCCGCTGACGCCATCGCGCAGCTGCAACGCCTCGAAGCCAAGCAGGGCGAGTTCGGCGCCTTCCTGCAACTCGCGCACAACTGGGCAAGTTTTGAGAACACCATCAAGTCCTACGATCTCTGGGCTGAGCACGTCGCGCCGGTCTTCAAGAACGCTAACGCAAGCCGTCAAGCGTCGTACGACTGGACGATGTCAAACGCGCACGACTTCATGGGGCAGGCAATGAACGCGGCAGCGGCGATGATGCAGAAACACGCCGAAGAGCGCGCCGCGAAGAAGCATGAGAACGGAGAAGGCGCCGGCGTCGCGCGTACAGCCAAGTAGTTCGGCGACCTCACCGGAAGGTACGGCGAAATCAGAGATCGACGTCGATCATCGTGCAGGCCCAAACGAGGCGAGCAACGCAGTAAAAAGGCCCTATGCAAGTCGTCGAGTTCCGCGGCGTCTTGCGTTCGCGAGATCAGCGCATGATCAGATTCAGTCCGGCCGCCGTCGTATAGCGAGCGTCGTCGTTATACTCCTTGGGCGCTTGTTCATTTATGTAATAGGGGCGGCCCATCGTCGGCTCGCTCGCGAATGAAGCATGATGGTTCTGGATGTCCCAGTAGCTCTCGACGTCGAGCGCAGCGGTGTTGACGGGACCGACTCCCGGAACGTCAACTTTTAGCGGGAATATGCCAAAAATCTTCCAAAGCTGCCCGGACTTATCGTAAAGCTCCCCCCAGAGCGGATAGGAAAATTGGCGATCAGCGTAGATCACGCGTTCGCCGTAGCAGTAACCCCTGGCCTTGGCCGGGATTTTCTTGATGCTGATTACATCGACGTCGCGTACCTGCCAGCTCCCCCATTTGGGGGTTGGGAAGCCCAAGGGCATAGCCACGTCGGCCGGAAACGGCGCCGATGGTGGGTTCGCGTCGACCAGGCCGATAATTTTGCGCTGCGCCCGGTATTGGACGTCCAGTTCCGTCAAGTTTGAATCGAAGCCATTGTGGAAATCCTCGAAGTTCACATCCATCCCAGCGCTTTGCGAGCAGCGTGCCGAGGTCGAAATCGATTGACTGCGGCGCAGCGACGGCAGGAAGACATAGGCCTCTTCGGGGCGTGCCGGGTCGGCATAATTAACAGTTAGGTAAGCCGTGTATTTATCCTGCTCCGGCTGAACAGTCATGAACCATTCGGTGAAATAGCGTGCGCCAGGACCTGCCGGTTCGGGGGGTGCATCGGCGTCGGTATTGTAGGCCAATTGGCGCTTGACGCCTACATAAGCTTGGCAGCTGTAACTGCCGTTCCCATCAATCGAGCAGCCCGAGCCGTAAGTATCGACCACCAAGTGAGGAATGTAGCGATACCAGAGATTGGCCAACGTCTTCCATCCCATGTGTGGTTCCGCTGGGTTTGGGAAAGGAATTCCGCCGTGGTAATTCGCCAGCGAGAGCCCGCCGGTGGGAAGTTCCACGAGCTGGACCTGCTGAGCGTATTTTTCGGTCGCCGCCAGATAGTTCTTCGGCAGCGGATGAATAATCGTCGGGCCTATTTCGATCCGCACGTCAGCAGGCATCTTCCAACTGTATTTTCCGCTGAACAATCCGATCATGCTTTCCGGCATGAAATCCTCGTATTGCTGCCAATTGGACATCGTGATCGAGGTACCCGGGGAAATCGGCAAGGCTCCGCCTGCGGGTGCTTCGCCCGCAGCGATCGAGACTCCAACCGCGCTCGACAACAAACCGAGCATGACTAACAGGCTGAGCAGATTCATTGCTTTTGTAACTTTCATCCAAGCGCGACCTCAGGGCCCTTTGGTACCACGACTGCGCCTCGCGATCCATTGATTTCGGCGATGGGTGTCGCACTCGTGAGGAACATCGGCGCGTCCTTCTTACCCTTCGCCTAGTCATTGAATTACAGGGGCGAGAGTCTCGATCGCCGTCACGAGTAATCTGACTTTCGATAGGTGGACCAGCGTGTTCGCCTTAGAATATTTGATCGGCGCGCCGCGCGAACCTCTAGTCCACCGTCCACATTTTCGAAATGAAGGGCGCCAGATACACGAAACAGAGCAAGCACCGTCCTCACGCCGACGCTACGCCTGACGGCACCATCGGAGTCTTACTCAAAGACACAAGAAGGCTCCCGCGCGGGGGACCTTCTTGTGTCTCTTACTGACGTTCATCTTCAAGGCATTTTCACCACTGCCACTAATCCGCCATGATCCGAGGGCCACAGTGGTCCTGCTGGACTCGAGACGCGATCCCAGAAATGGTTATCTATAACACCTTCCGCGACTCCCTTGATCCCGCCGTTGGTCAGCACCAGGTCAATGCGCTCCGAGAGCTCCGACGGAAAATTAGTCAGATCGGCTTCCTGACAACAGGTGTTACCAATTCGATTGTGGCCAACTGCCGTCCATATATCACCAAAGCCGGCGCCGAGCAGATTCTCATAGGTTGAAGTATTGTCAGGCAGATTGGGTAAGCCGTTAGCGTTCGAGTTGAAATCGCCCGCCATTACCACCGGTAGTGAGGTATCTGCCGGGCCGGCTATCAACTCGCCGGCTTGAGCCTCCTGAATGACGGAACTCAAACTCTCCAGATGGGTTGTTATAAAGCGAAATTTCTTCCCGCCCATGCTAACGTCCGCCGAAATCCAGCTGCGCGGTATCGTGATAGGGCCTAGCGCCGTCGAAACGGACAGGAGATTCGAATAGCTCGCCGCTTGCACATTCGAGAAACTGAGCCTCGCAGGTGGCAGATCGGTCCGCGCGAGGAGAATGTCACGATCCACAAAGTGCACATACCCAGGAGCAACGGGCGCCGTTATATCGAGATCGTCGATTACCTTTACCGGCGCGTAGTGTTCCCCCCTCAAAGCGAGTTCGCTTAATATCGATAGGAGGAAGTCATAGTGGATCGTCGAGCCGTTCGGACCGGGCCCGGACCACTGCGCAGCCTCTTGCAGGGCAACTATTTCAGGCTCCTCGATGGCTATTTTGTCAGCGATCCTGGTTGCACGAGCTGGAATGTCGCTCGCCTTAACTTCCTCCCACAGCAATGGCAAGTCTGGGTTTGGCGAATCCAGCACCGGAGATAAATCGGCGCCGAAGTACACATTGTGCGTCATGAGAGTTAGGAATTGAGCAGGGGCAGCCTCTGCCCTGACAGCGATCGAGACCAACGACACCAGCGCGGTTAAAGCGGCTAGCATCCCTCTGCATCGGGTCCATTTTAACGTCCGTGGCCTTTCCATATTACTTCCCTCCCTACGGTTTCGAATGTGAAAATCCTCTTCAAACAGGACTGCGATACTTGCGGATGAAACTATCGATGGCGGCGGAATCTTGCCTTTCATCCCTCCTACGCTCTGACCGTCGTGAACAATCGCGGCACAGATGTGCCTCGTCAGTGCACAAATGAACAATGTCGGCATGAATCTTCTTCTTCGATCGCACCTCACTAAGCCCGCCCATCCCGTGCTTCTGGCGCAATCCGGACTGTTGCACTAACCTGTCGAGAGGTTCGGACCGTAAGTTCACTGGCTTCGGAGACTTCAATGACTTCAGGCAGCGATCGCGAACGGCTGGATTCCTGGAAGACCATAGCCGCCTATCTCAAGCGCGACGTCCGCACCATTCAGCGCTGGGAACTCCACGAAGGTCTCCCGGTGCATCGCAAGCTTCATGACAAGCTCTCGAGCATCTATGCTTTTAAGGACGAGCTGGATCGATGGTGGGGTGGCAATCACTCCAGGACTCCAATGCAGCATCCCGAAGCTTCCGCCTTCCGCCGTCCATTACTAGCGGTCCTGCCGCTCAGGAATCTCAGTGGTAACAATGAGGAGGAGTATTTCAGCGATGGGCTCACCGAAGAGCTTATTTCGCAATTGAGCCGCATCAATCCGCAACAGATCGGTGTAATCGCTCGCGGTTCCACCATGCGGTACAAGGGAAACCCCGGTGACTTCAATCGCATCGCGCGCGAACTTGGCGCTAGCTATATTCTCGACGGCAGCGTGCGTCGAAGTGGCAACCAGGTGCGGATTGCGATCCAACTTATAGAGGTAAGCGACAACGGGCATCTCTGGGCTGACAGCTACGATCGCGGTTTGATCGATATTCTGGAGCTTCAGGACGAAGTGGCTCGCGACGTAACCAGGCAGATCGCAGGGCACTTGGCTGCGCGCGACGAGAATCGGCTTCGCCAGGGTCGTCAGGTCGTGCCCAAGGCCTACGAAGCATACCTTCGCGGCAGAGTGCTCTGGAATCAACGCAGCCCGAGCGCTCTCGCACGCGCCGTCACATTTTTCGAAGAGTCGATCTCGCTCGATCCCGACTATGCTCCCGCATACGCCGGTATTGCCGACAGTTATTCGATGCTCTCGACCACTGCCGTCGGGGCCTGTAACCCGGCAGAGGTTATGCCGAGGGCGAGGTTTGCCGCCGCTCGTGCGGTGGAACTCGACCCACTGCTCGCGGAAGCCCATACCTCGCTTGCCTGCGTCAAACTCTTCCACGAATGGGACTGGACGGCGGCGGGGAATTTCTTTGATCGAGCGCTGAAACTCAATAGCGGGTACGCCACCGGCAGACAATGGTACGCTGAATACCTGGGCTCCGCCGGTCTCATCGATGACGCCATCACTGAACTCCTCCGTGCACAGGAAGTCGATCCGTTGTCCCTCACCATTCCGGAGGCGCTCGCGTCAATGCATTATTTGAATCGCGACTATACGCAGGCGATTGCGCTGAGCCGCCGTACCCTTGAAGTGGAGCCGGGCTTTCCGCTCTCTTATCTGAATTTGGGGCGTGCCTATGTGCAGCAGAGAATGTTCCGGGAGGCGATCGCCAACCTCATGGAAGGCCGGAAGTTACACCCCGACAGCACCGCTATCCTGATGACACTTGCCCACGCCTATGCCGCCGCGGGCAAGGAGCAGGAGGCGCGCGGCGTACTGGCTTCCCTCAAGCGCATCGCACGGCGGCGCTATGTCCCCGCATTCCATTTCGCCGCTACTTTGGCGGCTCTCGGCGATCATGAACAGACTTTCGCCTGGTTGGAACGCGCCCGGCAAGAACGATGTGATTATTTTGTATATCTCGATCGCGAACCGGGAGCGGATTCAATACGCCACGATCCCAGGTTCGCTGAAATTGTCCCACGATCCCCTGTCGATTTAACACGCCCACCCACGGAACGTCCCGAACCCATGCCCGGAGCGCCCTCAAATGGTTGAGCAGGATCGGGACCTCCATACCGTCGAGGCTGCAATGATTGTAAGGTTTCGCTTCGTCAAACTTCATCCTTAGTGGAATGCGACAACGGAATGCTGAACTAGAATCACCCCACCCTTCAGTGAAGGATTTCCTTGCCAGGATTAGGCCGCGGTACGAGGGCGTCAAACCGAGGATCCGAGCGAATCGGATCTGTCGCCGGCTCCTTAGGTAGATGCACCATGTAGTCGCAGCGCTCCACGTAGGCTCGTCTTAGCCAAAAGAATGCCCGATCCTTTTCGCGAAGATCGGTATTGATCGCTCCCGTATAGAACGACGGCACACAGGTCTTCCGTGCGAGACGCGCGAGGTCAGTGATCTTATTTCTGGCTTCGTTCTTTTTGCCCGCCATGGCGTACGCATATCCGAGTTGCAGAGTCATCGCGGGGCTTTCGCCCGAGAGAGAGCTAAATCCGATGCTGGCAGAGGCGCACGCAGCGTTGGGTTATTCGGCGCTCTGGTATGACTGGGATTGGCCGACGGCCGAGCGACATTGACACGACACCATAGGACTGTCGCACTTCGCCTTGTTCCCCCGATCGCTCGCAGACCTGGCCTTTCGATTTTTCAAAAGCGACAAAGCGCGACAATGTACGTCATTCGCTTCGTGTCGCCCTTCCCCGTCTTCGCCGCTTGCCTCCACGATCGTACATTCCGCGTGCGACGACAATCGCGACAGGATTGGTGAGGCAGCTATGTTCCATCGAAAAAATCTGCGCTACCTGGTACCCAGTGGCGTGACCGCCCCAAGCGTGGGACTCGCGGTGTTTGCGTTGATCAAGGCCAGTACCGGTGAATACCAAACTGCGGCCTGGATCATCGTATGGTACGCGCTGCTGGACCGCGTGGATGGTGTTACTGTTACCTTTCCGGTAATCATCGTTGGAATCATCGCAATTGACGATCTGGGCGCAGCCCACGCTCTGCCGCTGCTGCCACTGGCAGCGGCGGTCGCCTACTCAATCCTCGGGTTTGTTTTCGGCACGGTACGGAAAAGTCGCGAAAACCACGCGCTCGACACCGTCCGGATTGACCAGTTGCAAACACAGAGTGCCACCTGGTCCCCGCGGAACAACGTGCAGGCAGTGTCCGCCCCTGAGTCCCTTGAGCGAGGGGAGGAACCGCGTGCGCACGAGCAGTGTCAATTTACAGAAATGACGGGTGCATTTCGTAAAGAGGGCGAATACTGGACGGTGGCATGGGCTCAGTCCGAATCGAAGCTGAAGCATCGCAAGGGACTGGATTACATCGCCTATCTGCTGCGGCATCCGGGACAGGAGTTCGGCGCGATCGATCTTATCTCCGCGATACAACCTGGCGGTCTAGCGAAAGGCTCAACAAGTAGGGACGGAACCCACCAGGAACACGATGGCATCGCCCGCAGCCTCGGCGACGCAGGCGCGATTCTGGACGCAACCGCAAAGGAGCAGTACAAACGCCGACTTCAAGATCTGCGCGAAGACCTCGAGTCTGCCGAACGAGACAACGATCTCAGCGGCGCCGACAAAGCCCGCGCCGAGATTGAGTTCATCGAAGCGGAAGTTGTCGCAGCGGTCGGACTCGGCGGACGCGATCGAAAAAGCTCTTCACATGCCGAACGCGCGCGTCTGGCCGTGACCAAGGCGATCAAGACGGCCATCAGCCGGATTCGTGAGGTTGATTCCGAGCTGGGTAAGCACCTGAGCCTCAGCATCCAGACCGGATACTTTTGTACCTACGTTCCTGCGCAACCGATCACCTGGCGACTTTAGCCTCGGGCGGCACTGAGGCACCAAAAGTCGTACTCCAGCGTATTCACGTGCTGTGCACTGACCACGACGTAGGAGCCGGATCTGCTGCTGAAATCGTACCGAGGGCTCATGAAATCAGAATTCCTTGCTGGCGAACGGCGTCGATAAGATACCGGTGCCGCTTGCAGTCGTACATCCCCTGGCGCCGGGTCCTTTGGCGCAGCCCCAGAAGTTCAGTGTCGCATTGGCAGTACCAGCGTTCAGAGTCTGCACTCCCACGCCTTTGCCGAGTAAGTCGTTGAGGTGCATGTCAACACTGGCAGGCGTATTGACCACGACATCGAGGGCCTCGTCCGTGATGTAATTATCAGATATGACGGTGCCAGTGGCTGCGGAGAGGCCGAAGACGTTGATCCCGGTCGAGCCCGAAGTCGCAGCATCACCGGTATCGGCGTGGTTTCCTCCAATTGCATTATTCACGATAATGTTGTTTGTCAGATCCTCGCCTGGCGCGTGACTGTGCATCGTGACACCCGGCAAGCCATTGTTAGTGAGCGTGTTGCCAACTACTACGTTGCCAGAGGCTATCCCGCTCGCGGCCCCATCGAAGATTCCGACGCCGGCCCCTGCACCTGGGGTAGCAAGCCCGTTCGACGTGGAGAGGTTATTAGAGATCGTGTTTTGCGTCACGCCGAGCGGCGTACCTGGCCCGGCGATTGATGCGCGCGGATGCGAGGCGAGAGTAATTCCGCAGTCGAACGAATTATTGCTTACGATATTGCCCGAGATGAGATTGTTACTCGCAGCCGCCGTGTCATCCGAGATCAGGATTCCACCCGAATTCTTTTCAACCAGATTGTCTGCAACGGCGGAGTGATTCGCTCCCAGCAGGTGGATGCCCTCGCCGCAATCGTCACCCTCTTCCGTTTCGAACGACGGCAGTCCCGGACAAGCGGGCGTGGCTATCACCAATGACTTGTTGTTATTGGAAACGATGCTTCCGGATATTGTGACCGATGAAGCGTTGGCCACGAGGATACCTTCGAAGTTCGCATTCTTCACGGTGAATCCGCTAACCGTGACACCGCTCAAACCTGGATTGTCAACGCCGTCAACAAAGATGCCGTTGGCCAGACCAGTCGCATCAATGATTGTGTTCTTCGGATTTGCGCCGATGAGGGACAGGCTTTTGCCGACAACGATGTCTTCATCGTAGGTTCCCTTTGCGACCTGGATCGTATCGTTGACCGTGGCGGCGGTAACTGCAGCTGTGATCGTTGCGAAGCATCCGCCCTTTCCCGTCGGGTTGACGCACAGCGTGGCGGCGCTCGCGCCCTGCGCTCCAGCGAAGATTAGCCAAACAGCGAAAGTAACAGTAGCCTTTGTCCAAACTCCAAATCTGTTCGAATTAGAACGCACAGCTCTCATTGTCCTCCCAGCAAATATTCGATCCCTTGACACGATAGCTCGCAAGCGCCCTAGATTTCACCGCGTGATCTGCCGACGGTCCCGGCAGATCTCGTGACTGCCTGCGTCGATTTATTCATATCGATCGTCAAAGCGTTCGAGCACGCGTAACACGCAATCGGACAATCAGGCTTGCAGAGCCCTTCTTGTGTCTTCTCCTAACGTATAACACGAACGGCTTGAGAATCGCGTGCTTCGGCACCCTGAAGTGGAAATTCACTACCGGCGTGATTGGACAGGTAAACTCATCTGCTACGGCCTTTGGGCAAGACTCGATCGAGGGCTTCTCCTACCAGAATCGCGAGCCAGATCCATTTGGGCGCGCCTATCTCGGGATAGGTGTGCGCGACACCGCTTGGCGGGTCAAACGCCAGTCTAATTCTTCGTTCGAAAGTTTGAATTCGGCGGCTTCGAGGCAGTCGTCAACCGATTGCGACGACGGAACCGCATTCAGTGGCGGTGTATATGAGCGGCAGCAACTTGTTCTTGGTTTACTTTCGGCTTTGGGTCGTGGGTAGTAGGGATGAAGCTGTGGCGGTTGCTAGTCATGGAGCGGCGAAATAATAGTCTCAGGAGGCAGAGTAGGCCGAGAAAGGAAGAAAATGGATTCGGGTTTGATACTGCATCATTATGATTTTTCGAGCTTTTCCGAGAAGGTTCGGCTCGTATTAGGCGTAAAGAATCTATCGTGGAGTTCGGTCGAAATTCCGTCGACACTGCCGAAGCCGGACTATCTCCCGCTCACCGGTGGATATCGCCGGGCACCATCGCTGCAAATCGGCGCTGATATCTACTGCGATTCGAAGCGGATTATCGAGGAGATCGAGCGACGGTTCCCCGAGCCTTCGATATATCCCGGACACGATCGCCTTGCGCAGCGCGCTTTCACTGCTGCGCTCGAACGCTGGACTGATTCGATCCTGCTGCGTACGACGATTAACTACATTTCGAGCGCATACCCCGAAGGAGCCCGCTTTACTCCGGCGTTCCTGAACGATCGCGCCGAACTGCTTGGAAAAGCACAGCCTGGGCTCGGCCAGACGGAAGCCAATGCCGCGAAGAATCTGGTGCAGTTGCGCCCGCAGCTGCGTTGGATTGGCGATATGTTGGATGACGGGCGGCCGTATATGCATGGCGACGCGATATCGCTGGCCGATTGCGTGATCTATCATGCGATTTGGATTATGGACCAGCTTGCCTACCGGCGAGTGGCGCTGATTTCCGATCCTATCCGCCGATGGATGGATCGGGTTGCTGCGCAAGGTCACGGCACATATGAATCGCTCACCGCGCTGGAAGCGCTGGATATCGCGGCATCCGCTACTCCGCTTGCCCCCGCGGTCAGCCAGGTTCTGGAAGGTGATCCAGCGGTCGGACAAATGGTTGCGGTCGCGCCGATCGACACGGGGCGGCGAAATTCAACCGTCGGCAGGGTTACTTCGATCGATGCATTGCAACTAACGGTAGCGCATCAGAATGATCGCGTCGGAGAAGTCGCGGTACACTTCCCGCGCCTGGGATACCGCGTCCGCCTCGCGGGTGCTTGACTCCGACGGCTCAGGCACCGCGCGAGCCGAACCGGTTTTCGGAAAGTCCCTGAAACGCCACAGATGCGGGTGCGATCCTGATTTCTGCATCGACAACGAGCGCGCAATCAGCGGCGACGATCCACCATCGCTTTGGCTCAATTGTGTTTCAAATTGGCTCCCTAACATGCCGCAAAGACTGGATCCACCGGGCGAAGGGCACGAGAATGGAACACCTCCAGCAAATGGCGGCCTGTAATATTCGCTAGTTGAGTAACTATCATGGAAGAATCAGAACAGATTGATCGTTCCACTCTGCAGGCCGTCGTTGCGGCTGCCGCGGAGGAGTTCGAAGGCGAGGTTTTGTTGCTGGTGCGCGATGGCAGGAAGATGAGGCTCGGCGCATCTGAGAGTGCCGGCCTCAATGCGCGAGTGATCCTATCGCAGTGCCTGAGAGGTCTGAATCAATTGGAGGAGCGACCTGTCGACACAGCAGCCCTGGCATTTGTCCGCGTCGTGTCGGAAGAGCTGAAGAATGATCAGGTGATATTGTTGATCGTGCGCGGGCAAGGCGACATTCGACTAACGGCAGGTGCCGGATCCAATGGGAAAGTTCGCGACATGTTGAATGACGCTTTGAACTCTGTAGGTGGGGAACGCCGGCGGCTGTAGTTGATCCACAGCCATACTCGAACCGATTAGCGCGGCTGAATGGTTGCGACGAATAAGTGGCGGGAGTTTCTGATGGGCCCGTCGACTTACAGTGAGCGGACTCCGAACTTTGCGAAAGATCAAACCTTCAGCCTACTCGGCACGTCTTCGACGCGCCTCGGATGACTACACGGCTGGCAGCTACTTTGACAGCCAAGACGATGAACGTGCGTTTTCATGTCATTACCGATAAGAAAACCATTCATAAAAATATGTGCTATGGCTTATTCCCCGCTACCCTTTTGCGCGAGCTTGCTTTCGTTTATCTCAAGCGCAAACACAATTACCGCAATTACGATGATAACCCTTGAGACGGTATCAACGACGGGCGTTCTGCTCGCATGTGATAGTATATATTTGAACAAGGAGAACGGTCTCCCTTTTGAGAAAGAGGACCCAAGAAGAAGGCGCGTCCATTCCTCAAGTTCTTAACTCCGCGCGCCCCGGATCAGAACTTTTGAAGAGACGATATCGCGAAAGGGCACCGGCTGAATTCGCGACAGAGAGGATCGAGCCTCAATCCCGCGTCAGCGTGCGAAACCGGGATTCTCAGGCGCCCTTAGGTCGAACAAACTCCGCGAACATGCGAGCTATCTTCGAACTGCGTGCAGAGAACGCGAAAATCAAAGACTGGTTGGCGGAGAGGGGGGGATTCGAACCCGGCGCACAGGGTAATAACGGGACAAAAAAGGATGAGAAACCGGAGATTTAGCGCTTTGCGATATCCCGTTATTGCCCGCTGATTCCCGCCATTTGGGCACCCGGTGCCCGCTGGTTCGAATGAACATTTTCATTCATCGTCATGAAGCACCTTCCGGGTAGTCAGTAGGGGGCGAGCTTTTCGATGTCTTCCGCGAAGCTTTTCAAATCCTTCACCAAACTATCAAATCGATTTTGTCTCTTTAGCCAAGACCCCGCTGAGCCCAAATTGTGCTGATTTGTCGCTTCTTTTGCTCGCGTCTTCGAGGTGGAACTTTCGTGCGCGGCATAATTCCTGAGAGCACACAATTTTTGAAGAGGCTCCTTATACTTCCCTTTTTTGGCGGTCTGGACCAGATAATGGTCTTGAGGCACAAAATTTTTGAGCGTACTGATTAATCCATCTCGTCCCTTGAAATCGAAATAGCCATCCCCGATTACCAGAAATTCACAAACCTCGTCCGTCAGATGTTTGGGAAAGCTGACTCCGGAAAGTTGCGACAATGTGCTCGTGTCATTATTAATTGCGCCGACAAGGGCATTTAAAATCAAATCTTCGAACACCCGATAGAGGCGGATTACGGCATATTCATGAACCCATGACTGTTGCTCCTCAGAAAGACTAGCCTTGCAGTGTTCTAAAAAACTAGAAATCGCATCTGCTTGCTCCGCAAACTGCTTAGCGGTTTTTTTGACGCTCTTCTTTTTTGGCATTTGTTGTTATGTCCATTGCTGCTGCTTGCAAATCCCAACAGTCGAGCTAACAGACTGAATGAAGATACTTCCCAGTCGGGCCTGTTTGCCGCGTATGAATACTCACTAGACAAGCGCCCGTAGCCACGCATGGAAATAAAGTCATCTCAATATTATCCCATCCGAACGCAGCAGTCTGAAACGTTCGACGAACCTTATTTCCCGGCATGCCAATCCGCCCACGAGCAACGCAGATATTAAATAATCCAGGTCAAATATTTCATGCAAAAGCTTTTCCCGACTCGGGCTTTTGTCCAGCCCGTAGCTTGCAAAGAAATCGAGACCAGCGAGTAGCTGAACTTGAATCGAGCGAAATAGCGCCCAATCTTCATCAAGCAGTTCGGGCGGCGGAAACGATGGGGGTCGGTGGTTTCCGTAGAACTTCCGCATGTCCTCATGATCATCCCGAATTTGCAGCGACAGTTCGTGGACCTTGGCTGGTATTTCCTCCGGCTTCGAATCCTTGAGGGCCGGAATCTCACTGAACATTCTCCAGACTTCAGTGAGCGCATGAAGTCTCTTTTCCACTTCCACAGCCCGCGCTTTCGTGGACCGAAGCGCATTACCGTCCAACTCAAAAAACTGCCCAGTTGGGCCCCTTTCCGTTCTAAAATTTACTGATTTAGCTCGCAAAACCTTTGATGCTGGCTTTAAGCTCGTCCCTTCCGCTCGAAACATCTCGCCCATTCCGGGAAGCAGGACGATGCTGTCCTCGATGCTGTGAAGTTTAAAGAGATTCGCAATCCGCCTGGCGTCGCGCTTTCTTAGGTGCTCATGGATTAGGACCTCGGTAATGCCGAAAGTCCATTTCTTCTGGGCGTAATATTGCAACTGCGCGGAAGTAACTCCATCGAGAAAGCTTTTGTCCAACACCGCGAATGAACCAGAGGTTTCGACGCCGAATGGGAATCGTGTTGCGATTTGCTTGCTCCATCCAACACCACTCGGCAGAGGCAGGAGAGCTTGAGGACTTAATTTCGTCCGAAATAGCCTTTTCGGTGGGCTGAAAAATCTTGATGCGGCGGATTGTACTTCGACCCGCGTGGTATCAAAGCTACCTCGCTTAAATTTCTATGCACTCCGAGGAAAATTACCCACGACTCTACTAGCTTTCACGCGCGGCTGAAGAACATTGTTTTTGCTCTTTATGGAGTGAAGCTTTCGGCGGCTCTTAGGCCAACGCCCAGTCTCACGTGGCACCAGCGCCGGTAGCTTTTCGCCCTTGTGACAGAGAGCGTTCGCAGTAACCGGCAAGCCCTGTCGCATTTGAGCCGCCTTGAGAACTGGAAATTCCCTACCGTAGATAGTTCTCGGCTTTCCGAGCTTGCCGCCGGCCAGAATTTCCCACCAGTTTCGTCGCGTCCGCTTTCCATCCGCTTTCCAAGTGATGATGAATCCGTCAATCAGGTCCGCGATTTCGTCGTAACCATTATCGCGCAACCATTGTCGAAGGTCTTGTTGGGCCATAAGCGTTATTCGTTGTTGTCAGCTCTCAACCCTCCAGATGTGAAGCCTAGTCCGGAGGCCGCTTTCGACCATCCAGATTTCAGCTTCGCCGTTGACCACTTGAATTATGCTTTGTACGAACAAAGCGTTGAAGAACCAACGAATTTTCTTGGCTTCCTCTTCGCCACTTTTGTCGCTGGGGTTCGGCTCTAAGTCTATAAAAGATTCGGCAATACCAACCGGGCTTTTGGCTGGTATACCGCAAGGAAAGATAAATCTCACGATTGCCGTGGTTTCATCGATTAGATACCGGTCGCCATTCTCTTCGATTGTTGCGGCAGCGGTTATGGTCATCAGATTTTGCGCTCGAAAGCGCCCGCTGACTGTCGTAACCGAATAGCCCTGAAATCGCGCGGCAAGCCAATCGCACAGTCTTCCAAAATACGCGTCCTCGGTTTCGCCTGCCACCCCCGGGAATTGGGCCATCAATGTATTTCGATTGACCGCTCGCAAGCGGGAGAGAATGGTATCTTTGTAGAATAGTGCATCAAGCGCAGTCCGCAGATGGGTCTCATTCGTCAACGGCATGAAGAACTCAAATACAAGCACTGCGTCGTGACGAAACAACGTGTAGTCCGACGAGACCTGCCGGACCTGTGTGACATGCCGTTGAAATGCCTCCCATTTAGCGAACGGTCGGAATGCTTCGCTTATCCGGAAAGAGTTGTTACCGACAGGAAGAACGAGCTGCTTGTACTGTTTGGACCAGTACGTATCGAAAGTACTACCGCTCCAGTCGGTGTTGCTTTCCAAGTCAGTTTTTGTGAATGGTTGCTGTGACCTGAAGTGGTCAACAAAGAACTCAAAAACTTTAAGTTGGTTTTCGATGTTCCCCACTTCTTAAAGTTTAGCCAAATTTGCCCTCGCAATGAAAGATTCTAATGTCAGAATTTCCACTTTTCCTGACATTTTGAGGTGTTTAGTCAATCCACCACTAGCGTAGAATGTCCTGAGCTTCCAGCCGCTACCCCCCAAAACCACGTAAGCCTTTTCGTATTTGCCTGTAGTCAGCGCTTCCTCAAGACAAATCACCTCAAATGGCACCTTTTGTTCGGCAGTCCCCGACACCTGCTGCCACTTAACCGAAATTAAAAATATCGCATCGTTCTTCTTGGCTATGAGGTCGACGATATGCGAACCACCACCAATTCGCGTTCCTATTCGTACCTGAGTTTCATAGGAATACCCGCCCCTTTCTAAAGCGGGCAGAATCATCCGTTCTAAAACTGCGCCGGTGCCCGTATCTCTGCCCACTTCTTTATAGGTTCCTGAGGGCTAGTACTTCTGGTGCTGGAGAGCGGTCACCTGTGCAGCTAATACGGCGCGGAGCGTTGAGAGCAACGAGCTTGAAACCTAGCTTAGAATAAAGTTCGTTGATTCGGTCGGTTGCTTGATTGGAGAGTACAACCGGGCCGGTATGACGCGCCAACCAATTTGCAAGCCGGACTTGGTCATCCCAGTTGAAATTTTCTTTGGAGTACGATGTGAACTCAACGTCGTAAGGTGGGTCCGCATAGATAAAATCATTTGGTCTCAAAGTCAGCTGCTCGAAATCGCTACAACTAAATTCCCACTTGGCAAACGCCTCGATGTACTCGCTAAAATCCGTCTTGTAGTTGATGTTCTTGTATCTGCCAAAAGGGACGTTGAACTCTCCTTTGCGGTTGAATCGGCAAAGACCATTGAAACAGGTCCGATTCAAATAATAGAAAAGGCTGGCCGCTTCTTTAGTCTCGCACTTATCCGAACCAATTAGCTCATTGAAACGGGCCCTACGAGTATAGAAGTAGGTCGCCTCGTTCTTCATTTTGAGAGTTATCTTGAGACCTCTCTTTAGCCAGGAGTAAAAATTTATGGCGTGGGGATTTATGTCATTGATTAGGGCTTGTTGGGGTTTCAAGCCGAGCGAGATTGCGAGACCACCGCAGAGGGGTTCGACGAGACGCTGCTCTCCATTTGGCTTCCAAAGTCGGATGAGATAGGGAACGAGCCAGCGCTTTCCGCCAGCCCATTTAAGAGGGGGCTTCGGAGAAGTCTGCGACACCGCCAAATCCGCAACCGCTGCCATCAGTCGGACATGCTACATGATTTTTTCAAGGACCTCGAATAAAAGTAATTCATTTATCCAGAGGGAGAAATCTCAATCCGGAACCTCATATCATAGAAAATCTGGGGGTCGAGCGGAACTCCGTCGGGTGCCGGCTCCCACCGAGCTTCTCGCCGCCGAGAGCAATCTCGTATATCCCGAATACGCCACTGGCACAACCTGACTCTCAGCTCAAATCGGAACATCAGAGGCGTCGAACGATACGGGGCCAGCTTGAATCCTCCGGATTTGACGAATCAAGTTATGCACAGTTGCAGCATGCCACCGTTTCCCTCGAGCAGTCGGGATAGAGCGCCGGTTCATAACCTCTGTAATCTGCTTCACGGTCAAACCGCGACCTCGAAGTTCAGAAATCACTGGACGAAGTTCTCGGGCGCGTTCAATGGCCAACGCGTGATTCCGCTTGGATAACACCTCGCGCCCATAACGCCCAAGAACCACACCCCGCGCCTTCGCTGCCGCAAGAGCTGCTTTAGTTCGCGCTCGTATCTGGTCGCGTTCATGTTCCGCGAAAGCCGCGAGCATGTGAATCATCAATTTGTTCGCGTGAGGATTATCGACAGCAACGAACTCCAGACCGGACTCCATCAATCTCGATATGAAAGCGACGTTGCGAGCGAGCCGGTCGAGCTTCGCGATTAAGAGTGTAGCCTTGTTTCGTTTGCACAATTCAATCGCGCATTGGAGTTCAGCACGATTGTTGCGGCTGCCACTCTCAACTTCCACGAACTCGCCGACGAGTTCGCAAGCTTCGCGAGCCACATAGTCACTTACCGCGTGTCGCTGCGCCTCAAGTCCGAGACCACTATCACCTTGCTCAGTTGTACTTACTCGGATGTAACTGACGTATTTTGTGGCGCTCATTGAATATTCTGCGGAATTAATATGTATATGAACGTATGTATATTAATGCCGCAAGTGAGAAACGCCAACCGATTGCTCGTCGACAATAATTTCTAGGCTCTTGTTTTCTTTCATCGCGGAAACAAGTCAAGGTGGTAAAATCACTCGTGGGGCCAAGGCGAGCACGCAATCTGAATCATCGCTGTCAGGGTCTCGATGTTGAAGATGCCGCAGACGTTTAAGCACATTCCTTTTGGGCGGAGTTCAGTCTCAAGTCGGCCTTCGAGCATCGTAACGACAGTTAAACTCGTCAAGTAAACTGTCTACCAGCGTCTTTACCTTTTCTTGAAGTGTGTTTGTTTCGGACACAAACCGTTTATAAATATCGTCAACCGCCTCTCGATAAACGGCTTCAATATCAAACTTGTTTGTCCGGCCCCCAAAACTCTCGATAGCGGATGCAATTCTAAATATTTCATCGTCCTTCGTTCCAAGGGTAACTGTTCCCTCATGCGCGCGACTGTTCCTATCCTCACGCACGCTCCGGCCACACTGATTGATTTCCTTCAAAATAGCTATCACATTAGGGTGGGTTTGTAGAATCGCCTTTTTTATCTTGCCGATATTTAATTCCAGTTCGCCCAGTCCTATCTCAAGCAAATCATTTACGAAGTGCAGGGAGACATCCCTAATGCTCGAGAATCGATAGAGCGCCAAATCCTGAATGGACATCAGCCACTGATGCCTAGATATGTCCTCAACGGTAGATTTCACTGGTAGGGGTTCAACTCCAAGCATCTGTGGCACCATGCGCAAGTGTATAAATAATCGCTCCAAATTATCGAATCTTGTCGCGACCGCCCAAGCATATGCCATATGAGGCATTTTTTGTTCAAAATCATACCAGTCTTTGAAGACATGTTCCTCTAGGTTAAATCGAGCCACTATTTCATAAACCACGTCGCCCTTGAATGTAGTGTCTTCCAGGCCCCACCATTGATACTCTAAATGCACTTGCTCTGTTGCCATTTGATTTCGTCCACCACTGATTCCAATGTGGTGTTCTGTGCTTTTGCTGCTGCACTATTAGACGATAATAAAAGATGAACCTGAGCCGGTATAAACCTTCCACGGTGCTGTATTGGCCGTGTCGTACATGTGCTCAATAGCATTAACAGTGCGTCCTATGGCCAAGCGGTACGAGCGTTCTTCCATATTTTGGGGCCCTGCAAGAAAGGTTCTAATATCTATTGGCACGGCCTCAACGGTTCCTTGTTCAAAGTGCTCTGGTCGAAATAAGCTAAGTAGTCGCTCTTTCAGTTGTTGCTTTTGCGGTGAGTGTTCGGCTAGACCCGAATTGACAAAGAATATCTTTCGTAAAGAGATGTTTTCCTGGAGGCCTGCAGCGACTAAATACCTGAAGTGTAAGTCAGTCGCGGGAATTGAATATCCCATAATTATAATTCTTGTCGCCGTCCTCAACGCAGCCACAGCCTGATTCCATACGTCGGTAAGAGGAACAGTTAGTGACTTACTCCACGTGGGCGGCACAAGGAATGGCATGCCTCCTTCTTTATGCGTTTTAAGGTCCGTGTAACTATCGTACACCGAGACCTGTCGTAAGGCGGCAGACACTCTGTTTACAAAAGCTGTCCCTTCCAAATCGGTTAACGGGTCACCCTCAAGGGTTAGGCCAATTTCGGCGATATTAGCAAAGGCCTGTTCGCGTTTATAGAAACCGTGCGTGTACCAATTAATTGAACCGTGCAATTTCAGCAGCTTCAATGCTTCATCTTGAAGCGGAGAACTAACGAAACCCCGAACACTATCATGTGTAAGTTTGTTGCCAAGGACCGCGTATGTATAGCCGATTCCTAAATTACGCAGAGCGTTCTCGACTATCAGGTCGTAATTGAGACTGATGATAGTGTTCCGGCGGTTCGCATCTCCTTGCTCGAAATATCCACACATTAGCCCAAGATAATATTCGTATGGCGAGCAGCTGTACCAAGTACGTGCGGAAGTATCATTTTGACTGAAGTTACGAAGGAAGGTCGATGGCGGACTCCAGCTCTTCGGCTTTGTCCAGCCTGGAACATTCAGCACGCCGACACCGAAGAATTGATTTTCATTGAGTGGCGACGCCGTAATTTGGGCGAAATCGAGCGTCGCGGCAATCGCCAGCGTCATATCTTGAGCGAGCTCGTTGTCTCCTCCGACGGTTGCAAGACTAAAAAGCTCTTCCGCGTTTTCAATGTTCAGAGGAACCCGGTAGGCTGCTGCGGCGGCACTGAGGCGAAACTTTAAAACGCGTTCAATGGCTTTTCGCTCCCGTTCACGTTGAGGATTGCTTTGCAGCCAAGTCGCCGCATCCCTCATTCGATGCATAAAATCTTTGATTAGGGGATAGCCGGCCTCGGCCGAAAAGCCTGCGCCAAGAATGTAGACATTATGGTCATTGTAGGTAGCGGCGGTATCGATATCGACCATTGGGAGCCTCAAAGGGGGTTTTGTATCTATTGATACTCAGTCGACGCGTGAGCATCGACCTTGCCAAGCTAAAGTTCCTTGGGCGTAACGAATTGCAGATTCAGCTTTCAGTCTGACGCAGGGAAGGGAACGGCGCTTGAAAAATGGCGTTAGGACTCTCCTCTAATCCAGTTGGCAACCAGATTGGTGTACTCCGACTTTGTTTTACCCTGGGGATGACCCACCACCAACACACGCAACGGATTCTGCCATGAGGTACTGCATTCTCGCTCCCACCATCCGATTCGTTTACCTCTACCCACACGGTGGTCAGAAGACGTGATATCACTCCATTTGCAACCCGTCTCTATAGTCAAGGTTCGCAATGATTCAGGGAAAAAATCAAAAGTATAAAAGACCAGTGTTTTCGGCTTTAAATACCGAAGCTCGGCCCCGAAGACGCCTAAATCTAGCATACAACATCGAGCCATAGTTTCTGTGGTCTTGTCGGAGGCATCCTCGCCGTCTTCGACGCTGGTGCACTTGATTAGATTTGTAAAAGCTATCTTCTCCCACCCCAGGTTTGCATCACCGAATACAATTCGGAGTATCTCTCGGGTATACCCCCAGTAGGCTGAAGAACCTTCTAAAAAGTATTCTTCAGCGCATTTGCTGCCGTCGATGATACCAGATGTCGTGATGGCACCCGGCGTACCTCGGTGTGGCTTGCCGACGAATATAACGCGGTAGGGGTCGGTCCCGTAATCTTTCCCTATTTGCCATGGAAGCAATGGGTGCTTTAGCCTCGCGTCGCAGCGAGCGCACACTTGATTATTAAGCACTTTAAGTGTCTCTACATAAGTTGCTGTACGGCGTCAAAGCTAGTCTTATCCATACGACCCCCAACATCATCGTGTATAACAGCGAGAACACCGCGTTTCCAGGGGACAGTATGTCGACGAGTCGAAAGAGGGGTCAGTGATTTGGCGGTCGAATCGGACAGAACTTATAACGTTGGTCTCTGCAGTATTTCGACCCAATGGAGTGACCGACAAATGGCGAAACAAGGTTCGGTAATACGTGAGATGGTACGCGCTACAAAGGTCTCGCGACGGCGGAAAAACGAATCCGAGCAAGCCTATCTCAATCGAATCGTGCTTGAAGTCGGTGGCTTGTCCGATGACGCTCGTGCGAATCTCTCACCGGAGGCTCAGGCATGGTACCGAGTCGCAGTCGAGTCCATCAATCAGGGAGATATCATCCCGAACCCAATGGTCGCGCATCATCGAATTGCGCAGGATGGCCTCGACGACGTTGTCGAGGATGGCGCTAACAACAACGGCCGAAGCGAGCCCGCGACGGACCGGTGCGAAGAAAAGGATGATATCCCTGACCTGGTGGCAGACAATCGCAAGAGCGAGTCCATCGCAAGTAAACCGCTCTCCGCGTCCGAACGCATTCGCCGTATCATTCTCGAAAACCTTGGTAAGGTTGCGAAAATGCCCCTACGCGAACTTGTTGCCAACGCCGGTATCGCGGTGACCAACAGTTCGTTCGATACTATCTACTACGAGACTGCCAAGACGATGCAAATCGCGAGGGATATGGGTTTGCTGAAGTGAAAGGATGGGAATAGGAATACGGCTTCCCGTCACGATATAGGTGCTCGCAGCGGAACATCGTTCATTCTGCACAAGATGGCCGATTATGTCGGTATCGCGTTTAGCTTTCTGAGCAAGTTCAGAGAGGGTTTGATTATGGGCTTCCACTGCCTCTCGATATTCCCCCGCGATGGATGATTAAGAAACAACACGTGAGAACCAAAGGTTGGGGTTCTCAGATACTGTACAACCGGAAAAGCCTCCGGACCGTCGTAGTGAGGGCTGGCGGCAATTGGCTGTAGTTGCCATCCACGTTCTCTTACCGCATTTGGAATAACAGCCCTGGCAGGGGCGGCCTGAAACACTATGATAGTTGGTTTCAGTACCTCCAGTTCTCCCAGCAGATGCGGCGAACAGTTCTTGTACATGACTGGAGTCGTCAGACAGGTCCCCTCGTCACCACCAGCGCACTTCGCAAGGTTGGGTTGAATTATTGAGCTCAAAGCACAACGTCCCGTTTTTGGGAGGTCCTCGGCCATACACCGCCAAGCCCTTAAACAATTTTCAGAACAGTAACTACCGCAGTCACCTAAGAGAGCAGCAGCCATCCACAAAATACCGCGATAGTGTCGATTAATCCTCCTCTCTGTTACCCATTTCCGCCCTGAGCGCTGTCGTTCAAGGTAATTATATCCGCCATCTCCGGCATGACTCATCCCGACGATGACGAGGGCGAACCGAGCGCCGCGGACCGGTCTGCCGTACTCGTGTCCCACATAGCTCATCAAAACAGTTTTGCCACGGCGAAGCCGCGGGAGCTTCTTTTCCGTTCGCGAATGCTGGCATGAATTGTACTGTTCACACCGGAAGCAGCTGGGGAGAACATTAGCTTTGCGAGCCCAACGTTGAAGACTGCCTATTGTGTTCGTTTTCGTATTTGGCGCTGTGCGACGAAGGTTCATAAGAAATTCACTGGACGGTTTCTTTTTGGTTTTAAGAAACGCGTATCAGCTTTTGCTGATAACGTCGGTCAACTTCTTTGCGCTCTTGAGCTTTTCAAGAGTCGTGTAACGCGGTCCCTGCATAGAACCGGTAGGTGCGTCGGCGAACGGAATAGGCCCGATTGGCATTGCTTTTGCGGAAAAGACCAACTTGTACTTGCCGTCCTCCCCGTACGGTTCTATATGGTCCACAGCAGCAAAGTGAGTTATGGCTCTGACGGGGTCCGCTTGATAGGCGGCGATGAACTTGATTTTGTCCAGCATCCCTCCTGAAATCCGTATGGCATACCAGCAATCTTCGCCCAGAAAGACTTTCTCGAATCCTTCCTTGCGCGCAGGTACGATGACAGTGTCCGGCTTTGAAGGCGGCGATTTGGCAACGAAATCGGTGGTCGTGGCCTTAGGTTCAGCTACAGCCTTCAGAAACTCGAACGCACGTAAGCCCACCAGTGGAAGTATCTGAAGTACTTCCCTCAAGAAAGCCTGAGTATCCGCCTTTTCTGCTTCGGTGAGGGCTGGTTCCTGCGGCGCATTGCCATTGTCTAAGTGGCAGCGCTTTGTCTCGCTGGCTCGGGCAACGAGCGAATATTCAAGCCAGGTAGCATGCGCTCGGTTTAGCCCTCCACTGGGTGAAACGAACACAACCGCCCAGTCCCAGAAGTCTTTGTTCTGAAAGTGAGATTCAATCCTGCTCCTGACAGCGTCACCCTGGCCAATGTAGAGGGTCGGCAACTCGTCGTCTTCCACCCTGCCGACGAGTATGTAGACGCCGGTGCGGCTGAATTCGCTTCGACCTCTAATGTCGGACCACTTGGCTCGCGGAAATGCGAGTCCAACTCCCGTCCAGTTCATGCGGTCTACTATTCGGACGCCCTCCGGGTCGCCATCCGGGACGAAAATGCGGATTGTAAAGGCATCAGCCATAAATTTAAATGCTACCTACGTCCGTAACTTGTGTTTGAGCCAAGGTTCCCTCAGTCGATTTCGCGATGTTTCGTGGTGAAAGCGGCAACGTACTCAATGTTATATCCGCTGTGCCACGGTTTAACCTCCTTCACTATTCCATTGAACACGATGGAAGTTAACCAGCCAATGCCTTTCGTTTCTGTGGTTTCAGCGAACAGCTCAGCGGCACGTTGCTTATCCCCAACCGCCGCGATGATGCATTCAGTTATCGTCTGCATTAGTTCAGCCTGCTGAGTGATTGATATTTCAATGCATGCCATTCGACAACACCTTTCCCCGGTTGGGAATCCTTAGTGGACGCCTTTCACTGTACAACAAAATACGGCGGAATTGTCACTTTCTACTGTGCGGTGAAGAGAGTGATAAGCGAGTTCTTCCGACTCGATGCTATGTTTGGGGTTTATGCAGCGGCAATTACAACCCCGAAGAATGCAACCCTTACATTTTGCGACTCCCTTGGAGCTCATACGTAGTGTCGTCAAGATGGTATTCGGTGAACCTCCGCGTACCCCTCGTGCCAGAACTCCGGTCCAGACAAATACCCTTCGCCCAGCCTGGTACCGCTATCTCCACCCCCGGCCTAGTCCGATTTGGAAGAAGTTCACTCCCGACGAGCGTCAGCGCGCGAAAGGTATCATCGAGTCGTATTTCGCATCCCTCATCGATTCACCGGTGCAAGATTTCAATCTCTTGTTTTTTCGCGTGTACGAGCAACAGGGGTCTAACTTTCTTGCCAACATACTGCCGACATACAAACTAAAACTCGGCGACCCGCCATGGTCGACTGTGGTTGCGACTATGGGGACCTTTCTCGACACGCAGGCGAAGACTCTTCGATACGACCGTAAACAGAGCGGTACCCTTCGGCGTTCGTTTTTTCGAGAAATCAGAACGAAGAGGGGTGGGAGGGAGCTCATCGCTACCCTTAAGCAATATCCGCCACAGGGCCGCAATGGCTGGCAGCTCCTTTGGCAGATGATGCGGGGGTGCGCCGCACTCGAAAGATGGGGTTTCGATTTCGGTTGCGCATTACGTGAATCCGGGGTCATCGAATATCTTGGAGCACCCCTACCAGTCGACGGTAATTGGGCCCTAGCGACTTGGACGGATAGACGCGAGCGTTTCTCTGATTTCGTAAATGGTCTCCCCGGTATCGGCTGGAGTACGTTCGACTATCTTCTCCGCGACCTCCAATACCCCGGTTGTCTCTCGCTCTTCAAGGTCGATTCGACCAACGAGGCGTTCGTTGAGAAGGTCCTTGGTCACAAATTGAATGGGAATCGAACGAAGTATCTTGAGGGTCTGGCCGATACTGGCATTTTGGACGAGTATCCGCCGGCTGTAGTCAATATGGCGATATACGTATTCACCAGCCGCAGTGGCTTGGGATACATACAAGCGTTAGAGGGAGGTCCTCAAGGCGGCTTATGTTGACTCTTGACCATCCAGGAATAGCCGTTCGGTCAAAGGTGGGATAACCGGATAACCGCTAAACAGAGATGGAGGCCTCAACTACCCATTATTTAATTTTTTGCGTGTACCCTTTTACGAGAAATATGGTGGTGTACGCAACCCCAGCGAATCGCTGGGTCGAATTAGCCGTGTGATTCGACAGTGAAAACGCGAGTCCCAACATGAACCAATCGAGATTCCCCTCTAAACCCAAAGGCCGACCATTGAGGCCTGTTACCGCAATTGCCTGCCCCGCGTGTGGGTACGAGACACTGAACCAGTCCGCTCGCTTCTGTTCGAAGTGCGGAACGAGTATAACCTCACCGCCGGCCCGAAACGACAATTTCTTTGCGCGAAAAACCTGCCCCAATTGTCGTTATCACAATTTTCGAAAACGTGCCCAATTTTGCGAAAAATGCGAATGCAAACTGAACGGTATTACAGATTTTGCGGCAGCAACGATTGTTCTATTTTTGGTCGCTCTTGCAATCTTCGGGTTGGCTGACCTTGTATCGAGATGTTAGCTCGATTGCTGAGAACTTAGTGTCAGCATCAAGGTTGGAAAAAAGGTCCTCTGCCTGGATTCAGGTTCGGGGGGGTTGCGATAGCGAACGGTCCCTCTAGTAAGGAACCGACGACATGGCCGTTCGAGCTAAAGCAGGAAAACTATTTGCCTCAAGCTTTCGAAGGTATGGAAGATGGAGACATCGTAGCCGCAATCGACCTCCCGCTCTCCCGTCTTCGGCGCGGCCTCGACGCCACCCCATCGCGCAATTCTTCCGCGCTTTAAATGAACGACCTGACGCTCGAAATCGAGCCAGTCGAATCGGACGGCGAGGATTTCCGAAGGACGCCAACCCGTTCGAAACCAACTTTCGCTGGCGCGGCATCCGATGCCGTGAGTTTACCGGTTTGCCTGACACGGCCGAAAATCTGCGAAAGCTGCGGGCCTTCGAGAGGGATGAAGGTCTGCATTGCTTGCGACAGTTCCGTCCGGAAGAAATGGGGACCGCCGCTTGTGCCACTCGTCGAGGTACTCACTAACACGCTCGCTCAAGAACGGTACCAAACTTGACTTCGTTTTCACCGACGAGAGGGGTAATCCACTATCCCAAGAGCGGCTACATGAAAGGATGTGGCTGCCGACCATACGCAGTATCAGTCTCAGACCGCGCGGGCAGTACAACATCCGAGATACTTTTATAACGCTCGCATTGTCGGCTGGTGAAGACCCCGGTTGGGTCGCAAATGTGTGCGGAACTTCAGAGCAGATGATTTTCAAACACTATCGTAAATGGATGAAGAATATGTCGCGCGGCGATGGGCAACGGCTCGCCCGGGTTTATGGAGATGAAGACCCCGATGGGCACCGGATGGGCACCGACCATATACCCGAATCTCAAAAACCTAGTCTTCGTGTGGGTAAGCTGGCGGAGAGGGGGGGATTCGAACCCCCGAGACCCTTTCGAGTCTACACGCGTTCCAGGCGTGCGCGTTAAGCCGAACTCTGCCACCTCTCCGCGGCGAGCGGTCAGTATGCCATTTCAGCCTTCGCGTTCGCCAGAAGGCAAAGATCGCCGAGCGGGCGATGGAATCATGCGTTCGCGACATCCCCGCCAAATTTGAGGGAACATTACAGTGGGCAATGAACGTGGAGTTCCGAAAGCGAACCGCGTGCACAGTGCAATGGGCAAATCGGCTTCGTACTGATCGTCCGGTCGCGAGCGGCCACATCGGGAACGATCAGTCGAGTCACCTTCAGCTCGATGCTTGCCAGTGTCAGGGAAAATCAGAAGGGGGTGCACTTGCGATAATCGGTACACCCGGAATATGCGCGGCAGTCGAATTGGCAGGCGCGAACAGCGCCGCAACACCGTCGCGATAAATCGGGCGCCAATCGGAGCGAGATTTCATCGTCGCATCGGCAGGTGAGCCGGACGGCATCAGCACGTAATCGTTCCGGTAGTCTTCGAGAATGCGCACGCCATGCGGCCGGCCGGCAAAGAAGTCCAGGTATTCCTCGATGACCTCCGGCGGATAAACCAGGTCAACCCGACCGTCAACGAAGATCCGCGATGGAGGGCCGAGCTGAAAGATTACATACTGCCCCCATTCAAAACGGGCCAACACGTTTCCCTGTAGCCGATGCGCTCGCATGAACGCGATCGCCCCTACCGGATAGTCCATTGCCGCCGGGATTCGAGGTGACAGCAGGCCCCTGTTTTCCACTAACAAGACCATCGAGGCGGCGATCAGCACCGCCTGCCCTCTCCAACTCAAACGATCCGATTTGATTCTCGGTACCGCCGAATCGAATCCTCTGAGTTTCCTTGCGATCAGATGCAAATGACGAGTCAGTGGCGCGACCACCGCGATGACGGCGAGAGGAATGTTCCGTACGA
>Ga0206850_10041_pt1 | contig 49063 bp, 44 predicted proteins | sample Alteio_BWOrgCont_16_FD_152885 | JGI IMG/M metagenome (GOLD analysis project Ga0206850, IMG submission 152885) | Enriched cells from forest soil in Barre Woods Harvard Forest LTER site, Petersham, Massachusetts, United States -... | ecosystem: Environmental > Terrestrial > Soil > Temperate forest >...
CAGAGACAACGTAGCTATTTTTTTCTGTTTTTATTTGTTGGAAATTTTTGTTTTTTCCTCCTACTTCAAAAAGATACTCATTGTCTAATAGGAAGTCTCCGTTAATAGGCAGGGTGACAGTGTGTTTTTGAGAGACCATGTTTAGGAAAAAAGTCTCACGTACGGTTCCCTTGTTGGGAGTTTCTGAAGAGATTGCATAGAGTTGATTGGAATTTTCTAAATAGATCTTGGAGGGGGACTCTAGAGCGCTGAATTTTTTTGTCGATTTTGGTATAGACTGGATGAGTCCTGCGTCCTCCAAATGGGAGAAATAGGTTTTTAGCGTGCGTAAATCCCCAACTTCTACTACTGCTTTGATATCATTCCAGTTCGGCATAAAAGGGACGGCATTTGAGATAAAGATAAGGAGTCTTTTGATTTTATGAATGCTTGATCCTGTAAGTTGGGGATAAATGGCCGCTAAATCAGATTCGATAGTGGCATGAACATTTTGCTCTAGAGTGATCTTGTATATAGCCTCGTCATTGATCTCAAAAAAATAGGGGTAGTAGCCCGTCTTAAGATAACGATGAAACTCTGGTATGATGTTTTTGCCTTTCTTCTGTAATTCTTTAATGATGACACTCCCTAGTTTTTCATGATTAGCGCAGATTTCTTTTAACTCATAAACGGGAAGTTTTAGTTGGTGTGTTAATTCGAGGTATTCCCTAAAAGACATCCCTTGCATTTTATGGACGGACGCTCTGCGCGTTAAGTCATGGCTACCTTTATAAATCTGTAGCGCTGAGCTTCCGGAGGCTAAAATAGTAAGCTTTGGAAAAGTGTCGTAAATGCTTTTTAATTCTTTTGACCAATTTGGGTATTTGTGGATTTCATCAAATACGATCCATTTTCCTCCATGGATTTGAAACTGCTCAGCAATTTCGTAGAGAGAGGTTGATCCCATTAAAAAGTGGTCTGCCTGAATATAAAGAATTCTCGGATCAAAACGGTCGCCATCCACAAAGTCAAGCAAGATTTGGATGAGGGTGGTCGTTTTGCCCACACCCCTTTGTCCAATAATGATAGACATCCTGTGGCTTAGTTTTTCGGTGTTGATGAAGTATCTTTTATAGGGGGAGTCCTTAATTTCTAGAAATTGATGGCTAAGCTGCTGTAATTTTTCAAACATATCACCCCCTGTGTAATGTAATCCCATATTATCACATAAAACAGTGGAATGCAATCCATTTTATAAGTACTTGATTATTAGTTAGATGGTTCGGCGCTGAGGACCTGCGCGTAGATTTTGGTGGTTTTAGTGGGGGTTTTGTTTTTGACTGAGATGGTCATACTTGAGCCTCCGGGGATTTTTTGAGAAATGAAGACCCTTTGTTTGTCGAGGATGGCGTGTTTAGAGTTGACGAAGGTGAGGAGGATTTCTATATTTTTTATGGGGGTGTTGCTCCGGTTATCGATATTTAGGTAGATCTCTCCTCGATTATTTTGAGATGTGCGTACTTTGATGAATTTATCGTAGTTGATCTCTTGTTTTGCTGAGCCTGCCTGCTGAGCTATTTGAAAGTGTTTTTGGGCAGAGAGTGGGTTTCCAAGCTTCATCTCGATTTGACCGAGGGCATTTTCTGCCTCTTGAGAAGGGAGGAGAGCGGTGCTCCTTTCTAGATCTTGTTTAGCAGCGCTCGTTTTGCCGAGTTTTTGTTCTGCGAGCCCTTTTTGGAGATAGAAGTCAAAGTAGTGATCATCTATCTGCACAGCTCTATTAAAATTAACGAGAGCCTCTTCGAAATTTCTATCCTTGGCTAGCGCCTTCCCCTTGAGGTTATAGAGCTGCGCCTCTCCTGGCTCTATGGCGAGCCCTTTATCTGCGTAGGCAAGGGCGGCTTGCGTATTACCATTCATGAGGGCCTGATATCCCTGATCGAGATTCTTGTAAGCTTCCACAGAGTTCTTTAAAGGGGCCATAGCTCTCTGATATTCTTCTACCCCCATAAATCCACCTGGAGGATATTCGGCAACTGTCTGTTCATTAGCTTTGATCCTTTCAACAGACGGGGGATGGGTGGCAAAGAGGGTGGAGAACCAATTAGCCCTGCTCCCCTTGGATAATTTTAAAAACAACTTCTGCAATTCTACAGCTGCCTGAGGATCATAGCCCGCGGCAACCATGTATTTGATCCCATACTTGTCTGCCTCTAATTCCGCATCTCTACTAAACTTTAATGTTCCGAGTGTTGCTCCCACGGCAGCTCCGGCAATGGCGACATCTTCATATTTTTTCCCTTTCAAGATCTGAGAGAGGCCAATAAGCCCTGCGCTCATTAAGACAGAGCGCTCCAGCATCTTTGCGCTGTGTCTGGCAGCGCTATGGACAATTTCATGTGAAAGGACAGCTGCAAGTTCCGCTTCGCTATTTAATTCTAAAAGCAATCCTCGGTTAATGGCAATTTTTCCCCCAGGAAGGGACCATGCGTTTGGCACCGAGTTATTGAGGACGACAAATTCATAGGGGAGATGAGGGCGGTCGCTCACGGCAGCGAGCTTTTCCCCCACTTTTTGGACATACTCTTGAATGCTTTTTTCTGCTGTGTAAGTTCCTCCTTGTGCTTGCTGCATGAGCTCATAGTGGCTCTCTCCAATTTTTATTTCCATCGATTCAGAAACAAAATGGAGCTCCTTCTTCCCTGTAACAGGATTCGTCGAGCACGCCACCAAGAGCAGCATCAGCACAATCTTTCTCATAGAACCTCTTGCAATCCAACATTAGCAAGATAAAAGCAAAACGCAAAACAAAAAATGCAAAACCTAAAAATTCGGCTAGGAGACATAAAAAATATTTCTTTGTGATATTTGCTTGTTATGCTATGCGTATCTTTTTAAAGGATTCAATCATGACACAAAAATATAACGTATCTTTGAAGATACTCCTAGGGTCTATATTTCTATGGGGATCGACCGATTTACAGGCAAATGCAGTTTGGATAGGGAACACAGATGATATTCTGGAAAATCCTCTTAACTGGGCCGGAAACATTCTTCCCACAAGCTCTACTATTGCAGAATTTGGTGCTGCGGGGACAAGCGGTACCACCGTTGAAACAACGACAGGAATTTCCGTCTTGGGTATTCTATTTGATTCGAATGCTCCCAATGCCTATTACATATATAATGACACTACTGACACCATTTCTATCGGTTTATCTGGCGTTGTAAATAATTCTCCGTATACACAACAACTTGCAAACGATTCATCAGGAGCGGGATTGTTCGTTTTTGCCGGCGGCACAGCAGGTAATAATATGAACTATTCATCATACAATACTACACCCGGTGGAGGGATCACCTTTTTGAGTGCAACTAATGGCAGCGAGAGTAGCTTTATTCTGGGTAATCATTCCACTTTTACAACAAACGGTGATTCTTCAGTAGGATCCCTTAATTGTAGTGCAACAGACAACGTAGTAATAGCATCAGGATCTTTGACTACGGGGAGTTTAAACGCTGATGATTATGTTTACGGGGTGATCTCCGGACCGGGCGCCCTTATTCTTTCGACAACGAACGTCACTGGTTACTTGAGCTTAAATAATGCTAACACCTTTACGGGGGGGACAGTTGTTAATGCTGTTGCTGATGCTGGATTATACACATTCGGAGGAGGCACATTACCACCTACAGGTACAATTGCAGTGAATAGCGGTACCTTAGCTTTCACTGGTTCTGACCAAACCACAGGCAGTTTGTCTGGCAGTGGAGGAAGAGTATCTCTGAATAGTCCTTATGGGCTTACAGTCAATCAAACTACTAATCAAGCTTATGATGGGACGTTTACAGGGGCGTCTGGGTCTACGTTTATATTAGGAACGTTGGAGTCTACAACAGCCGTAGGTACTTTGCAGCTAACAGGTGATAGCAGCGCGTTTGCCGGTTCTGTCGTTGTGAACTCGGGTAACTTGCAAGTGAACAACAATTTAGGCGCCGGTTCTATTACGGTTAATTCTGGTGCGACCTTGTCGGGTAATGGTACATTTGGCACAACTGGCAATACAACGACAATTGCTCTTGGAGGGATTTTATCGCCAGGGAATAGCGTTGGAGTTATTACTAATGCAGGTAATCAGGTTTTCAGCGCTGGATCCATTTATAGGCTGGAAGAAAATGGGTATACAACAGGGCCTATAACTCCTTCTATTGATTTACTGATAGTGAATGGTACGGCAACAGTGAATGCAGCTTCTGTTAATCTAGTCACGACTGATGGTTACATTAACTTAAACACGAAGCAAATATTTCTTACGGCTGAAGGAGGATTAACTGTAAACAACGGTGGATTTACAGTAAATACAGCCATTCTGACGTCATTTAATCCGGCAGCATATGTTTTGACGACCAGTTATGATGCCAACAACTACTACATCTTAATGCAAACACAATTTAGGTCTGAAGTAGCGGATAATGGTGGAGATAAAAATGCGCTTTCTGTCGCTACACAATTAGATAGCCTTGTTGACCCAAATACATCTGAAAATTTGTTCTTAAGTGAACTTGTACAGTTGTCAACACCTGAGTTGATCGATGTTCTTGACGATCTTTCCGGCGCACAATATGCAACAGAGGTGTTTGCTGCTGAAGTTTCAAATCGTCAGTTCATCCGGCGTTTATACGATCCAATCCGTGAAATCGTCACAGCAGAACCTTGTGATGCATGTGGCTCTCCTGTAGACCTGTGCTGTCAATTTTTAGGGTTTGATGTATGGGCAGAGGCCGGAGGGGGACAAAGACAGTTTAATGGTAACTTAGGGCTCAAAGTATATGAATGGAATGTCACTTTGGGTTTGCAGCAAACTTTCTATGAAAATTGGACAGTTGGGGTAGCTAGTTCTTATGAACATGATGCAAGAAAATATCATTCATCTAATGGGTCGGGAAGGGGCTACACATGGTTTGGCGGGCTATATGGATTGTACCGTCCTTCATGCTACTACGTGCTAGCTGATATTGCTTATGGCTATACCCAAAATAAAGTTCATCGCCAAGTTGAGATTGGTGATGTGACAGATAAATTCACGGGTACCCCAAAAGTTTCACAAGTCACGTTCTATGCTGAGGCCGGTATAGACTACAGCCTTCGTTCTTTTCTCATTCAGCCTTTTATAGGGATTGAAGTTGCAGGATTCCATAGAAATTCGTTTTCCGAAAGCGATATCAGTGGAAGTGATTTGGCATTGAACATCCATAAAAAAAATCGTACAGCTTTCACAAGCAGTCTTGGCATCCATTTGACAGACCAATTCTGCTCGGGTTTTGCCGTTAGCGTTGATTTAGCGTGGCTGTATCGATTCACAGACAATAACAACTTTAGAGCCAACTTTGAATCCTTTGGAACAGATTTTACAGATTATGGGAAAAAAGTTGGACGTTCCAGCGGGGAGGGGACAATTACCTTCTCTAAAGGCTTTTCGGATAACGCAAGAGTATTTATTGAATCTTCCGGAGAAATTTGGAGCAATGCATACGCATATAATATACTCTCTGGTTTCCAGTATACCTGGTAGTTTGGGCTCTATAGTTCGGACAATTTTTACTGATATGAAATTGTCTGAACTATAGACCTAGGTCTATGGCGCGTCCACTGGCTCTTAAGTTTTCTTTGGTTTTGCAATTTTTGTTTTGCGATTTGCGTTTACTTGGCCATTTCATCTATAATCGCTATAATTTTTTCGTGAAATTGATTGGGGGGAATATGCTCATAAGCTTCTTCTATTCTCTTTCTTGTTTCAGCATCTGTAAGGTAGGTTCTTAAAAGGCGCGGCAGAACGTGAAGGCTTTTTATGCAATCGCCAATTTGCAGACTCTGGAGCATTTCAATATTTGCTTTTTCCCAATAAAGTATGGAGGAAGTTGCGTCTGCAAGGATGGGAAGGTGCATAGAGATCGCTTCATTAATTGTTCCGGGACCGGGCTTTGAAATAAGAAGGTCAGAAAGGGACATCAAATCTGCAATTTTATCTGTAAAACCTATGATCGTTACTGAATCCAAGGGGACTTTTTGAATTTCTTTTCTCAGAGCCTCGTTTCTTCCACAGCAAACGATCAGATGAATAGGCAAATCTTTAATAGTGGAAATCTTTTTTGCATATTCAAGGGCATTTTTTCCTCCTGCGCCTCCCATCATAAGAAGGACGACGTATCTATCAAGGGGGATATGATAAGATTTTTTAAGTTCTTCGATATTTTTAGCCTCAAAAAAATCAAGCCGTATGGGAAGTCCGATATTTTCGATTGTTTCTTCAGGAATCCCTTTTAGCAGCAGCCTTCCCTTTCCATAAAATTCCTCTGTTCCAACGGTAACTCTAAAGTTCGGATGGCTCATTTTTTCCATCCCTAAGACGTAATTTTTTAGATCAAAATCCACAGGCACAAGGAGATAGGGGATATTATTGTTTTTGGCGACATTGCTTGCGGGTAGGTTGATGTAGGGGATAAGAGAGAGGATAAGGTCAGGCTTTTCCTCGTTGATATATCTTTGGATAACCCTTTCTGCCCTGCCAAATTTTGTCCGGACAATTGTGGGAGCAAGGTAGTGGACAGCAAAGTTCATCGAGCGGATCCACCCATTCCCGAGAACTGAATTATACATATTTTCTACTGCCATTAGCCCAAAAAACCGAATTTCATTGATGGGATGTATGATCTTTAGGGTATAATCGTTCTCAAGAAGAGTCTGCATGGTTTTTGCAGCTGCCGTATGTGCATAGCCCCCCTGGCAGGAAAGGACGAGGATTTTTGGTTTGCACCTCTCCTCAGCAAGCAGAGGCAAAATTGCGCAGATGAATAAAATTAAAAACCGATGCATATCTGCATTTAACAATATTTCTAAAATTGGAGCAAGTGATTTTAAATGGACTACCTGGCACTTATCTTTGACTTGGATGACACTCTTATTGATTTCAGCGGGGGCATGAACAACTGCCTAAACAAACTCCACGTGCAGTTTTTTTCGACCCATCCCATTGAGGAATATAAAAGGGCGTTTAAAAAAATCAACGACGCTATGTGGGAACTTGTCGACAATGAAAAAATACGTCCGCAGGATGTTAAAACAGAGCGTTTCCGCAAGTTAGCAGAGCACCTCTCGCTAGATTTCGATCATGAACTTGTGGCGGATATATATGAGGAGATGTTGGGACAAGAGGCTCATTGGCTGCCCGGCGTAAAAGAAACCCTTATAAAGCTCAAAGAAAAACACAAAATTGGGGTGATCACGAACGGATTTGGAGATATGCAAACAAAGAAACGTGATCTGATGGGACTTAAAGACATTTGTTCCTGTTTTGTCGTTTCCGGGCATGTGGGCTTTGCTAAACCCAATAAGGCCATTTTCGATATTGCGCTGAAAGAATTAGATGTAGCTCCTAGCCGTGCTTTAATGGTGGGGGATAGGCTTGGGTGCGACTATCAGGGAGCCCTAAATGCGGGGCTTGATTTTTGCTGGGTTAATCCTAACAAGGAAAAGCTTCCCGTCCACTTTCCTGAGCCTAAGTTTGTGGTAAGCTCAGTAGTTGAACTTATTTAGCAGCAGCTTCATCTATAGGGAACAACGCAAAGTCACTAGGGGGTGAAGCTTGGGGGCTAGCGCTAGGGGCAGCAGCGGCAGCAGCGGCGGCGGGGCTGGGGGGGCTAGCGCTTGGTGTCCTTGGACTTGGATAGGACATGCTCTTTGAGCGCTCGCCGAGTTTTGGGCTAGGGCTAGGGCTAGCGCTGGGAGCTGAGGCAGAGGAGCCGCGTCTTGGCAGTTTTGGGGCTCTGGGTCGTAATCCAAGCCGCTGGCTGGATCCTTCTTCTTCTAATTGTCGGTTTATTTTTTCTACATCACTCATCACCCTATTTGCAAATCCCTGTATATCCTTATCACCCTTAAGGAAAGTACCATCGTAAAGTGGAGGAGCATACGGCTGCCCATTTAATAGGGTCGGGTGGTTTGAAGTGGCGTAAATCAATGCTTTTCGATTATCAATCCCATATATTGGTCTAAGTGTACCTTCTAATAATCTAACTCGCTCTGCCACCTGTTCGCCGGTTAGGTTGGGTGTGAAACGACCTTCAGGTTCCTGCAAGTTTGTATCCGTTAAAATTACGCTTGGCACTAAAGGTCCTATGTTTCGTATATCCCGCAGGTGTATTGATGCTTCTAGGCTTGGACGACCGTCTGGTCCTACAGATAGGCTTTGGCCATCTGGCGCTACAAATATCTCAGTTTGGCCAGCTTCAGTACCATCGTCCTTTTTAACTACTGTTCCTAATCCTAAAGCAAGGGTTACACCCTCCTCGCCATACTTAGTTGTTTTATATATATAACTTTTTGAGTCAAACACTAACCCGAGATTTGCTTTAAGCTGTTTTTGGGCTACAGGATGATCCTCATTGTGTAGTATTACGGCAGGAGGGTGATCATCTGAAGAGGAAGAAGCAGTTGGGGAAGAGGCAGGAGAAGGGGCAGGAGAAGGGGCAGGGAAAGCTGCAGAAGAGGCAAGATCGGGGGAAGTAGGAGAAGCAATAGAGCTATGGAGAAATTTTAGTCTTTTATTAGCTGAAGAAGTTCCTTCAGAGTATGCAGAGAAGAGACTCCCTAAGTTTAGCGAGCCCGGGCGAGGGGCTGTTTGCACATCAGCTCCGACACTAGCTGCAGCAGCATTTGCTGGTGGCGGCAGTAACGGAGAGCGAGGGCTTCTAACTACATGTCCTGTCTTATCAGGAGAAGTATGTGGAGCTAGGGTGGTGGAACTATCGTAAAGTCTTTTACGTGACACTCTTGCAGCAGCAGCTGCTGCAGGTCCAGATGGACCTGCTAGTGCATTAGCAACTTCTCTCGCAGTCATTTCTACTCCAAATTCCCCTGGAACTACTGGTGATGGAGGAGGGCTCTCTACAGCAAAAATTAAAGGCGAGGCAGCAAGCTGCGCTTCTCTTGCTGCTTGTGCAGCTTCAATCTGTGATTGATCCATTGATGCCAACTGATCGAATATAGAACCTGAAGAACTTGAAACTGGATTAGTCATATTTTTTTCTCCTTAATATGTTAAAATTGTTATAGTTATTTTATAATTATACATATTTTAGTATTAAGCGTCAATTTATTTGAATTTTTTGAATTTTTTATTTATTTATATTAAAATATTTTCTTGCATATTGTAATTGTTAGTAGCAGATTAATAACCCTCAGGTATATAAGGCTGATATATATAAATAAATTTAAATGAAAGCGATAACGGATCGGAAAACGGCCACGCAAACGCAAACGTTCACGGTGCTAGCTTAGCTGCCCCACATAACACCTACTGAGGTGTTTCCTCAGCTGCTGGGGTGCCTTTTGACGACAGAGGGGTTCCCTGAGGGTTTTGCCGCTTACTACGGAAAAGGGGTACTGTTACGGGGCTTTCATCTGTTTCTCCCCTGTCGACCCGCAATGCATGTAGATTTCTTACAACCGTATCTTCAAGGATTTTTAAGGTATAGGGCTTGAGCATTGAATCAGTGAATCCCATTACCGTTTGTTCTTCTGGAGTGAGCTGTTTCTCGCCTACCTTCGGTGTTGAAGCATAAATAATGGGTACGTCTGAGCCGGCTTTTCTAATTAACCTTGTTGCTTCATCGCCGTTCATTATCGGCATACTCAGATCCATTATAATAAGATGATACTTATTTATCAGTTGACCACTTTTATCGCGAGCCGTCGCTAGGTTCACTGCCTCTACGCCATTAAGGGCTGTGTCAATCGTAAAAGATCCGGAGGCAGATATACTTTCGATCTGTTTTTTAGCTATTCTCTGATTAATTACATTATCATCGACAACCAAATAATGTAATTGTTCATTCCCAGATAGGGGAGTTTCAGCTGCTTTTAAGGGTGATGAAGAAGGTAAAAATGGGGTTGAAGGTAAAGGTGAACCCGAAGGGGCAGCTGATGATGAAGCGGCGGCTGAAGATGGGCCCCAAGGAGTAACTACTGAAGCCAAAGGAGAGGGGGCAACAGAAGAGGCGGGGGTTTTAGTTTGGGGGGCAAGCATCGTCTCAATTTGAATATGGATCTTGGGATGGGGCTTTGCAGCAGCGGGAGCTGCAGCATCTATTCCTGCTTGCATCTCATAATAGTTTGACAAATAACTGCTAGGGGAGCCACCAATTCTATTAGACATATTTCCTTTCAACTGTTGGTTTCAAAAAACAATGATAGTTTAAAAGCTAGACAATGATAGTTTAAAAGCTAGATTTTTGTCGATAGGAGAATTCTTTTTAATTATATGAAAATATATTATTTAGTTTTTATTTGAAAAGTGGAGATGTAAACAAATTAAATTTTTAGAGGCCTGACGTGTTTCGCTTCAGGACCTTTAGGAGTGGTATGAATCTCATATTCGACCCTCTCACCTGCGTCGAGACTTTCCACTAGGTCTTCAATGCTGGTTTTATGGAAGTAGATATCTTTTCTCTGGGTATCCACATCTGGAACAATAAACCCGTATCCCTTGGCTTCATTGAACGACTTTACAGTGCCCCTTTCGTAAATCTTATCTTCAGCCATAAATATCCTTTTTTTAAGAATAGTTTTTTGGGAATAAATGCGCAAGGGAAAGAATAAACGCAAAACGCAAAACATTAAACGCAAAACGGAAGAAATGTAAGAACTCTTAATTCTTTCTTTGTTTTGCGATTTTTGTTTTGCGTTTTGCGTTTCTCCCCATTGCCCAGGATAGGACTCGAACCTACATACCTCGCGGCACCAGAACCTAAATCTGGCGTGTCTACCAATTTCACCACCTGGGCGGTAGTATAGGTAGACAATGTATTAGGTTTGGGAAGTTAAAGTCAAGGGTTGGGATGTGCGAAGTGTGTAGAAATGACGTTATCTATGGCTTGTTTAAGAGGGGGGTTGACGTCTGGGAGGTTATGGACGACTTTTGCTGCCCAGAGAAAGTAAGTGTCTACGCGCTGGGTGGTCCAGCCTACTGGCGTGGCTTTCGATAGATCTCTAAGGTTATAGAGCTTGTCTCCAAGTTTAATAAGGGCTGCCCCTTCAGATTTATGGGAAGCGTTGACTATTTGTAAACGTTTTCTTTCCATTGCTGGAAGAGATTTATCATCTGTTACTTCACGGACATAACCGGTGACTTTCTCGCCGAAAGCTTGGTTTATCTCTTCAAATGTTGTGTCTGTATCTTCAACAGTATCATGGAGAATAGCTCCGATGATCACGTCAGGATCACGCACGCCTCCGATGGTTAAAAGATTATTAGCGACCCCGATAGGGTGGATGATGTAGGGGGTATGCTCAGGGTTTTTACGCGTTTGCGATGCGTGCTTTTTTGCTGCAAAGTCAACTGCTTGAAGAATACGGTTCATATCGGCTTCTGAGAAATTGGATTTTTCTAGCTCTGCGGCAAAAGCGTCGTAAGTTTTGAGGACATCAACGTTTTCATGGGAATTGGCTGCAACAACTTCGTGTGTTTCATTGATGCTGACACCGAAAACTGAAAGGCAAGAAGCTAATAATAAAGAATAAATATATTTTTTTGATTTCATAATAATTCCTCCAATGTTAATTACAGTATTATAATTAAATGGGATAAAGAGATCAACTTAAAAGAATTTTTAAGGGAGAGGGAAGAAGATCGGGCACGCACGCGGGCACGGGCACGGGCACGAAAGAGGGAGGGAAGAAGAAGTCTTAGCTTTCTCCCTCTTTCGTGCCCGTGCCCGTGCCCGCGTGCGTGCCCGATCTTCCCTTCCCTTCAATTATTTTGTGTATACACAGGACTAATATGGTATCCCATTTCTTTTACGGCAAAAATGGCTTGGGCTATGGGCTCCCACTGGGCATTTTTGTCGATGTGCAAAAGCACTTTGACGTTTTGTTTGTCAGAGGGGAGAATACCTAGTTCTTGTTGTTTGATCAGCTCTTTCTGAATGGTCTCAAGATCATCCATAAGGTATTCACGGGTGTCTGAGATCCATTTATATTGTCCTTTGTCGTTGATGCTTAGGTTGACGATATAATTTTGCTCTACGCCAGGTGTTTTCTTTTCCTCATTTTGCTCTGTGGAAACAGCTGCAAGATTGATATCAAAGTCTGATATTGCAGTTCTTGTTACGGCAAGAACTGCGAATACGGCGACGACTAAGAATAAAAAATCCACCATTGGAGCAAGATTTAGACTTTGCTTTTCTTGAAATTCCTCTTCAGGGATGATGCTCATAGGTCTACCCCAGTAAGTTTGATAAGCTTTTTGCTTCGTTTTCAACTGTCGCAAGGGCTCTTACGAGTCGGTATTTTGTGGTTGATTGGAAAATTAAAGCCAAAATAGCAACGATGAGTCCAGCAACTGTGGTACCTATAGAGATCCCGAGGCCATCGAAAAGAGAAGAGATGCTCTCCAAAGATCTATGAAGATCATAGAAGGCGTAGAACATCCCAAGCACTGTTCCTAAAAGACCGAGCATGGGAGCGATGATGGCAATATCATTTAGAAGTGCTGTCCGCTGCCAAAATGCTGCGGTGGCTCTTTTCCCTTCAGTTTTCATAGCCTCCGCCATTAAGGAGATTCCATGTTTTCTAGACGAGATCCCTGCAGCGAGCATTTTGCAAAGTAGGTTATCTCCCTGAAGGCAAATGCCTAGAGCTTCATCATACTGGTTTGAAGTGAATTTCTCTCGAAGGGCTTTAACAAGCTCTCCGTTAATTGCAGTAGATGTGCGCAGAGAAAAGAAATTGTAGAGCCAGATCCCAAAAGAACAGATCGACATCAAGAAGAGGATCGAATAAATAATAGGGGAGCCTGAGAACACTTGATTAAAACTAATCTCAATGCTTTTTACTTTTTTGGGTGTTTGTACAGAGCCCACTTCTAAGGTATTAAAGGCGACTTCTTGGGTTTGTGGCGGCTCCATTTGGATCGGTTCAACAATAATTTCCGATGGCTGAGCGGCAACTGGAGCCGCTTCCTCTTCAAGAGGGGGGATTTCGAGAGTGAAAAGAGGGGGATCATTTTGGAGCGTTTCTTCCTCTAAAAGACCTCTAGATTCAAGATCAAAGGGATCTGACACATCTTCAGAAAAGCCTGAAGCGAAAGGCAATACAGCTGCGCACACGATAAAAAATAAATGTTTCATTGGGGTAAACTCCTTTTATATAACAATTGTTTTTTACCATATCAAGCTGGTTGGAATTGATCAAGAACTATGTCATGTGTTAAAGTTTCTGCCTATGAAAGCCGCAGAATTAAAATATCCTTATACATGGGAAAATCGGTGCCCTATTATGGAAAAAGGGGTTCTTTTTATTCCCAAATACTATGAAACCCATACGCCATTTCATCTTTTTGAAGAAGGGCGAAGGGTTTTTGTTGAGTATTGTAGCGGCAATGGAGCGTGGGTGCTTCAGAAAGCAAAAGAAAACCCAGACGTTTTATGGGTTGCAGTAGAAAGAAAACTGGAGCGGGTGAAAAAGATTTGGGCAAAGATGCACAACCAAAATATTTCGAATTTGCTCATTGTCTGTGGAGATGCCGTAACTTTTTCAGAGCACTATCTTCCAGATCATTGTATTGAGAGAATTTACGTGAATTTTCCAGACCCTTGGCCCAAGAAAAAACACGCTAAGAACCGCCTTTTTCAAGCTCCGTTTGTAAAAGCCCTCTCTCGCGTTGTAAAATTCGGCGGGAGTGCGATCCTTGTCACAGATGATTTGCCTTACTGTCTTCAGATGCTTGAGACGATGATGGTAGAATGGGATTCTGTATTTGATGAGCCCTACTTTGTTACTGAGTGGCCCTCCTATGGGGATTCTTATTTTGATTCTCTTTGGCGGGCTAAAGATAGAACAATTCATTACTTACACTTTAAAAATAGGCTGTCATGATACATATTACCCTCCCTGCAGATTTGGATAATGATCTTTCCTGGAAAGAGGAAGCCCGCTTAGCGGAAAGTGGAGCCAAGATTTTTTGGCACATTGAGTTTGATTGGGAAAAGATCTCATTGTCTGATCGGCAAAGGTTTTTAACTTTTGCATGCGCGCTAGAACATTTTAGCAAAACTCTCTGGAACGAAAAAGCTTATGCGCTTTGTATTTACAAAGGGGGTATTGATTTTTCAAGGCGGTTTATTTGGGACGATCAGGCTCAAGAAAATTTCAGAGAGTGGATTGTTGATATGGGGAAAGAGAACAAATTGACCCCTCTTGATTTTCAGATCTTTTGTGCAAATGCTTTTGGAGAGTATCTTCAGAGGCTCTCCTCCTATTTGCCGGATACCCTCCCTGTGCATGCTCAGTTTGACACCTACTGCCCCATCTTACTTTCTAAAGAGAGATTTGCTCATATACATATCAACGATTCTACGCAGCCCATAGCCATTTGCTTGCCTGCTGACAATTATATTTGCCCCGAGTTTGTCTTCCAATTGGATGAGCTTTTACAAAACGGCAACTGCAGGGTTATTCCAGAATCTCTTTTGACAGAAGAATGGAATGGGGTTGAAACGATTATTGTATTTCCTGAGTACTTAAGCCCTCAGGGGAAAAGAAAGCTAAAAGGTTTTGAAGCAGCTGGCGGAAAAGTCCTTTTTCACGGGCGACATAATCTAGAAACTGTTTCTTCATCTTCATTTCAGTAGACGCAAGCGCATCTATAAGCTTCATTTCATTGACAACATCTTCAAAGTGATAGTAGGGAAATGTCTTATCTAAAAGAAACGACGGCTCAAGCTTATGCAATTCTCTTAAATGTTCGATGATTTCAAAGCGCGGCTCATGCTCATTTAAATGCTCTAATACTTGGGTTACGTGAAATTTAATCTCATCCTCTCTCATTTTCTCAACATATTTACTCACGGATTTTAAGAAAAGAAAATAACAGGATGGGCAGGCGCATACGAACCGCTAAGATATCACTTTATAGAGAAAAGGCCAGCTTTTTCTAGGTGTTACTTCGGCCTCTAGAAGCTAGAGCTTCATCTATAGGGTGTAACGTAAAGTCGCTGCTGAGGGGGAGAGTGCTCGCAATAGGGCTGGTGCCAGGAATTGTTGCTGAGCGTGTACGCGTCGGAGCCTGAGGAGGGCGCTTTGGTCGCGATTCACGGAAAGCGGGCACCGGTGTACCTCCATCTGCTGCCCTTTTGTCTCGCAAGGTATTCATATTCCTTGAAATCGTCTCTTTAAGGACCTGTGGGGAAAACGGTTTGAGCATAGAATCAGTGTATCCTATTGCCACTTTTTCTGCATCAGTTAGCGCTATTCCACCTGCCTGGGGTGTTGAAGCAAAAATAATAGGTATGTCTATGCCAGCCGCTCTCATTGCTTTTGTGGCTTCATCCCCGTGCATTTGCTTCATATTCAGATCCATTATAATCATATGATAGGGTCGTAATAGTTTACCGTTTGCATCGCGAGCAGTCGCCATCTCTACTGCAGGCCCGCCATCATCGGCAAGGTCTACCTCACAATACCCTGCGGCATGTGCCGCTTTGATACCCTTCTTCAATATTTCTCGATTTATCAGGATATCATCGACGACTAAATAACGTAATATTTCATTCTCAGGTATGGAACTCCTGGATGGGGTTACGCGAGATGAGGAAGGTGCAGCAGCAGCAGCAGGTGAAGGAGAAAAGTAGGTTGGCGGTGAAACCAAAGTTGCAGCGGAGAAAGCTGCAAGAGAAGAGAGGGTCGAAGGTGAAGTCAAAGGCGAAACCGAAGGAAGGGACGAAGGTGAAACCAAAGGGGCAGCAGCAAAAGCTGTAAGAGAATAGTAGGTCGAAGGTGAAGCCAAAGGTGTAGCCGAAGGTGTAGGTGAAGAGATGGGGCTAGATGCGGCTCTAATTAAAACGCGCGCAATCGCTGCCACTTCAGCAGAACGAGTAGCACTTTGGTTGGCTTCAAAAGGCTGTGGCGCGAGACTGCCGTGAATATTTGATGAAGTTGGTTCAGTCATATTTTCCTCTTTAGTTAAAATGTTATTAAATTTTTAAGCAATCTCAATATTTTTGTTTTAGTTTTTTTGCTATAACAAAGATAATAACTAAACGATAAGTTTCGGTCAATAATACATATTATTTTATTGTATTATTTTAATTACATTAAAATGTTTAATAGTTCATCCTGTAAAGCGATACCTTTTTATAGCACCGTGAACGTTCACGGAAGATCGGAAAACGGCAACGCAAACGCAAACGTTCACGGAAGATTGGAAAACGCAAACGCAAACGCAAACGTTCACGGAAGATTGGAAAACGCAAACGCAAACGCAAACGTTCACGGTGCTACCAAGAAAAGAGTGGGGGGTGAAAGGAATCGGAGCAGAGGGATTCGAACCCCCGACCCACTGCTCCCAAAGCAGTTGCGCTAGCCAAACTGCGCTATGCTCCGATTCTGCCTAAGACTATATTAGATATAGGTTCTTTTGGACAACAAAAATGTTGCGTGTATAATGAGTTATAAGGAGAACATGGATGAAATCATTTGACGATATGAAGGCGACGGCGAAGTTAAGGGAGCTTGCAAAACAGCCGATTGATCTTACGCACGAGGGGGGGCTTACCCCCAAGCGGATTGATACGATGCTGGCTAAGGCTGCCGATTTTACCTTATTTTATGGGACGGAAAGGGTCGATGAAAAGGTGATGGCCTCCCTTTTTGACCTTGCCCAAGAAGCGGATTGCCACAAGAAAATGGAAATGATGCAAGCAGGCGCCGTGCTAAACTTCATCGAGGGGGTCGAGTGTGAAAATAGAGAGGTTTTGCATACTGCGATGCGTGATTTTTTTGATAATAGACAGACCTCTCCAAGCGCGCAAAAAGCCTCAGAACTGGCTTACCAGGAACTCGAGAAATTAAAAAAATTTTTACAAGATATAGATGCGAAGGGGAAATATACCGATATTGTTCAAATTGGCATCGGGGGCTCTCAACTGGGCCCAGAAGCGATTTATCATGCCCTTGAGGCGTATAGAAAACCGGGGAGGAAGGCTCATTTCCTTTCGAACGTAGATCCCGATGATGGGGCAAAAATTTTTCGAGAAGTGGTTCTTTCTAAAACCCTTTTCGTTGTCGTCTCCAAATCGGGGACTACCCTGGAAACCCTTACGAATGAACAATACGTTAAAGACCAACTTGCCAAGGCGGGGCTGCCTCTTAAAGAACACCTTCTTTCAGTTACGGGTAAAGATAGTCCCATGGACGATCCTTCCAAATATCTCGCCTCCTTTTATATTTGGGATTATATTGGGGGCAGATACTCTGTGACCTCAATGGTGGGTGCTGTCCTGCTCGCCTTTGTCCTCGGCATGGATCAAGTCATCGAGTTTTTAAGGGGGGCGCATGCCATGGACAGGGTAGCCCTGCAAAAAGAGGAAAACCTTCCCCTGCTGGGCGCTCTCTTATCTATTTGGAACCGCAATTTCTTAAACCACCCTACTTGCGCCGTCATTCCCTATTCGCAAGCCCTCCACCGCTTCCCGGCCCACTTGCAGCAGCTTTCAATGGAATCTAATGGTAAACGGATTGATAAGAAGGGGCATCTCGTCGATTTTGAAACAGGCCCTATTATTTGGGGAGAGCCTGGAACGAACGGGCAGCACTCATTTTACCAGCTGATCCACCAGGGGACAACCCCTGTTCCCCTGGATCTTATCTCATTCCGTGAAAGTCAATATGGGGATGATGTAGATTTTAAGGGTACAACCAGCCAGGAAAAGCTCCTTGCTAACATGTTTGCCCAAACAATATCCCTTGCCACTGGGCAAAAGAACGGCAACCCAAATAAGGTCTTCCCCGGTAACCGCCCCACACGCGTCATTCTAGGCAATAAGTTAACCCCCTATTCCGTAGGGGCTCTTTTATCCTACTACGAACATCAGGTAGCTTTTGAAGGCTTCATCTGGAATATTAACTCTTTCGATCAAGAGGGGGTGCAGTTAGGCAAGGTTTTGGCCCTTAAGATCATCGACCTGATGAGAGACTCGAAACAGGGTAAATCGCTGGAGACTAAGAACTTTCCTTTAGGACAAGCCTTTATAAAACACTTATAAGAAAAAAGATCGGGCACGCACGCGGGCACGGGCACGGGCACGAAAGAAAGAAGAACTTAAGCTCTCTTCTCTTTCGTGCCCGTGCCCGTGCCCGCGTGCGTGCCCGATCTTCGTCTAAAATGACAATTAGTTTGTGTCATAATAATAATTATTTTAATTAGTTTGCTAATTAAAATAATTATTATATAATAATAGTATGGGGCAGGCAGATAATCTCACTCTAATGGAGGCGGTAGACAACCTTTCTAGCATGGCTGAGCTTGAAGTCGCTACACCCATTCCTGCCAAATGGCTTGACCCTACTAAGCTAGAAGAGAATCAAAAGACTGTTAAACAAACGTTTAAGGTGTTAAATAACTACCTCCACCACGTTTATTCCAAAGAAAAAGAGCAGCTTAAAGATATCGAGACGCAAAAGGGGATCCAGGCAATTATGGTCCTTGCTGGGGAAGCTGCCCAGAAGATGGATAAATTTAGCTCCGGTCTGTTTAAGGGGGTAACTGAGCTTGAGGAATATAAGGATCTGCAGCAGTTTTATCTAACAAAAATCATGAGGCGATTCCAAGAGGTTCTGGAAACTGAAGAGGCTTGGGAGAAAGAATGGGGACAAATTGCATCAAGTGTTCTAGATATTGAAAGACGGGGCCTCAAAGATTTAGAGACAGTTAGAAGAGACAAAGAGTACGAACTATTTTTCATTAAAAAAGAGGATGAAAATCCCTTTTTTAACCGGAATCTTTTGCGTCACATTAGACTTGTTGGAGACTTTGATGAAACAATCAAAGGCTCGGGAGGGGATGACCCCTTTTTAAAAGCGAAGGTGCTTCAGGATAAGGATGTTCACGCTGCTGCTAAAGAAATTATCAAGCTCTCTTTAGTCCATATCGATGCATTTTATAAAGAAGCCATGAGACATAAAGAGATCACTTTTGTCATGAGCTTGAATAGTGCCCTAATGGCCCTGATGCTAACTGCCAATCCACGCAACTTAAGAGAGAATACGACGGGCAAAAGCTCTTTAAGTTATTTCCGCGATTTCCAGATTTTTTTACGCGGAGCTTTAAACTCAATAGAATATGAAAAGTATATCTCTACCCGGCCAGATCCTTTTGCCCATACCTTGATCAATCTTTCCCATAGCCTTTGCTGCTTTTTATTCTTGAGAATTAGTTCGAAAAAAGAGGCGACAGATTTTATCCATAAGCTTATTCAAAGAGGGGGAAAGATCATCAATGAGAAACAGCCTTTTTGGAGCCTTCTTTTGGATGAAGACGAAAGTATTAGAGCGCTGCTCCGGCAATATCCGAGCGGCCCCCTTTTAAAAACGCTTGATATTTTTCGAGAGGAAGAGGCCAAAGATGGATTCGATCCTCTTATTCAAGATAACCTTCCCCACCAACTTTTCACTTTTACTTACGATTCTGCCGATATTACAGTCTTGCGGATTCCGTCGCCAACTCTCCAAGAAATTATCAACAAAGCTGAAGTTGTCGGTGAGTTTAAAGGATATTTAAGGTTCCTAAAAGGGGAAAGGCATCTTCTTTTTAACCTTCAAGATAGAACGTCGTGGCAAGAGCATGCGAGGTGTGTGGCTTTAGAAGAGGTACAAAAACAAGCTGAGTTTTCTAAGTCACTGACAACTGTCACCCTTCCTAAAAACACAGAGTTCTACACTCAAGCGGCAACTTATTTAGATTTGAATGATGCAGAAAATTTTATCCTAACATTCAAAGATCAGCTCGCAAGTGGGGAGCAATGCGGGTTCTATTTTCCCCCTTCCATCAATCAAAAAGATCTTCTTGAGTTTACTAATGCGGCACTAAAGCTGGTTCACAACCACTTTTTTGCTGGCAGACCCACCCTAGCACGTAAAGTCAGACTGGATTTTATCGAGGTCTTCTATTTACTTCTCGAACTAAAAATCATCGACCTTTTCAAACCCGACTGTTGCAGTTTCACCTGCAAAGATGCGATCGACGTTGGCGCCGGCAATGCGGCAGCCTTCTTCTCATTTCTCCGGATGTGCACCTCAGAAAAAGAATGGACAACAGAGGAAAAAAATCTCGTTCTTTGGATCCTCTACAGCCCCGCACTTATCATCAGAGAAAGAGCAGTAGATCCCCAAAACTTCAACAGAACCATCAGCGTTCTTGCCCACATCGACGCCACCCTCAGCGCCGACAGAAAAAAAATCCTTAGCGCCCTAACCGACCTCTTCGGCACCCCCATCTTCTCCACCCTTAAACTTGAGTTCTAATTTAGATATCTATATACATGTCAAAAAACTAGGGAGAGGCTGCGATGAAACATTTTCAGATTTTTAGCCTTTTAACCTCTTTTTTTCTATCGATAAGCGCCTTGCACGCAGGCCCAACAGACGCTTATGTAGCAAATAGTGGCGATGGCACCGTAATCGTTATCGACACTTCTACGAATGTAGTGACAGCAACTATAAATAATGTTGGTACAGCCCCTCTAGGAGTTGCTATAACACCAAACGGCTTATTTGCTTATGTAGCAGATCAAAGTGGGGACAATGTAACCATCATCAACACTTCCACAAATTCAGTAACAGCAACTGTGCCAGTGGACTTAGACTCTATTAGAGTTGCTATAACGCCAAACGGCTCTTTTGTTTATGTAACACATGCCTCTGGCGCCGTAAGCGTCATCAACACTTCCACAAATTCAGTAATAGCAACTGTGCCTGTGGCCTCAACACCCACTGGCGTTGCTATAACGCCAAACGGCTCTTTTGCTTATGTATCAAATCAATTTGTTAGCGGCACAGTAAGCGTCATCAACACTTCCACAAATTCAGTGGTAGCAACTATACCCGTGGGCTCAACACCCAATGGCGTTGCTATAACGCCAAACGGCTCTTTTGCTTACGTAGCAAATCAAATTGTTGGTGGCAACGTAAGCATTATCAACACTTCTACAAATTCCGTAATAGCAACTGTGCAGGTGGAAGGAAAGCCTGCGTTTGTTGCAATAACACCAAACGGCTCATTTGCTTATGTGACAAATGATGGCACTAACCCTGGCACCGTAAGCGTCATCGATACTTCTACAAATTCAGTGGTAGCAACTGTACCTGTAGGCTCAGGACCCGGACCAGTTGCCATAACACCAAACGGCTCATTTGCTTATGTAGGAAATGTTAACGCTAGTCCCGGCACCGTAAGCGTCATCAACACTTCTACAAATTCCGTAACAGCAACTGTAACTGTGGGCCATTCCCCTCGAGGAATTGCCATGCCCTCGTTCCTCCAACCCCCTTCATGCATTAGCGGATTTCAGAAGAAAGACCGCTTTTTGACTCAAACCGACTTGATTAATATCATTAATTGGTGCGCAAGTCCCTCGTTTTTCGTGACCTCATACAACATCTATCGCAATGGGACCCTTATTGGATCAGTTCCATCAACGCAGCTTATATTTGAAGACCGCAACAGAAGGAAAAGAGAGAAATATCTCTATGCTGTTATAGCCGTAAGCAGCGGAGGCGGGATAAGCCTCCCCGCCACCATCACACTGCCTTAGCAATTCTTGTATCGCGGTATCGGCCGTGCTCAAAAAATATTTGCATTTAAGCATAAATTTTAATTTAGTAGTTTTAGTCTTTATTGTTTATTAATAGTTGTTTGTTATAATGATTGGACACTGTGGGTTCTTGGTGGTGTGGGTATGCTCGGAGTCGGCGCTTTTTTCACGGGTAGATATGTCATGAAGAAATCAGAAAGACAAGGTCTTGCAGTTTAAATAAATTGGAGCGGAAATATTTATGGTTAGCCTCGTATCAAGCGCAGGCGGCTCTGCAGCTCTAGAAAGGGAAGTTGATTGGACCAGCCGCCTGGCAGATGTTGAGCTTGGGGGGATTAGCTCATATTTAACACTGAGAGAAAATCTGGAATGGAGAGGCGTCTGCTATAGATTTCATAAACTAACAGCCTCAAATACATGTGCAAAGATCCATGGACGAGTTTCTTCTGGTGACTTTGTATCACCACGCCACTTTCTTCGCATTTTGCGTGTGGTAAGAGATGCAGGGTTGCTGATCAATAATGTGACTCTTTCTTATGCTGATGTTCGATCACCGGAGAAGTTTCTCGATATTTTGCGTGAAGACAAAACGGCTGGATTGCAGATTAGCGATATAAACCTTGAGGAATTTCCTTGTATGACTCATACAGAAGTGCTTACAACAATTCTTCAACTTCATCCAGAACTTAGAACTTCGAGGGGGCTTACTTGTTACAAGCATTACTATTACACTGCTGAGGGTTATTGGCTCTTAGGAGAGGGGATCAAGGAAGTTTCAGCGCGTATAGCAGCAGGAATTCAAATGACAGGTCTTAGCTTTGGCCAAGACCCTCTAGGCTCCTCTACAGTTGGGGTTTTATCAGTTCGAACAATTATATCTTTCGGTCTTAATTCTAAGCTGACTTATTTAAATTTAGAAGGGTGTTGCTGCGATGATACGTGTCTTGTAATGATAGGTCAAAGAGGCTCGAATCTCGAAGAACTTGATCTGGGAACTTGTAGAGGAAATATAAGCACAGTTACTGAAGAGGGGCTAGTAAACCTTTTTCCACACCTCCCTAACCTTAAAAAGTTATGGTTTGGTCCAGACATACCCGTCACACGAAACATATTCCATTCAATAGTCGAGAGCTGCCCCAAATTCGAAAGATTGGAGCTTGCGGGAAAAATATTTCATAGAACTACCATGGATTCAGATGAATTACAATTTTTCATGGTGAGCTGTTTTTCCCTTACACTGGTCTTGCTCCAAGGGTGCAAAAATATCAGCAAAGACACAATTGAAGCCTGGAATCATATCCGACCAACCCTTAAAGTTGTTCGCGCCTAAATGTTCCTATAGCCGGGCGGGCTAAAACTACGTTTCTGGCCTTTGCTTCATCGGACAAAAATGTATTTAATCTTAATCCCGCTAGGGATTATGATCCAATACCAGGGATTTCATCCCTGGCTATAAACCATAATCCCTAGCGGGATTAAGATTAAATACATTTTCAAAAAATATTTGCATTAAAGCATAAATTTTAATTTAATGATTTTAATCTTTATTGTTTATTAATAGTTGTTTGTTATAATGATTGGACAATAATAACAAACAAGGGAGAGATTATATGTCTGCAGGAAGTAAGTGTTTAGCATGTCTACCTAGTATGCCTAAATGGGTGCCGCCAGTGTTTAGACAAGATCAGAGCAGAAATGGTAGAATTACGATGGTTGTGGGTGGTGCTTTGGCTCTTGTCTGTCTGGTTTTAATCGGTATTATGGCAGGGAAAGTTGTTGTGGCTAAGTTAAGTCAATGGTCAGAGTCACCGTGGGTTCTTGGTGGTATGGGTATGCTCGGAGTCGGCGCTTTTTTCACTGGTAGATATGTCATGAAGAAATCAGAAAGACAAGGTCTTGCAGTTTAAATAAATTGGAGCGGAAATATTTATGGTTAGCCTCGTATCAGGCGCAGGCGGCTCTGCAGCGCTAGAAAGGGGAGTTGATTGGACCAGCCGCCTGGCAGATGTTGAGCTTGGGATGGTTTTCTCCTGTTTAACGCTGAGACAAAATCTAGTAATGAGAGGTGTCTCGCGTCGGTTCTGTTACCTAAACTTTTCAGATTCATGTGTAAAGATTCATGAGCGTGTTCCCATGGATGTCGTTCTCAGATCACAAGGATACTTCGTTCGCATTTTGTATGCAGCAAGAGATGCGGGATTGCCAATCAATAACATAGTCCTGTATCATACGGCCGCTAGTTGGCCGCAGCTCTCCTGGGGGGTGCTGCCCTTCTTTGATTCCTTCTTCGATTTTTTGCGCATTGCAATAGCTTTAGGGATTCCTCCCGGCAACATAGACCTTAAAGGATTTCCCTGTAAAGATTTAGTCTTACTTAGGATGCTTCTTAAAATCTGTCCGGCATTGAGAACTAGTGAGGGGCTTACTTCCTTCGATTACAATTTTGGGATCCACTTAGAATCTGGCCTTGAAGATTTGAGAGCCCGGGTGCGAGAGGGAATTCAAATAACTGCACTGGACCTTCGCGGGGCTAGTAGATGGATGTACGTTAGCGTTTCACAAGTTCAAGAATTTCTCGCTGTTGGTCTTAATTCTAAGCTGAGTATTCTAAATTTAACCAGATGTTCTCTTGATGACTCGTGTCTTGAAGTGATAGGAGAAACAGCCCCAAAACTCACGAGTCTCTCTTTAGGAGGTGATCCTCCCAAAGACACAAGCACTGTTACAGAACAAAGTCTTATAACCCTTTTTTCAGACCTCTCCGATCTTAGAAGTCTGGCAGTGAACGGGAGCGATATACCTATGACGCAAGGCGTTCTCCATTCAGTAGCCCGAAGTTGCCACGAACTCGAAGAACTTACGCTCTACGGAAAGGCCTTGAGTGAAGATGGAATATACTCTGTTCTGGAAGGGTGCTTCTCTCTTAGAGAGCTTACACTCTACCACTGTAAAAATATCAGCAAAGACACAATTGAAGCCTGGAATCGTATCCGACCAACCCTTAAAGTTGTTCGCGCCTAAATGTTCCTATAGCCGGACGGGCTAAAACTACGTTTCTGGCCTTTGCTTCATCGGACAAAAATGTATTTAATCTTAATCCCGCTAGGGATTAAGATTAAATACATTTTTGTCCCACCTGGCACGTAAGAGAGGTTCATTCTTCTCTTTCTTTCGTTTTGCGATTTTTGTTTTGCGTTTTGCGTTTCTTTTTTCAGTTGAGCGTGAGATCCTCCGGGATCATCGACAATGTGGCGTATTTGCCGCCCATTTCGCGGAGGATGGTTTGCCAGAGTTTGTCTGGGGGGGCTTCGAAGACATAGCGGGCGTTTGCGGGATGCAAGAACCAGCCGCCATTGAGGAATTCCCGCTCGAGCTGTCCTTGACTCCAGCCGGCGTAGCCGAAGCAGAGGCGGATGTGGGGGCCATTTGGATCGTTCATCGCTTCTTGGAGGAACTGGACATCGCCGCCGAGGTAAACTCCTTCGCAGACTTTTAGGGTTTGATCGGGAATGGAGCTGGAGGAGTGGAGGAGCATCATCTGGTTTGGCTGGGTGGGGCCGCCGGCTCTGATTTGAACATGCTGGTTGGCAATCTCTTTAAGATTTATCAGGTCTTCTGGAAGCTCGATATCGAGGGTTTTATTCAGCATCAGGCCGAAGGAACCTGACTGAGAGTGCTCGCAAACGAGAATGACGCTGCGGAAATAGGTTCCATCATCGATCTCTGGGCTCGCTATCAGAAGGGATCCCTTTGAAAGCTGAGCGTAGGGGACCTCTTCATTCATTGCATTCTACCAAATTAGTGTTGTTGTACTCGACTTTCTGGTGCGTTCTTTGCCAGCTTTTGTTCAGGTGGAAGAGGAGTCCGTAGTTGTTGATGTCGGCCATCATGGTATTAGCCTTATTAATGAGAGAGGTGACATCGAGATAGAACTCATCACTCTTAAGGAACTTCCCAAGAGAGCCTTTCCCTGCTGCAATATCTTGTGTGACAGAATCAATTGAGCTCATGGTTGAGCTTAAATTGATGAAAAATTGATCATCGGTGAGTTGATTGATAGATGTATCGATATCTTGTGTTAGCTTGGAAAAATTTGCGATAGCATCTTTTACGTCATAGACTAGGTTTTCGTTATTAACTGTTGCAAGTAGAGTGTCAGCTTCATCCATGAAATTGCCTGCTGATTTAATCGTGGAGGCTACTTCTTCCCCATGATCTGCGATCCAGTGGTTGACTTGCTTTAAAACTAGTTGCATGTCGTCTGCAACTTCAGAGAGTTTTTCAAAAGTGTTTTCCAGCGGATCTCCTGATTCTGCATAAATAGGCTGGTCCGGCGGAAGGGGGAATGATTTTTCTCCAGGCTTTGGGGCCTTGGGGATGATGGCGACCGATTTTTCTCCTAGGAGCCCTGAAGTTTGAAGGGAGATTTCATCTGTATTATAGATAGTGACAGCTGAATCTACTTTTACTACAAGCTCATAAGTGTAGAGTTTCCCAAATGTGTCAGAGGGTTGCTCCCTTGCATGGAAGATCTCTCGGATAGCTGTGACTTCCCCTTCAGGCTTTCCGGCATAAGTAACGCGTGTGCCCACATTAATTTTATTAATGTCAGAAAAACGGATATAATAGGTCTTTTTCATGTCTCCTACACGGGGGTGCAAGAACATAATGAATGAAACAATCACGACGCATGCCGCAATGACAAATAAACCGATGAGTAAGTTCTTAGTTTGTTCGCTCATTTCGACCTCTTGTGCAATCTCATTTGCCCGTTAAAACAAATCTTTTCGGGCCAATTTTTATATCGTCATCTCACCGACTTATTCAAGTCGCCTCGCCTCCGCTATCCGAGACAACTTCGTTGTCTCTAAAAATTTGCCTCGAAAATCTTTTGTTTTTCCGGGCAAAGCAAATTACGCAAGAGGTCTATTTCTAAAGCTCCTTGGGTCTTGGCTGATGGTTTTACGCAAAAATTCTATAATCGGATCCTCGATCTTTAAAAAAGTATCGGGATCAGCCACATAGGCGATCTTACCATCTTTATGCAATGCTAGTCTATCTCCTACGTAAAGAGCTGACAAGATATCGTGGGTCACCACTATGCTTGTTGCTTTAAGCTCTTTTTGTGTTTTAACAATAAGTTCATTTATATGCATAGCAGTTATTGGATCTAGCCCCGTTGTTGGCTCATCGTATAGGAGAATTGAGGGCCTGTAAACAACGAGCCTGGCCAGAGCCGCCCGCTTTTTCATCCCGCCTGAAAGTTCTGAAGGCATTTTTTTCTCTGTTCCTTCAAGGCCAACCATCGTTAGAGCTTCTTCAACCCTTCTCTTTATCTCTTCCGGGCTGCAAACTTTGTGCTGTTTCAAATAAAAGGCGGTGTTTTCCTCTACATTCATTGAGTCAAAAAGAGCTGAACCTTGAAAGAGCATTCCCATATGGAGGATCGCCTTATAAAGCGCGGGCCCTGACAGTTCAGAAACCATCGCGCCATCTACATCAATGGTTCCTTTGTCGGGTTTAGTGATCCCAATAATATGCTTTAATAAAACGCTCTTTCCCACTCCTGATCTGCCTAAGATCACTATTGTTTCTCCTGTAAGAATATCAAGATCGAGCCCTTCTAATACTTGCACTTTCCCGTATCTTTTCCAGAGATTGCGTATTTTAATCATATCCGAGCACCGGAAACATGCGGGCCAGTTGCATCCTTGCAAGATTAAGACCCATTGTTAAGAAAAAGTTTGAAAGAAGGATCCAGCAATAAGTATAAACAACGCTTTGTGTTGTTGATTTACCCACTCCCTCAGCACCTCCGGTTGTCGTCATCCCTTTATAACAAGAAATAGTCATGATCAAGCACCCAAAGAAAAAGGATTTAACAATCCCCGTTGTAAAATCGAATAAAGTGATATGAGTGGGCATCGGGTCGAAATAGGTGGTTGGCGCCATATTAAAAAAATAAATGGAAATGAGATAGCCCCCATAAATTCCCATGAACATACTAAAGATCGTTAAAAGAGGAATCATAAAGATTCCAGCGATAAATCGAGGCGCAAGTAAATACCTATTGGGATTAACAGCCATCGTTTGAAGGGCATCGACCTGTTCGGTTACCTTCATTGTCCCAAGCTCTGCGCACATGGCCGCGCCGACCCTTCCCGTGACCATGAAGCCCGTTAACACAGGTCCTAGCTCTGTGATCATCGCTTTGGCGACAAGCAGCCCTGTGACGCTTGCAAGCCCTTTATCTGACAATTGGTAAAAAGACTGAGCCGCCAGCACAAGCCCCGTAGAAAATCCCGTAATCGAGACCACAAGCAAAGAGGCTACGCCAATATCGAATAGTTGTTTAAGGATCAAAGAAGGCGCCGGAGGCTTTTGAAGCGTCGTTTTAGCCACCTCGATGATCAATGTGACGTAGGCTCCCACTCCGACAACAAACTTCAGCCTGTCTGAGAGGATGCGCAAACCAGACCGTTTTTCATCTTCCGGTGCTGGCCGAGAGATCTGATTATTCTGAATCTCATCCATAATTGGAGCCTATCAAAAAAACATTTTAAACGCAAAACGCAAATCGCAAATCGCAAAACGCAAAACGGAAGAAATCTAAGAATTCTTAATTCTTTCTTCTGTTTTGCGTTTTTTGTTTTGCGTTTTGCGTTTCTTCTAGTTTGCTCTTGTTCCGCTGTGCCATGTATCGAGGCTGCGGATGGTGGATTCTCCCTCTGCCCTTTGGCTTTCGTGGATGGTGCGGAGTTTTTCTTTAATCCTGTCCAGTGCATCCATTTGGAATCTTTGATCGGTTTTCATCACATCTTGGTTGCCTTGGATGAAGACGGAAGTAGCCTCTCCAAATTGGCGGAGCATGTACATGATACTCTCTCCCATTTTTTGGAGTAGCTCGGGCTTATATTTGCCATTGAACCAAGGTACGGTATTGATGCCTGTAATAAGAACAGGGGCCGCCGTTAAAATTCCAAAGACGATTTTTAAAGTTCCATGGCTAGTGGAAGATTTTTTCAAGTCATCTTTCATCTTTTCGAGGTATTCTTTGAGGTCGAACCCATTGGAGATATTGTACATCGCAAGCTCTTCGAGAGTATCAATACATCTTTGCAGGTGCCCAATAAGCATTGCTTTTAAATTTTCATGTGCCGTAGCAAGTGTCTGAGCCTCTTCGGCGAGAGGGATTTCTGGCCCTTGCTCAGGAAATTCTACCTCCTCAGGAATTTCTGAGCTGAAATTGTGTTTTCCTGCAAAAGGCTCGGAAAAAGCTGGTTGATATATGTTTGTGTCTGCTCCTACTCGTCCTACCATGATAATATCCTCCTTGAAATGTCTGTAATTGTTCGTACTGTTCTAACTGCTAGTTCTGTAGATCCTTTCCCTTCTGCAAAGGTGTTGTCGATGTAATTTCTAAACTGCTCGTTCATTGCTTTAAGGAGAGCCTCTCTTGTGTTTAGCTCTTCGTAGGCCCCTTCATTTTGAAGCATTCTTCCTCCGCATACACCACCGCCAATCTCTGCTACCCCCTGCGTGGAATAGGCAAGTCCTGTAATAATGAAAATCTGCTTGTTGTTATAGATCGAAGCAGACAGGGTGCTTGCGTAATAAGAACCTCCCATACATCCGGTCATCGTTATAGCGCTAATTGCCATGGGAAGATACTTTTTGATCTTTTTCTCAGTTTCCTCGTTTCCCTTTGACCATTTTCTCGCTAGATCTCCCCAAAGTCCAGTTTTCTTATAAATGATGTTGCAAAGCTCTAAAACTCCTAAGAAGACGAGTGCAACTCCAATATAGGGATTGCCATGATACATCATCGTAAAGCCAGTTGCAATCGCAATAAAGGTCATCATGCACTCTCCAACCATTTTTAAAGAGTCCATTACCCCGTCTTTTGTCTGGGAGAGGCGGGCATTTTCTTTAAGATATTCAGCTTTTTCTTTGGCATAGGCCTTCATGTGCGCGAGCCCATCTTCTACTTCTAGTTGAAGATACTCAATGAGCTCTGGCTGAAAACGCTCATAGCGCAAATGTAGCTCAATGATCGCTATCTCAATACGAGAGACTGGCTTTGCTGTCATGAATGGCTCCCTTTAATCTTTTAATCTGCTCGGGATAAAACCCGTATTCCTCTGCCTGGGAGAGCGCTTTTAGCGCCTCTTGCATGTTCAATAAAAAGTAATAACACTCGGCGGAATGAAAGTAAGGTGCCGGGTTATTTGGTTCAAGTAATGCCAGCGTTGCCCAAGCTTGCAAGGCTGCTTCATATTTCATTTGCCCAATGAGGGCTGCCGCATAACCTTTCCAATAATGCCCTTCAAAAGGGTTTGAGATCAAAAGCTCTTTAAAAAGAGGTTCTGCGTCGCTATATCTTTCCTCAGCGTGGAGCTTAAAAGCGAGATCATAAAGATCTTTTTGCTCTTGTGCCCCCAGTTTTCCAAGCTTGTTGATATATTCTTCAAACATTTATTACTGTGTCCTTTGGCCAATAATATGTTGGTTCGAATGGGTATATTCTTTCACGCTTTGGTTCATGAGTTCCCAAAGATGGGTTAGTTCTTTTAGGTCGTTTTCAACGTAAGCTTTATTGACCTGCTGTCTTGCCAAAAGAATTTGGATTTGTTCGCCGCATGCAGATTTAATCCCTTCTACTTGAGAGTGGGAAAATTTAAAACTCGTGATCCTCTTATTCTCATCGACTTTAATTTTGCCAAAGATATCTGGGTACTTATTGTAGACAGTTTGAATAAGCGTTTTAGCCTCTTCGTCATTACTAAAATCAAGCCCCTTGTTATCTTTTTCTTCGCTGCGAAGTCTACTAGAGAATTTAGTGAGCTGTGAGCTCTCCGTTAAAAGGGCATCATTTTTAGCGATATTGGCAAAGGCAGACTTTGATTTTGCATCGCAGCACAGTTGCATGGCGCTGAGAAGATGCCATGTTGGATTTTTATTGAGGTCGAGCGTTTCTTCTAGCTTCTCTTCTTTTTCTTTTGCGATATAGTAGGGGAAGTTTGGATCTGTCACAGGAAGTTCTTCAGGGGCTAGCTCGCGGATACGGTCGATGATGGCGTGTACTTCATGGTCCTCTGTAAAATCAATCCCATCTTCTATCGGAATCGGGCCCTGTTTTTCGTTAACCTTCTCAGCATACTGCGCAAGCAATCTTTGCAGCTCAGCATTGTCATCTTGCTCAGCAGCATTTACCTCGCTAAATACACTTGGTTGAGTGAAATTTTCTGCAACTTTTTTTACTGGGTCTGCCATAATTACCTCCGGGGGCGAGTTAATTATAGAAATCCGCTTATTTCAAGTATACTAAACAAAAACCTTAACAAAAGAGAAGAAAAGATCGGGCACGCACGCGGGCACGGGCACGGGCACGAAAGAAAAAAAGACTTGAATTCTTTTCTTCCCTCCCTCTTTCGTGCCCGTGCCCGTGCCCGCGTGCGTGCCCGATCTTCTCCTTTTCTCTAATAGTTTTTATGCCACTTCAGGGAGAATTTTCCTTCTTGTCCGGGCTGGGTTTCGGCTTGGAAGATGAATCCGTGCTTGAGCTCCACTTCGACGACTACTTGGCTGCTATCGGTCCCTTGAGCTAGGGTGACCATGACCCCTCTAGTGAGGTACTTGCCGATTTGGATGGCAACCCCATCTTCGCATGAGATAATATTCAGTCTATCTACCCCGAGCCCTTTACGGATTGTTTCGAGGACATCGGGGCCCATTTTGCCGGAGAGGGTAACAATCATTTGGGCAAGCTGTACTGCTTGTACAGTAGAGATTTCAGGAATATCTTTATTAAAAAGAATATAGGATAGAATTGAACTTGTCGGTAAGTAGGGGGTCGATTGGAATGTAAGCACGGGCGATGTTACAGGGCCCGTTAACATGGCCGTGATTGTGTATTCGGCTAAAGGCAGTGTGGCTTTAATTTTAATGTAGGCTTCTTCAGCGAGTTTATTGCCTAAAATAATTTCTCCTTCCTCCAATTTAAATATTTGCCCCGCAAAGCTAAAGTCTCCTCTTAGGAGAGATAAAGATCCTGTCGCCTTAAGATCTGAGGTGGGGCCTATAAGATGAATGTCACCTCCCCATTCCGAGCGGAGGCCCCTTCCTCTGACAAGGACTTTGCCTGGAGCGCTTGGGGGGGCATTAAAATGAATATCAAGATGAAAAGTAGATGCCGATTTGACAGGGGTCTCGGATGATTCTTCAGCTGGTTTATGGAGGTAGGTCACAGAAAGGGTGGGGATTCCTGCTGGAAGGGAGTCGGGAATTTCACCTTCTGCCTTATCGACCACTACATCAGCTTTTAATTTAGTCTCATCAGTACTACCTGAAATTTCCATAGGGCCAGAAACGGTTCCTCCGATCATTTCAAAATTAACGGCATTCACTTTTTCGAGCTGTGCTTGAACTAAAAAGGGGAATTTTTCTTTAAGGGTTAAATAGCCTGTTCCTGTCAGAGCCCCATCCTTTGAATCTTTAGCGGTCACTCGTTCTAATGTGACCTGGTGATTTTCTGCGCGCGCAAAGGCATTGACCTCTTTTACAAGTGTTCCTGTAAAGTAATTTTCATAGCTTCCATTTTTTAGCTCCATAGAACCTCTGATGGAAGGGGAGGAGAGTGTTTTGGCAAGGTAGAGGTGGGTGGAGAGCCATCCTGAAATGTGCTGGGCCCCTAAGTCGACAAAGTCAAAAATATCTTCGAGGTTTCCATCCATTTCAAATTCACCGGCAAGATCTCTATTCTTATCGATAACAAACTGAAAAGGGTAAAGCTGGTAGTGAATGGGCAGAGTGGCAGACAGGTGGAGTTCTTGCCCTTTCGCTTCTTCGATCCGCCCGCGGAGTTGCAAGATATTTTGATCAAATGTTGCTTGGAGAGAACCTTTGGCTAGCAGCTGGGCATCAGCTCCAGAGAAAAGGAGGTTAAACCTTCCTTGCATGTCTTGCAGCTCTCCTTGGAATGAGGTGATCCCTTTGAGCGCAACAGAAGGATAGTAAATAGTTAGAAGATCAAGGGGAATATCTGTCCCTTTCAGGCTAATAGCAACATTTTTGGGTGTTATAGAAAAGTCGAGATGTAGATCTCCTCCGTCTATTTTTAAGTTGAGATCGTTTAGGGAGTATTGATCCTTTTTCCAGATAAGTTCTAAGGGATTTTCAATAGCGAACGGTTTTTTTAAAGCAAAGCCAGAAAATTCTTGAATCTCAAGGCGGTTTTCTTCATAGATGCCGTTTGAAGTAAGTTCAAATCCTTCTCCTTTTAAACACAATTTGTAGGGCCATTTATAATCGCTCCAAGAGGTATCGAATCTTAGAGAACTAAGCTCAAGTTTTGAGAAGAGGACATTTTCTCCTTCGAGGTTTATCTCACCTCGCGGCGATGTGAAAATATCTGTAAGGTTGGCGTGGAGGGTAAGATCTTTTGCTTTGTGGTTCATGAGCTGCCCATTTTTTAAAGAAGCGTGGATCGTAGCCGTTTGATCCTTGGAAAAGTGGAATTCTGCTCCTAACTGTCCTTTAATGGGGATCTGGGGTATCAAATCTTGTAGGTGTTCTATTTTGTGGATTTGGGCAAACACATCTCCCTTGAGCGAGCTGGGTGAAAATAGGTATTCAAGTGTCGCATCTAGTCTAGAATCTTGAGAACTCAAACTGAGTTCTGACAAACTGAAGGAAGTGCCAGGGTTAAAAATAAATCGACTAGAGGCAGTGATAGGGAGAAGAGGATTTTGTGCCTGGAGTTCTAAAGAGCCCTTCCAAAGATGATTCTCGTAGACCCCAAACAGCTTAGCTTCCCCCTTATAGTTTTGATGTCCCACTTGTAAATCATCGGTGAGAAGCTCAAGTTTATAAGAAGAGAGGTCAAAATGCACCGTGCCAGATGCTGAGCCTTCGATATTTTTATACAGTAAATGGGGAAATTTAAACGAAGCGTCGATAGATTTAATGGAAGTGGGTGAGTTTAATAGAGAGCTTCCAGATAACGTGATAAGATCGCTCGAAACTTTTGCGTTCGAAAGATTGATTGCATAATCGGGAAAAACAAAAAAAGTCAGAGTAGAATCCCACTGCCGGTTTAGAGTTTCCCAACCAGGGATCTCTAATTTCTTAAGCTGCACCTCTGCATGCCCTTCAAGAGGAAGAGGAGCCTGTTTTTTTTCCATGAAAGCAATCCAGGTTTCTAATGGACCTTCTAGCTTTGCGTCCAAAGTTCCAAAAGTTTCGATGTTAGCAACAACATTTAAATGCCCTTGGACTTTATTAGAGTATCCAGAAACCTTCGCTCTGTTTATTTGGTCGAAGGCCTTTAAATCGAAGGAAACTTCCTTTAACATTTTTTTTATTTTGATTCCCCCTGCAAGAGAAAAAAGGGGGAATTTTTGGATTTGCACTTCTCCGATGTTAAATGAGCGGATCGAAATACTAAAAGGGAGCTTGAGGCTATCCCAGGAAAATACGAAAGGGGTATCTGACTTACTTGACTCTTGGAATTGGAGCCCAAGTTTTTTTGCATAAAGATAAGAAACAGCAATCTCACCGCGCATTAGGGGCAAAAGCGCTAGACGCATTTGCAGTGTGGGAATACTAAACTCATTTCCTTTCAATCCCGTTACATTGATTTGAAAGGGGAGCCTCCCCTCAATACTCTCAATAGTCAGCCCAGCTGCTCTAAACTCATCTACAAGCTTCTCCTTGATCTTGTTTTTCGCCCAATTAGTCTGGAGCACCGCAAGCCCAATAGAAAACAGCAGCAGCGCGCAGACGAGGAAGACAGCGGAATAGTGAATCATTTTGTAGATATATTTCATATTTCATGCTTTCTGTCATTTAAGAGGAAGATCGGGCACGCACGCGGGCACGGGCACGAAATCCGGAAAGAAAGAGAGCTTTAAGTTTTTCTTTCTTTCGTGCCCGTGCCCGTGCCCGCGTGCGTGCCCGATCTTCTCTTCCTCTCTAATCTTAGAAGGTTTGCCCAATGTCCACAAGGAATCTGTATGCGGGGTCTAATTCTTTTCTCCTGTCGAGGGGGACGGCAAAGTCAACGCGGATGGGGCCGAAGAACGAAAAGTAACGAAACCCAAGCCCAAGTGATTTATACCATTTTCCTGTGAAGGGAGGGAACATGTTGAACTCCACATTGCCTAAGTCAAAAAAGGGAACAATCCCTATCGTTTTGGTAAGTCTAAATCTAAATTCTGCGGTGTAATATACGGCAGATCTCCCTCCAAGAGGCTTGCCATGGCTGTTAAGGGGGCTGACGGTTCTATACCGATAGCCTCGCAGCTCTTCTTCAGAGCCTCCTAAAAATCTCTTGGGTAACGGAATGGCATCTAATCCTGTGCTAAAAATGGAACCGAGGGTTATTTTCTGCGCAAAAATAAAACCGCAGGTCTCGAGTAATGAAAAGTAGTTGCAATAAGAAAATTCCTGAATAAGATAATAAATGTTTTTCTTCATGTAGTTCACGCTCGGAGTTGTCGTGTATTCGAAGGTCATCCCCTCCGTAGGATTAAGGAGATCGTCCGCATTGCTCCAGCGCAAATAAAAGGGGACTTCAGTAAGATAAAAATTGCCATTAGCGGCGCTGTCTGTCACTAGTAGCTGCTCGAGCTTAATCCCTCCTGTCACGCGAAATTTATCGCTCACCCTTCTTTCCACTCTATTTAAAAAATTATAGGTACGATCTGAGTAAGGGGTGATATCTTCATGGCCAGCTTCTGCTTGAATCACATAATCTTGGTTCGGCCTGAAAAAGCCGGGGATAAGATAGTTCAAAACCCCTGTTTGACTCCTTTGGGTAATATCTCCTTGAAGCCCGATCTTTCTTCCCATTCCTCCAAGATTTCTGTGTTCCCAGTTAAATGTAAAACCAAAGCCATAAAATGTTTGATAGCTGGCACCAAAGCTAATACTTCTATGTTTTGTCTCCGTCACATCTAAAGACATTTTTAGCGTGCCATCTTCTGTGAGGGCATCATCGTGTGTGATTAGAATAGAGCTAAAAAGCCCCGTCTCCATAAGTTTTTTTTGTGTGCTTTCAACAATGGAACTTGCGTAGAGTTCTCCGTCGTAAAAGAGGACTTTTTGGCAGATGTAAGAGGGCTTCACACCCCCATCGCCTGCAAGAGTGAGCTCTCCAAATTTCGCAAGAGGCCCGCTATTTACCTCCACATTCACATGGATTGTTTTTGTTTCCGCATCAGCTAAAATCTCCCGTTTATCGACTGTGGCCAGCGGATAGCCGCAATCGGCAAGAAGTTCCAAAAGCTTGAGCTCAGCTTTGATAATTGATTCTGCAAGAGCAGGCTTTTCAAGATTGATCTCTAGAGCGCATAAAGTGATCCTATCACAAGTGATGGGATTCTCAAAATTTCCGTTATAAAGGCGAATCGTATAGTCTTGAAGTGTATAAACTTTTCCCAGATCAATTTGGACGATCACCTCTGATCCTTGAATTTCCATTTTTACTGTAGCATCATAATATCCGTAGGCGTGCAAAACTTTAATGAGCCCGGGAATATCAGCATCAGCCCTATAGCGGAGCGCATTAAACGACGCGGGCGGCCGTTTTTTTAGCGATGTCAACGCAGAAACTGCTTTTAATTCTTTTAGCAAACAGCTATCGTTAACTCCTTCAAAGTCTACAGTATAGGAGATCGCCGCAACGATTTCTGAACAAAGAAGGATTAAAATAAAAGGCAGCAATCTGAGCATAATTGTTTAGTTTGCCTTAGAATTAGGAGAAAATCAATGGAAAGAAAAAAAAGCAAAAAGATTTATGAAGCCTCTTGCAAAGTGATTCCCGGCGGAGTGAACTCTCCAGCGAGGGCATTTTTGAGTATGGGGATCCATCCATTGATCGTTACAAAAGGGAAAGGGGACACGATTTGGGATGAAGATGGCCATACCTACATCGACTATTGCGGCAGTTGGGGCGCACTTATTTTAGGCCACGCTCATCCAAAAGTCGTAAAAGCCGCAAAAAAACAGATCGGTTACGGCTCTTCCTTCGGTATTAGCACGAAAGTGGAAAAAGAGATCGCAGCGCTTATTGTAGATCTCATTGCTTCCATAGAAAAAATCCGCTTTGTCTCTTCTGGGACAGAAGCCACCATGAGCGCTCTCAGACTTGCACGAGGCTATACAGGGAAAAATAAAATCGTCAAATTCTCCGGCAATTACCACGGCCATCACGATTCCTTGCTTGTGCAAGCAGGCTCAGGGCTATTTCATGTGAATTCCCAGGCCTCTTCTCTTGGAGTGCCTCCGGAAATGGTCAAAGATACCATTATCCTCCCTTACAACGATGTGAATGCCTTGCATGAATATATTGGCAACGATGTTGCAGCGGTGATCGTCGAGCCGATTGCAGGCAACATGGGTGTAGTTCCGGCAACAAATGATTTCCTTAAAACGCTTCGCGAGGTCACAGAAGAAAAAGGGGCCGTTTTAATCCTAGATGAAGTGATCACAGGATTTCGGGTAGGCCTTGGCGGCGCGCAAACCCTTTATAATATCACACCCGATCTCACCTGCTTTGGTAAAATCATCGGAGCCGGCTTTCCCACAGCCGCCTTTGGAGGGAAAAAAGAGATCATGGATTGCCTAGCGCCTCTTGGCGGCGTTTATCAAGCAGGCACACTCTCTGGCAACCCCGTTGCCATGCAAGCAGGCTTAGCCGCCCTGAAAGAGATCTCTGCCCCAAACTTCTACAACGAGCTCCAAGCCAAAACAGACAAGCTCCTCCTCCCCATCGAAAACGCTCTCAAAGAAACCAAAAAAGGGTGCCTGCAAAAACAAGGCTCCATGTTTACTATTTTCTGGGGCACAGACAAAATCACCTGCAAAGAGGACCTTAAAAAGATCGACGAGGAGACCTTTAAAAGGTTTTTCTTCCATCTATTGGACCAGGGGATCTACATCCCTCCCTCTCAGTACGAGGCCTCGTTTGTCTCCATCGCCCACACAGACGAAAACCTCGAAAAGACTAAAACTGCTGTCCTTGATTTTTTAAAGTAAGAATCTGTTTAAAATCCTTAAGAATATTTAAGATTCGGTTACGGTTACGGGACTGTTGCTTCGTAACCGTAACCGCTCCCGTATGCGTAACCGATCTTCTCTTCCTCTTTCCCTCTTTCTTTCTTGTCGAAAAATTTATCCATCGCTAAGATCTCGGTTTTGGAGGAGGTCTAATATGGTGTTTTCGATTTGCCTAGCGATTTTGGGACTGTTGTTTATCTACCTAGAGTTTTTCCTGCCTGGTTGGGTTTTAGGGACAGGGGGAGGGGTCCTGATCATCTTCAGTATCGGGCTATTCCTTGGCCAAACAACGGCTCTCATGCCAGTATTTATTTTTTTAGGAATACTTGCTATTTTGGCCGTATACACCTGTAACTTAGCGCTTAAAAGGCGGGTAAAACTGAAAAAAGATGAAGATCTTAATTGAGTCTTTATTCTGAAATGGTATAATGTCAGCCTATGACATATTGCAGCGTTCTTCCAATAGTCCCTTGCGTGCAGTCGTACGACGATAAGTGGTGTCTTGTGTGGGGTAAAAAAACCTATCACGATAGCGGCATCGGCAAGCTAAAATCCTATACAATGAGCACAATAAGCGCGCGCCTTTTTAAACCTGAAAAAAGCGAAGATATTAGTACTATTTCATTTGCGATGATTCCAGGTTATGCTCTTTTTGGAGTAGCTTCAATAGTTTTTCATGCTTTGAGGATTTTGTACGATCTTATTGTCAATCTAAAGGATGGGCGGGTCGGCGATGCCTTGGATATTGTGGCTGATGATATTTTTAACATTATCCGAGATGTTTGTTACACTCCACTTCTCATGTTAGTGGCTCTATATGGCGTAATTTTTTCAAGGGAAGGAAGAGAGCTTATGGGCATCCTCGATCTTTCTTGGCATCATGGAGTGACATATGAAAATGACATTAGAAATGTCCTAGAGAAGCTTACAGATGAACATAAAGATATGAGTGTTTGGAATCTATACTGGACAGCCCTCAAGACTGATAAACTAGTGTTCTATCTTCCATGGTGTATGCAGTCTCGCGGCAACGTTAAGGAGAAATTCGAGATCGATTGGGAGCTCACACCAAAGAGAACTCAAGAACTCTTGCTAGAAAAATTTAATCTTGCTCCCTTAGCGACTCCTCGATAGGAGTCAGGAGTCTCACTTCTAGCTGGGATTCAGAGATGAGGAGCTTTTTCCCACCAATTTCTAGGACGTAAAGGAGCGTTTTGGGGCTGAGCGAGCGCTTTTCCAAAATCTTAATCGTTAAATTTTGATTCATAAATCTCATCCGCCCTTGAGAAAGCCGTCTCAGAGCCCAGAAGGTGAGGAATACCAAAACCAATAGACCCACTAAAGAAAGGATCATTTTTAAAAAGGCGTGCTCATAGGAAGGTGTGTCGGGAGGCAATTCAGGTTGAAGGGGGACAACTTCCTGGGTTTGAGGGGGAGGTGTTGGCGGTGGTGTCACATCGGCGGCATAGGAGTGGGTAAAGAATACCAGTAGCAACAAACAAAGTAATTTTTTCATATCTAGTCCTTATTCTATAAATGAGTAATAATATCACAAAGGGACTTTATGCACAAAGGGTGGATTGCGTTAGATATCGACGGGACGATCACAGATCTTTTGGATGGTATTCCACAAGAGGTGATTGCGTATTTGGAAGATTTGGATAAAAAGGGCTGGAAGATCCTGTTTATTACAGGGAGGAGCTACTCCTTTGGTCATAAAGTCCTCCAGACATTTTCAATGCCCTATTTTTTCGCTGTGCAACATGGCGCAGATATTTTGAAGATGCCTGGAACATCTTTTTTTAGCAGATCTTATCTTTCTCACAAGGTGATCGATTTACTTGAGGAGGTCTATGTTGGGCAACAAGAGGACTTTTTAGTTTATGCAGGATATGAGAAAGGGGATTTTTGCTACTGGCGGCCAGAGAGGTTTTCGAAAAAAGTTTTAGGTTACATTGAGCTCATCCAAAAACTCTGCGTTGAGCCTTGGAAAGCTGTAAAGTCTTTTGACTTTAGTCCAAACACTCAATTTCCACTGATAAAATGTGTGGGTACTTTTGAAGAGATGAGAAAAATTTACGACAAGCTCAAATCCTATGCGCAGCTTCATGTCACCATGATTAAAGACCCTATTTCTAGAGAGCTTTATTTAGTTTTAGTGACAGATGCCCATGCCACTAAGGGGGAAGCATTAAAACGGATCTTAGCTGCGCATAAAGAGAAGGGAAAGGTGATTGCTGCAGGAGATGACCAGAACGATATTAGCATGCTTCAGGTGGCAGACGTTGCCATTGCTATGGAAACAGGTCCAGATGAGCTCAAAGCCTGCGCAAATATCATTGCATCTCCCGCGAGTGAATATGGGATTATTAAAGCATTAGAGAGGGCCATTGTATAGCTTAGTTACAGGAGGAGGGAAGGGTCTTGGCGCGCATCTATGCAAAACCCTTAAAAGTGGAGGGAGGGAGGTTGTGGCTCACTATCGGACAACCAAGCCCGAAGGAGAAAATGCTCTCTATGGAGATTTCTCAACAATTCAGGGAACGGAAGAATTTATTCAGAGTTACCTCTCCCGTTATAAAGAGACAGATATTTTAATCAACAATGTGGGCAGTTATTTCATTGCTCCTGCATCTCTTACACCCTCTGAGGTCTGTCACGAGCTTTTCCAAACAAATCTTCACGCCCCCTTAGCTCTGATACAAGCGCTTAAACCCAAGCAGATCATCAATATCGGCGTGAGCGGGTCCCATCTTCCCCACGCAAATACTTATGCAACCCTCTACGGAATGGCAAAACTTTCTCTTTACATGCTTACAAAATCGCTTGCCAAAGAAGGGATGCATATCAACATGGTCTCTCCTGGTCATATGGAAAATTCTATCGATTTACAAGACAAACCCTTTGTCACCTTCGGAGAAGTGGCAGAGGCGATCGAGTTTCTCTTAAATAATCCTTCCATCACAGGACAAAACATCGAGGTGGTCAAAAGATGACGGTAGAAAATAAGGATAAGTTTGTAACGAAGACTGGAGAAAATACGTTTAATATTTGTTGGGGCGGTGATCAGAACGTCATCCATACATTTGCTCTTTTTACAAAAGGAAAGTTAGAGACTGTTTCTGAGGGGGAATTTTTGATCCATTTGCCAGAGGAGCATTTGGAAGAAGACGCTTTAGAAATTAGATGCTTTTTAAATATCCACGAGGAGAATAAGATTAACATCAAAGCGACAACTTTTCGCTTGGGAGAAACTGTGGAGATTTTTTCTAAAGATCTTAAGATAGAGCTCAGCTTTCACTCTGATGAGGGGAATTACTTGGGACACATCTCACAGGCGAATCGCCCCCACTCGAAGAATGTGAGCATCTTCGACGCCTACGACTGGCAGATTGCGCTCAGGACCATCCGGCGGCCTGTGAGTGCCACTCTGCGAGCAAACCTGAAGATTATTAGTTTATTAAAATGAGTAAGGAGAAAAGATTATGGCTGTGAATAGCATCTCAACTTCATCATCAGAATTAATAGCACTTTTGCTGCAAAAAGTGAACGAAAGAAAGGCTCGTATACCAACAGATATCGCTTTAGTAGTAGAAAGGATCAATGAAGAAAAAGATCAGATGCAGGAAGAGCATCGAAAAGTATTAATGAAGGAAGCTAAAGACAAATCAACTGACGTGGTAATAAAAATGGCAACAGGAATAACCCAGGCGCAATCTGGGGCTAAAAAAGTCTATGGGTTAGCACGCCTAATAGAAGAGCTAACAGAAGATTTAGACGCGTTTAAGTTGGAAGAAAAAGTAAAGGATGCCTTTAAAACTTTCAGGAGTGAGGCCTTAAAGTGTGGAGTTATGGCACCATCAGAACTTTCATCATTACCCCACCCGCTGCAAGCAAGCGAGGAAGCGAGCCAGGTAAAAGCACGATTAGAAGAAGCAAGAAGCAACTTATGGAAGATCTGTGCTGTACAGACGATGGTAGAAAAAGCGCTACCTGAAATACTGAACAAACTAGAACAGGCGATGAGCGCTGCCTGTGCTGAGGCTGAAAATGGACGGGAAATTGTAAAAAAAGCAGGTTTAATACCTCTAGAAGTTGCTACAAGTGATAGTATTACGACCATGAAGCAAAAAATGCTAAAAGTTAACAAATATCTCTTTCAGGCAGTTCATGCAGAACGTGAAGCAAAAGCTGGACTTGCAGGAATCCGGGAGGCGCAGGCCAATGTGGACAAGCTACTTTCTTTAACTGACGGTTTATACGAAGGACTTTCTCTTTAGAAGGATCAGTGAAGTCTAGTTTCTCTTTTGCGTTTGCAAAGAGGATGAGTCCATAGCCATTCCCATGGCGTGCATACCGTTATCGACGTAGAGGGTCACTCCGGTGATAGCTGATGCGCGACGGTTGGAGAGGAGGAATGCGGCTGCATTGCCGACCTCTTCGGCCATCATCTCTTTTATGAGAGGGGCGTTGGCTTTTGAGTATTCGATCATGCTGTCGATGGTGCCAATCGCTCTGGCGGCTCTACTGCGCAGAGGGCCGGCAGAGATGGTGTTTACGCGGATCCCCCACTTTCTTCCAGCTTCCCAGGCAAGGGTACGGGTGTCGCTTTCCAGGGCTGCTTTGGCAGAACTCATGCCGCCGCCATAGCCTGGTACCGCTTTTTCTGAGGCGAGGTAGGTGAGAGAGACTGTAGAGCCCCCGGGGTTGATGATGGGGCCAAAATGTTTGAGCATACTGACAAAAGAATAGGCGGAAGCACTTACGGCTGCCAGGTACCCTTTTCTCGAGGTTTCTAATAGAGGTTTTTTTACTTCAGGTCCGTTGGCGAGGCAGTGGACGACAATGTCGATATTTCCAAAATCTTCTGCAATTTTAGCTGCCACTTCTGAGATCGTATAGTGGGAAGCCTCTTGGTAGCGTTTGTTGTCTTTAATTTCTTGAGGAACATCATCGGGGGTATCAAAGGCAGCGTCTAAGGCGTAAAGCTTGGCGTACTCCATTAAAGAGCCGTCAGAAAGGAGCCTTGATTCGTCAAACTTACCCAGTTTCCACGATTGGGTGAAGATATTCACCATAGGGGTCCAGGTCCCAATCAAAATGGTCGCACCTGCTTCAGCGAGAGCCTTGGCAATGGCCCAGGCATACCCCTGATCGTCCCCCACACCTGCTATAAAAGCTTTTTTCCCTTTAAGATCCATCATAGTTACCCCACTGTATGAGGTAGCCTTTATAGCATATTGTAATCTTTAAGGGAATGGATTACTTCTTTTTTGGACGAAAACCGACATTTCTAGCCCGCAAGTATATAATTAATATTTTAGTTGTTTATAAACATTAATTATAGTAATATACTCTATATAATATTAAAAACTAACAAGGGGAGAGGTGTTTTATGGCTATTATTTGTAATAGTAGTAGTGAAGGAAGTTCACCAGTGATAATTTCTTTGCGACAAGTGGCGGAAAGCAAGGCTCGTGTAACAACAGATATTGCTTCAGTACTAGCTAAGATTGATGCAGACGTAAGACGATGCTATGAAGATGGGTCTTTCTCTGAGGAATCATACAAAGCAAGCCTAGTAACATCAGGTTTCTTACCACGTGAGGCGAGTGAGGTGGCAGAAAAAGTTGCAATAGGAATTGTCCGAACAATAATGGGGTGTTCAAAAGTCAATGAGTTACAGCTGATAGCGCGTGGTGTATATCAAGATGGCGGCTATCTGAAAACAATAACGAAGGCGGCCGAAAAAGAACCTCCTTTTCGGGATCCTCAACTCTATCTGGAACGCGAATGTAACATGTCATTATTAACGATAGAGGCATATAAAGCAATCACTCAAGCCCTACTCGAACTAGAAAAGGCTGTAAGAAATGCAGTGACAGAGTATGAAGCAGGGGTGAAAGATGTAGAAGAAGGTTCCCAAACAATAAAAACTGTTATAGGCAATAGTCAAAATAATTTAGTGATAGACACTGAAAAGAGAGTCTCCCAGTTGAAGGATCAAGCAAAAATCGTAAGAAGAACTCTTTTAATTCTGCGTGAATCTCTAGTCGAGTGGATAACACATCTCCGCAAAATAAGAGAGGATGAAAAGCAGCTCCTTAGCGTGGTCCTCCACCTAGAAGAGGAGGCCCCTCGCATGAACCTCCACCAACCAGAGGTTTATGGCTAGTGCTAGTGTTAGTGAAGGGAGTCCGCCAATGGCAATTTCGCTGCAACAAGTGCATGCAAGAAGGGCTCGTGTAACAACAGATATCGCTTCAGCGCTGGCACACATCGATCCGCCAAAAGATGAATGGAATAGATGGAAGATATCACTAGAAAACAGAATGATAAAAGTAAATAGCGGTTTATCAATGAAATACAAAGAAGAGCAAGAATTTTACTTTCAGAACAGCGTGAGGCTCTGGTCCAATGGATAGTATATCTTCCCAAATTAAGAGAGTATGAAGCGGCGTTCTACAATTCAAGAACTGAATAGACCTTACTTCTTTTTTTTGCCCATCATGAGCCGTCTCCACCCTTCGGCGGTGAGGACTTTACGATGGGATCCTTTGGATGTTGAAGTTTTTTCTTTAGGTTTTTGTTCCATAATTTTCTTTGTCGGAGCCTTTTTTATGGGTTTTTTGACGGGAGGAGCTTTCTTTACAGGCTTCGTCGTAAACCTTCTCAGTAGGCGCCTGATCATAGATAGAGTCCCCCTTACCTCAACTTTAAAGGGTTTTTCTACATTTGTCAAGAAAATATTTTAATGCACTGAAAATGAGGCGGAAAGCTACACTGATGGGATATGGAAATTGAAATTGAGTATTTGGGACAGCTTGCGACCCGGTGTGTCCACGGGGAAAATGGAGAGTGTCCGGTCCATTTAAGCTTGCATCCCGAAACCACGTGTGAATTTATCTACAATTGGGGAGGAGCGTGAGATTTCAGGTTGTTCCTTGTTATTTCTGTGCGGGTGGGGAAGCAGAGAGAAAAAAGATCATCGATCAAATTATTATAGCTTTGCGAAAACTCGATCCACTTGTTTTGCCAAGGTCTTATAATGCGGAGGAAACCCCTGTCTCTTCCGTGATGGGAGAGTTAGAGACAAGACCCCTTTTGGGAAAATTTTCCATTATTGTATTTGATGGAATAGAAAAGCTGAAAAAAGCCGAAATCCAGATTCTGGAGAATTATATCGCAAAACCTGCCCCCTATGCTCACCTGATTTTAGGGGGGACAACTCTTAAAATAACAAAAGGGGTATTTGCTTTTGATCTCTCCTCTGAAAAACCTTGGGAAAAACAGAATCGGCTTAAAGAATGGATGATGGGAGTTGCTGCCAAAGAGAAAAAAAGGCTGACCCCTGATTTAATAGCTTATCTTTTTGCCCGCGTGGGCCCAGAGGTTGCCGCGCTTGAACAGGAATTAAATAAGCTGATGACTTACGCCCTTGATAAAGAGGTGATCGATGTAGGCGATGGAGAAAAGCTCTGCCCCATGCCCGCCGCAGTTACTAGTTGGAAGCTTGTCGAGATGCTTGTAGTAGAGGGAAAAATGCCCCCCAATCCTCCCATAGAAGACACCTCCTCCCTTCTCGCCTTTATGGGGCAGATCCGCTACCAGCTCGAGCAAGGGATGAAAAAGGGAGGGAGAAAACCTTTCTTTGTGAATGCCCTTAAAGAGCTTTTTCATTTAGAGGTCCAAGTTAAGACACTGAATGTAGACCCGAGAGTTTTATATGATATATTTGCTGCCAAACTTATTAGATCCAGACGCACTTAAAGAGTTTTCCTTTCCCCCTGCTCTTGCACAAATTGTCCCCACGTTAACGGGGCTCATTGCTGAAAGTGAAAGGGGCTCGCGCACCTTTTTAAAACAGTTTTCCACCCACATCCCCATTTTTTTATTAAATGAACACACAAAAGATGCGGATATCGCTGACTTCATTCATAAGTTCAGCGGAAAGTGGGGACTCATTTCAGATGGAGGCCTCCCATGCCTCGCAGATCCAGGGGCCAAACTAGTAGCTCTCGCGCGCAAAAAAAACATCCCCATCAAAGCGATCAGCGGTCCATGCTCGATTACGCTTGCCCTCATGCTCTCCGGCATTCCCAGCCAATCGTTCACCTTCCACGGCTACCCCGACAAAGATCTCCTCTCGTTAGAAAAAAATCACACCCACATCTTCATCGAAGCTCCCTACCGGAATCAAAAATTTCTCGAGCAGCTCATCAAAACCCTCCCAGACAAAACCCTCCTCTGCACCGCCACCGACCTCACCGCCCCCACAGAAGAAGTACATACATTCCCCATCTCCGCCTGGAAAAAATACCCTCTACCGCAAATCAACAAAAGACCTACGGTCTTTTTATTTTTAACGCAAAACGCAAAACGCAAATTGCAAAACGAAGAAAGAATTAAGAATTCTTAGATTTCTTTTGTTTTGCGTTTATTGTTTTGCGATTTGCGTTTCTTCAAATGCGTTTCTTCAAACTAGGCTTTATACTTCATCAGGAACTTGCGTTCTCCTTTTGGGAGAGGGCGCTTTTTTCGCTTGGAGAAGAATTTTTGCGCGAGCTCAGAGAGACGGGTAGATTTTTTCTTGGTGAGCTTTTTTTTCTTGAACTGGCGCTGACGTTCTTTTTGCTTGTCTTTTGATAGAGTGATGGGGCTTGTTTTATAGAGCTTCTTCGGTAGCTTAGGCGCGAGCTTCCTGCGAGGAGGAGGCTCTGGCAAATAACGTCTGGCCGGCGGGGGCTTGGGGCGTATGCTTTGTACCATAACCGCATCTTAGATCTATACCCAATTAAGTTGAAGAATTGTTTATTGACATATGCAGCAGTAAATGAGATAAAAGTTTTATGAGATTGTTAACTTTGCTCCTCTTTGTAAACCTGCTGATCTATGCCTCTCCCACTACTATTTATGTCATGAGCAACACTGGTGATGAGGGCGGCACTATGGATCAAAATCTAAATTACGCTCTCCAAACTATCGGGGGTGACACGATTATCGACTGCTCGATGATCGCTGGAAACACAATCACTTTAGACGTTCCGTTACCGGCTATAGGAATCAATCCCCTAAACCCAGAAGTGCCGCCAACAGTTACTATTTATGGCTACGGTGTGATTATCGAGGGAAGTAATTCTCTCCCTGCTTTCTCTTTGGCCCAAGGCTCATTAACTATTTCTGGCTTTACCATTCAGAATTGTCTTTCAGAAGGTGGTAGGGGGGGAGCGGGTCTCACCGGTGGCGGTGGAGGAGCAGGTGGAGGTGGAGCGCTCTACATACACCCGGGCACTGTGATGACAATTTCTGCTACAGCCTTCAATGGTAATCAAGCTGCGGGTGGTGCTGGGGGCGCAGGCTCCACAGGCACTTCTCATGGTGCAGGGGGCGGCGGTGGGGGTTACGGCGGCGGCTTCGGCGGTGCAGCGATGACGGTACCGGCGGGCGCTACGGGGCCCGGAGGAGGCGGCGGTGGCGGTGGCAATGCTAGTATGAATATTGGAGCAGGCTCTCAGGGACATCCTGCTGGGAATAATACTTTCACAAATTATGGTGGCGCCGGCGGCGGCGGAGTGGTTCAGAGTACCTCTCTGGCAGGAAATGGAGGCGCCGTTGCGGGCAATACTAATACTGGAATTCTTTCTAACGGCGGGGGAACGGCGGAGGTGGGAGGGGCTGGTGGAGGCGCGGGTTCTTCTCCCTGTATTTTCTCCGTTCCCTCTCCCTGTAATGGGGGTGGCCACGGCGGCGGCTCGGACACAGGAGGCGGGGGAGGAGACGGCATTGGTTATATGTCCACTTATGGTGCTGGCGGCGGCGGTGCCGGTATTAATTTCAGCGCTTCAGGTTATGGCGCGAGTGGAGGTGCGGGGGGATTTGCTTGCGCCGGAGGAGATGGAGGAACTCTTGGCGGTGGCGGTGGGGCTTCAGTGCATAATGCAGGCGGTTCTGGAGGTTTTGGCGGAGGGGGCGGTGCTGGCCCTTCCCCCGGGCATGACCCATATGGCCTTGGCGGATCAGGTGGTATGGGATCACCGGCAGGAGGTGGTGGAGGGGCGGGACTGGGAGGCGCTATCTTTATTCAAGAAGGAGCCCTCCTCATTATTCAAGACGGTATCAGTTTTTCCGGTAATTCTGCAGCCGGGGGAAGCGGAGGAAGTGGCTCTACAGGCGGGGGAGACGGGCTTCAATTGGGACAGGATATTTTTATTCAATCGGGCGGCGCTCTGACTTTCCAGATCGACGGAACAGTGACTATTCCGAGTCCAATCGAGGGAGCATTTTATCTCTCAAATATCACACCTGCGGTCATTATGTCAGGTACAGGAACTGTCAGCCTAAGCGGATTCAACACTTATTTGGGAGGGACCTCCATCCAATCGGGAACTCTTAATCTAAATGGTTCAGTTCTTGGAGATTTATCGATCGAATCTGCAGGTACGTTATCGGGCAATGCCATGGTTGGAGGAAGTCTTTATAGTAGCGGAACAATCTCGCCAGGCAATTCTATTGGCACAGTCAATGCTACAGATCTTTTCCTATATTCTACAAGCGTCTATGACGTTGAGATCAACTCTTTAGGTGAAAGCAATCAGATTGTCGCTGCCGGATCGGCTCAGGTTGGTGGTAGCATTGTAGTTAGCCCTGAGAGTCTTAACTTAGGAGCTCCCCTTACCTACACCATCATCACGACAAAAACAGGTGTGACGGGAGAATTCTCTTCGTTCACTAGCACTTCTCCTGCCCTCATGAGCTTGATCTATGATCCTTTGACTGTCGAGCTCACATATTTGCCCTTGGATTCGATCAGCCTCACAGGCAACGCTCTTAGAGCTGCCAGTTGCTTTGTCAGTGCTCCTTTCATCACAGGATCTGATAGAGACAAGGTTGATGCTCTATTACTTGCCTCAAGTTTCGACGATATCCAAAAGGCGTTTGCACAAATGGGCCCTGCAGAGCTCTCTAGCGTTGCGCAAATTCAGCTTCTGGACGCCATCCTTATCCGTTCTGCCTATACTAAACACATGCAGGAGTCTGAGTGCCAAGAGTCCGTTAATCTCTGGGGTAATCTCATTGGACAGTGGCAACAGCAAAAAAGGGAAAATAACCTTTTTGGATATAACGACACTACCCTCGGTGCTACAATTGGTGTCGACTACCAGATTCCCAACTTGATTGTGGGGGGCGCCTTTAGCTATACCCATGATGACTTTCATTGGAAACAATCCTACGGAAAAGCTAACATCAACAGCTACTATGTAGGATTCTACGGCTGCACGGATTACAAGGGATTTTACTTTAACGCGGCACTCCTCGGCGCACAAAATAATTACGATACAACACGCCACCTTCACTTCGCAACCCTCTCTAGGCACGCTCA
>Ga0206850_10042_pt1 | contig 49046 bp, 36 predicted proteins | sample Alteio_BWOrgCont_16_FD_152885 | JGI IMG/M metagenome (GOLD analysis project Ga0206850, IMG submission 152885) | Enriched cells from forest soil in Barre Woods Harvard Forest LTER site, Petersham, Massachusetts, United States -... | ecosystem: Environmental > Terrestrial > Soil > Temperate forest >...
GGATGCCGAAACGGCCGACCCGACCAAGTGGCCCATCGTGACGGAAACGGTCACCAAGGTAATGCGAAGTATCCCGGGGTTGGAGAAGTATCAGGTGATCATCTTCTCAAGTTCGGCCAAGTGGCTGTTCGGCAACGGCGAATGGCTGGACTACACCGGGACGAAATCCATTGAGGAGGTGACGACCGCCTTGCTGAAAGTGAAGCCTTACGACGATACGAATCTTTACGCGGGGTTGGAACTGGCATTTCGGCTTCGGAACCCGGGCGGCCTGGATGCAGTGTATCTGTTCTCGGACGGATTACCGACGAGCGGTCCTGGCCTGACCGCTGCGGAGCAGAACCGGCAACCGCCACTCTCGGAACTTGAGCTTGGGGAGAAACTCGGCAAGTACATCCGTAGGACGTTGAATAACGACTGGAACCGGCCATTAGCCGGGAAACCCAAAGTCCTGATTCACTCTGTTGGATTCTATTTCGACAGCCCCGATGTGGGTGCGTTCCTGTGGTCGCTGTCGCGCGAGAATGGCGGCAGCTTCGTGGGGATGTCGCGCCCATGAGAGGACAGCTTAGCTTATTTGGGCAATCATCAATATTAACCTCGACACGCCTCCAGCATTTTCTCCAGCGACTCGGGGTCGGCCAAGTAATGATCGGTGCCGACCTCGATCAACGCCGCGGCGGGCAGACCGCTATTGCGGACCAGTTCCTCGCTGAAGGCAAAGGGCACCACATCATCGGCTCGCGAATGCAAGATGATCGTGCCTTGCTTCACCGTTCTGGCCATACCCCACCGCTTCCATCCCGGACAGAGCAGCACAAGCCGGGCATCACCAGTGTCGATGTTCACGGCCACCGCCCCCGCCTCTCGACAACCCCACGACGCAGTCCGGTTGATGCCGATTGAATTCCTCTTGTGCGACTCGGACGGCCTCCTCGAAGTCATCGTCGGATAGCCTCGGGGTGATGACTTCGTGACCGTGATGGGCCAGGAGCATTGGCTTCTTACCACCTGGGAGTGCCCGCCAGCCGTTCAGGAAGAGGATTTTCATGGTCGATCTCGCAGGAAACCCATGAACAATGGGTATGGTAGGTTTTTTTGTTGATCTGCTTCAAGGTTTGAACCTGAGAGCCACAGAATTCAGGGTTTGAGCGTGAATAGCGAACGGATGGGGAACAGGGTCACTCGCACTTGTGGTGGAACGTAACTACTGAGGCTTCCGGCATCGCAAACCCTCTGTCCCTTCCTCAAACGTCTCAATCCAGACCGTGCGAAGTATAACTCAAAACGAGAATATACTCAGCACACCACTCTAACTTGTAAGGCTTTTTGTGAAGTGAATCAGCGCCGGAAAACACGGGCGACGGGTACGTTAAAGCCAGGCAGGTGTGGGTCAGCGGACAGGTGATGTGTCGTGTTGAACAATTCGGTCGGCAGTCCGGGACGATGGACGGTTATCGTCTCATAATCCGGATCAATAACCCAGACAAGCGGCACCCCAATCGCGAGGTAGTCATTGATCTTTTCGGTCACTTCCTTCTTGACATCATTCGGTGACAGAATCTCGACCACCAGAGTGGGAACGCCTTCAACCAGTGAGGTTTTGTCCCCCTGGACAGCCTCCACACCAGGCGGGAAATAGACCACATCGATCCCAACGCTGGTGTCGGGGTCGTGGCGGAGTCGGACTCCTGCCTCCCCAGCATATACCTGCCCGCGCGGCTCAGGCTGTGCATCGAGCCAGTTTCCGAGCAACTGGGCGAGGCGGGCTTCCAGCGCGGCATGAAAGCGGTTGCGACGGGTCATCTCTTTCTCCCGAAGTTGACCGCGGATCAGCCACCGTTCCTTGCCATCATCTGGCATGGCAAGCACGTCTTCCGTTGTGTACAGCCTTTCTTTGTGTTCGGTGGGTGTTATGGCTGTCGCCATCGTCGCACTCCATTCCCTTTAGGCGAGCGACAGGATTTGGTTTCGCAGTAGGACGGCCTTCCCAGGCCGTCCTACTGGTATGCTTTATCCTGCCGCTCGCCTTAGTTATTCGTCTTTGTACCCTTGCTTCGCCGCTCTGACCAGAATTTCCGCGGCCCGGTCGACTTCATCTTCGTTAGTATACCGCCCCACGGTGAGGCGCACCGCCCCCTGTCCCACTTCGGGCGGCACTCCCATTGCGCACAGCACCGGGGATTGCGTTACCCGTCCCTCATGTCAGGCCGAGCCGGTGGATGCCGCGATCTCTGGCACCTTCATCAGAAATTCGCTGCCAATGTGCCCGACAAAGTTCACGTTCAACGTGTTCGGTAGTCGCTTCTCTGGGTGGCCGTTGAGGATGATCCTGTCCCCAAGAGCTACCTTGAGGGCTTCGTGGAGGCGGTCGCGGAGTCGCTTCAACTTCTCAGTAGCGGCTGGGAGCGATTCGCGAGCAATTTCGGCAGCGGTTCCAAGCCCAACGAGATAGGGAACATTCTCGGTGCCCGCGCGTCGGCCGCTTTCGTGCCCGGCACCGTGAATGAGGGGTTCCAGTTGCACGCCGCGGCGAACAAACAACGCCCCAACGCCTTTCGGAGCATACAGCTTGTGCCCGGCGATGGTGAGTAGATCGACGCCCAACTCGGTTACGTTTACGTGTACTTTGCCGAGCGACTGTGCGCAATCGGTGTGAACGAGAATCCCGCTTTCCCGGCAGATCGCCGCAATTTCACGGATCGGCATCAGTGTACCGACCTCATTGTTCGAGTGCATGATGGTAACGAGCCGGGTTCGTGGCACGATTGCTCGTTTCACATCATCTGGATCGACACTCCCAAACCAATCCACGGGCAAAATGGTGACACTGGCTCCGAGCCGACCAAGAAACGCAACGGGTTCAAGGGTAGCGGGGTGTTCGACCGCAGTAGTGATGATGTGAACGGCATCTGGTGACCGCCCGCCGAACAATCGGGCGAAGAAGCTGCGTGGTCGCCGCAGACAGGTGCCCTTGATGGCCTGATTGCTGGCTTCCGACCCACCGCCGGTGAAGACGATTTCATCCGGTTGCGCACCGATGAGTGCCGCGACTTGCCTGCGGGCCTTCTCGACCGCTTCGTGTGCAGCTTTTCCGTAGGCATGGGCGCTGGATGGATTGCCGAAATGTTCGCGGAGGTAAGGGAGCATCGACTCCACGACAGGGGGGTCAATGGGTGTGGTGGCATTGTAATCGAGATAGATGGGAGGCACGGTTTAGAACTCTTGCGGACGAAGGCTCACATCCACACCGGCAAGCCACGGCAAGCGGAATCTGCCGTTGGGACAAAAACGGACGGCCATTCGTGCCGGAGCTTGACACTACTGTATCGGTTTTGTGGATTAATTGGTCATCTCGCGCGAACCACCCGAAACGGATGCTGCTCTCATTCAATGTCCGATTCTGCGGAAGTGTCATGTTGGCGCGGCAGCGGACGCACGGGAGGAATCCTCTATGAAGCGCATCGTGTTGTTGAGTGTGTGCGTGTCTGCGGCGATCGGAGCGGGGTATGGAGGGTATCCCGACGAGTACGCGCAGGCCGTGAATGCAGCGGCAAAAGCTGCGTTGCGGGTTTGGGATAATATCGAAGCAAATCCGTACCCGGTGCTGATTGCACTCGGTACCTTCCTGATGACGGTCATCTATCACAAAGCGAGGGGTAAGTCGCTGCGCGAATCGGTCGAGGTGGCTGCAACGCGAGTCACGGTGATCCCCGTTCCGCACAGGCCAACAGAGGACCACGAGAACCCCGTGGTCAAGCGTGCGAAGGCGCGAGCCATGCGGGCGCAGCTTCTGGTCGATCAGATCGGTCTTCAGAACCGTCAGCGGAAATTGCCGGAGGAGATCGTCAAGGCCGAGAAGGATGCCTGCTATACGCAGCAGGCTCTCGCCGACACCGAGCGGACGCTGACGACCCGTCAGAAGGCCCACGAGGAGGCCGTCGCCAAGCTTGAGGCGTTGCAGAAGGAGAACGCGAACCGCGAGGCGGAACTGGCCGAGATCGAAGTGGAACTGAAGAAGCTGGCCGATTTGGTGTGAGTTGAGAAAAGAATCTGACCTCCGGTCGCTGACGCTCCCGGCTCGCCTGAAAACAGTTGTGGCAGACGCTACAGGGTTTTTCTTGGCGAGCCGGGAGCGTCAGCGACCGGAGTGCTATTGGTAGACATCTCCCCGATATTTCAGAAAATCTGACGCGCGCCGCCCGCCGATAGCCCTCTATATTGTCAAGGCAATCGGGGAGGGTTCAGATATGGAACGGGCTGCTACCGAAACAGCCATTCGCCACCTCCAGGCAGCGCTTGAGGTGTCGGACCCCGGTGGAGCGACCGACGCGGAACTCCTCGATCGGTTCGTCCGCTTCCGGGATGAGGCTGCCTTTGAACTTCTCGTCTGGAGGCATCGACGGTTGACTCTCAGCGTCTGCCGACGGGTGCTACGGCATGAGCAAGACGCGGAGGATGCTTTCCAAGCTACTTTCCTGATCCTCGCACGCAAGGCCGGAACCATCGGGCGGAGCGAGTCTCTGTCCGGCTGGCTGCACACCGTGGCTACCCGCGTGGCAACTGCTGCTCGGGCGGTCGCGGCCCACCGGGCAGCCCGAGAGCGGCCCGGTATGGACATATCCGCGGTATCGGATCCGGTTCCCGATCCTGCGGATACGATGTCGGCCGACGTGTTGGCAGCCCTCGATCAGGAGATCATCCGGTTGCCCCGCAAGTACCGGGAACCACTGCTGCTTTGCTACCTGGAGGGGCTGACCTACCGGCAAGCGGGCGACCGGCTCTCTGTCCCGGTTGGAACCCTCTCAGCAAGGCTGGCAAAGGCCAGGACTTGGTTACAGAACCGCCTGACGCGCCGTGGTATTGTCTGCTCTGCCTCTGCCCTGACACACCTTGCTCAAGAATCTGCCCGCGGAAACCACTCGATACTGATCAGAACCACAGCACGAGCAGCGGTCGCCGCGGGAATGCGCCATTCCAACGGGCCGTATGCACACCCGCACTACCTCGCAGAAAAGGTGATACGAGCCATGTTCATCAAGAAGCTCAATACTGTTTGCGTTGCGTTTCTGACAGTGTCGGTGATCCTCGGTGCGGTTTTCTCTCTGACGCCGGGGCGAACAGAGGATAAAGAGAATCCACCCAAACCGGCCGCCAAGCCAGCCGATGAAAAAGTTGCCTCCTTCCGTGGAACATGGTCCATGACCGTTGTCGATAAGGTCTACGTTAACGGGAAACCGTTGCTTCCCAAGGAATGGAACCAAACCGTCGTCATCGCGAACGACCGGATCAGGCGGCTGGATAATGAGGAGTTCATCAATGAAGAAATGGTTTTTAAGCTCGATCCGAATGGGAAGGCTGGAACCATTGATCTTACCGATCCCCGATTCGGAACATTCCAGGGCATTTACAGACTGGATGGCAACAGACTTAGGATCGCCTACAACTCTTCAATCGGAGGAACCCGGCCAACCGACTTCCCAACCGATGAGGCGGCCTGCCTGCTTGGCATTTGTTACTGGGATCTGAAGCGAGTGAGTCCTGATCCCAAGGTCGCCGTCCAGCGGTTCCAGAACACTCCCGGCTGCTTCTGGATGTGGACACCAGCCAGACCGGCATCATCATTTGCAACCCTCGGGCTTGTCCTGTTGTTCGAGAAAGACGCCGATGGTGCCGCGGTCCTGACCCTGGCTGCCGCAGCAGCGATAGGGGTGCTATCCGAGATACCGGAATACAGGCCAGTGGTTTTTGATGCCGAGAAGCGGCGATTCCTCCCTGTGATCCTCTCCGGCGGAGCCTCTGGGGGCAGCCGGGACAGGGCGGTGGTCACGCTCCGGCGCTGGCGGATGGATCCCAAAGTGCTGTCGGCGGACAAGGTTGCCTTCGTGGGCGTGGAGCAGTTGACCGCCGAGACGCACCAAATCGCTGCCCAGGAGGCGGTTGAACGTGCGCGGAAGAAGAATATCGAGGTATTCCCCTACAGGGAGGTTGGGAAGACCTACGAGTTCACTGTCAAAACGACCGACGGGAAGACAATCTCCTCGAAGGATCTGCGGGGCAAGGTGGTGGTGATCGACTGGTGGGCCACCTGGTGTTCGCCCTGCATGAAGCTCCTTCCCGAAGTAAAAGACCTCTACGAGAAACGCCGGGGGGATGGGCTGGAGGTGGTGGGGGTCAACCTGGATAACGATCCCGAGGTAGCCAAGAAAACGTGCCGAGAATTGGGTATCACTTGGCCACAGGTATTCATTCCTGCCGACGAAGCGATTCGGGAACTGTGGCTGAAGGGCGTCGGGACGGAATCGATACCACTGATCCTCGTGATCGACCGGAAGGGTGTCCTTCGGGCGGTCAGGCCAACGGATTTGAAGCAAGAGTTGGAAACACTTCTTAATGAGGCCAAGTGATCGGTCGTTTCAGAAGTGTGTGACCTACAGTGTTGGCCTCAGGTCTTACAGTCGCGGACGAATCGAGTTGGATCTGGCTCGCTTCTCAACCGAACAGCAGCAACACGTTCCAGGGTGGTGTCTTCTCGAACTCGCATCCGATCTCGAAGAAGTCGGTGTTCTTGCGGCAACTCCGGATGATGACCGTCACCAAGCCGATGGTATCGGGTGCGTTGACGGCCCGTATCTGCATTGTGCTGCCGGGAGCCATTGCGATTGACATGGCGATTCGCAATCCGCCCGTCGATCGATCGAGGACGAACCCATCGCTTACGCCGTTCCGGAATGTTGGAGAGGCAAGCAACACCCGAACGGGAGCCCCATCCCGACGAACAGTCTCGCGGCGATCGGCATAGGATTGCTCGGGCGGTGCCCAGTTGAGCGCTTTTTCTTCGCCGAGGCTGCTGGAGGTGGAGGTAGCAGCGGCAGCAGCGGCAGCGGCAAACTTATTGGCGTTGAATCCCCGACGTTTCCGATTCATCAGGAAAAAGATTGTCAGGACGACAATAGCGACTCCGCCACCGACGGTGATCGGTAGATTAGCCGCAACCCAAATAGTTACGGAGTCGAGTATTTGGGCGAATGACATTAATGAGCCCCCAATCCGTGGCGAGGTCCGCTCACGAGGCATCGCATGAACTCTAGCACACCCAGCCAGGGAATCAGAAAAATCGCTCAAGCCGCTAATTCTTGCCTGTTTACCCCTTGACGCTGATGGGAATATCAGCCCCGCATCCAGCAAAATCGTTTCGCGTTCACGATTCCAAGTGGCTTACTAGGGTAATAAGTGGTTGGAAACGCGGAATCATCGACCCAGCAATCCCGCTTTTTCCAGGATCGACTTTAACTTTGCCTTCTTGTCTTCGGACAGTGGTGCGATGGGCGAACGATTGGGACCACACGGCCGCCCAAGGAGTGTGAGCGCTTCCTTGATGGCCCCATTTCCCGTTCCAAGACTCATCGCCATCCTGATCGGATGCAACTGCGACTGGAACTCCATCGCAGCGCTCAGATCGCCCTTCGCAAACGAGTCATAAATCCCAACGCAAAGATCGGGAGCAATGTTGCACGAAGCCGGAATCGCCCCCTGGGCTCCGGAACTCAGTGCTGCGAGGATCAGCGTATCGCGGCCGTTCAGCACGCTGAACTTGTTCCTCGGAGTCTGACGGATGATTTCGATGGTGTTCTGAAGATCGCCGGAACTGTCCTTGATGCCGATGATATTTGGCACTTCCGCGAGGCGGGCAACGGTCTCGGGCTCAATGCTCAGCCCGCCACAGGTAGCAGGGTTGTTGTACAGCACTACCGGGAGTTTCGTGCTCTCGGCAATGCGGCGAAAGTGGTCGAAGAGTTCGAGCTGTGTCGGCTTGATGAAGTAGGGCGTTATGACCGAAACGCCGCTGGCGCGTTCGCGTTCGGCCATGTTTGTCAGACGGATGACCTCGCGTGTGGTTTCGGCACCGGTGCCAACGAAGACGGGAGACCGGCCATTGACGTGGGCGATAGCGGTTGCAACAACTGTCTGCTTTTCTCGCTCATCGAGCGCATAAAACTCACCCGTTGTGCCCAGGACGAAGATACCGTGGACTCCTTTGGCGAGCATGAAGTCGATGTGCGATTTGAGCCGCGGGAGATCGAGTTCCTGCTCGGCGGTGAATGGTGTAACGACCGGTGGGATGATGCCTTTCAACATAACTGCAACCCTTTTGTGAATTGACCTTTCCTCGCAGCGTAACGATTTTATCGGCCACGCATTGCGAAGCCCAACCCGAACAATCCATTTCTCGGGTGGAGGTTGGAATTCCCTATTCATTTCCACGCAAAGAAACCGACCAAGGGGTTTAGGGGAGCGAAGTCGCGTTCATTGCAAGTGTACAGCTCCCAAACACCTATGATCCGCATCAGAATGTGTACTGCGAGTCGAACGTAATGCCATTTCTCACGGTCCTGAAATCTCGCCTCCGCCTTACGGTCCATGGGGCGGCGATCACCCCCGATCGGGCTGTGACGTTTTTGATTGTCATCGCACTTGTGTTCCGGTTGGTGTGGGGCGCTGTGCTGGAGGCAAGCAACGATGAAAGTTATCACTATCTCTACACCACACACCCGGCCTTGAGTTATTTCGACCATCCTCCGATGTTGATGTGGGTCACCCAGGCCGGCATTCTCCTTTGTGGCGGATGGGTTCACCCCCTTTCGCTCCGACTGGGGTTTGTCCTTTTGTTCGCAGTCACGACATGGATCGTGTATCGATGGGTTGGGCGCTGGTACAACCCCTGGGCGGGGTTTTATGCCGCGTTGTTCCTGAATCTGAGTGCGTATTATCTGGCAGCGGGAGGGTTTGCCCTTCCGGACGGACCATTTCTGTTCTTTGCGATCCTCACCAGTTGGGCGCTCTGTGAGGCGATTCTGGCAAAACCAGGGCAGATCCTGCCTTGGGTCTGGGTTGGGTTGGGATTCGGTGGCGCGCTATTGAGCAAGTATCACGCAGTTCTTTTGCCCGCGGGAGTGGTTGTATATGCCCTCCTCACTCCAGGTGCGCGATGGCTGCTTCGGTCTCCGGGACCGTATTTGGCCATCGCAATTGGGTTTGCTGCATTCTCTCCGGTTCTGATCTGGAACGCGGAGAATGAGTGGGCATCGTTTGCTTTCCAGGCTGCTCGGGCGTCCGGCGGGCAATTCCGTATCGCCGGGTTCCTCCAGGCGACGTTCGGCTCCGCGGCGTATCTCTTTCCCTGGATATGGGGATTGTTGGTGTGGGTTCTCTGGAAGCAGCTTCTGCGGTTTGGATCGGTTCGAGGCTTGGATCGACTGTTGGTGTGCCTGGCTATTGTCCCGATTGGCTTTTTCGGCGTTGTTTCGTGTTACCAACGAGTTCTTCCGCACTGGCCCCTATTCGGTTTTGCATTGCTGTACCCTCTCGCTGGCGCAGCGTGGGCACGATGGGCAGCAGGAAACCCTGTGTGGTCCCGACGACGGATTGGAGCGATGGTCGCTACCGCATTGGCATCGACACTGCTTGTAATTGCTCAAGCACGCTTCGGGGTGTTCCGGTTCCCCAGCAACGATCCGTTGAGCGATCTCAGTGGTTGGGAATCCGTGGGGGCAGAATTGACTTCCAGGGGACTGATAGCTGAACCCCATACGTTCCTGTTTACCGCGAGTTGGCACCAGAGCGGCCAACTCGCGTTTGTTCTCCGAGAACAAGTCCCGGTGCTGTGTTACAACGGCTTGGATGCCCGTGGATTCGCATTCTGGAGCCAACCAGACGACTGGGTCGGATGGAACGGACTGCTGGTTGCAACCGCGGATTGCCCCCAAGATCTGGAGGTTTTCGCGAAATTCTTCCGTCGGATTGAACCGGTTGCCGTGTTCCCCATGACGCGCGGCGGCACCCCATTTCGGACGGTTTGGGTGTATCGCTGCATCGAGCAAATCCACCCATTCCCGTTCACATACAAGAAGCTTATTTCGCCTGGACTGAAGAACCCACGAAGCTGAATGATGCGTTTGCGTTCCTGCCCAGCGTCGAGATAGCTGCAAGGCACACAACGATGATGAGCGACAACATCACGGCATATTCGACCGCGGTTGGTCCATCGTCGAGCTTCAGGAAATTCACGACCCGCTTGGCAATCCACTGGGACAACTTCTTCATCGTTTCACCTCACTGGGACGGGAAGGATAGTCAGTTTGAACCCGCAATGCAGACTAGACCGAGTTCGCCGATGGTGCAAAATTCGGGTGGCTTCGCAATCTGCAATGATGAGGCGAGAAAGTTGTGTTGACGCGATAATACCGATCTTGCCGAATGATTGGATTGAGCGGAGATCACGCATAACCGGACAGAATGAAGTAGCCCATCCAAAGCGTCCGGTTCAAGACGGAATCAATGACACAAGATGGCGGTAGTTGCGGGTGGAATCACAAGAACGATTGCAACGAATAGAACGGATGCAGATGTTGCCGGGATCGTCGGTGTATTCAACAAGATACGTGAATCACCACATGCAGGGGATGTTGCTGATTTGCGAAGAAACCGGTGGTGTCGCTCCACTCGAACTCCAGGATCAGGGCGACGAATTCATCTTGAACTCACCTCGGCGGGGATCTCCCCGGAATAGCTTGCCCAGAGGGCATCGACTGGGTGCGCACACCAGATGTCGGGATGTGTGGTTTTCAGATGTCGGGTGATCTGCATGAGGCAGCCGACGTTGCCGGTGAACATCGCCTTTGCTCCCGTTGCCACGATGTTCGCTGCCTTTCGATCCCCGAGTCGAGTTGCCATCTCCGGTTGGGTGAGGTTGTAGCTTCCGGCAGCTCCGCAGCAAAGTTCACTCTCGGGAAGAGGGATCAGTTCCAAACCGGGAATCAGTTCCAACAGCGATCGTGGCTGTTTGTAAATCTGCTGGGCATGTCGCAGGTGGCAGGCATCGTGGTAGGTTGCACGGATAGGCAGAGGATGGCGTGGTTTCACTGGCCCCAGTTCCATCAAGAACTCGCTGATATCCCGTACCTTACTCTGGAGTCTCGCGGCGGCATCCGCCTGAGGGGTGCCGTGCATCATGTGGGCATAATCCTTCAACTGATATCCGCATCCCGCCGCATTGGTGATGATGGCATCGAGCGCGGCAAACCGCTTCCCATCAGTTGCTCCAAACGCTTCGCAGTTGCTCGCGGCAAACGTGCGTGCCGTGGGTTCTTCAGCAGCGTGGTAGTGCAACGCACCACAGCAACCCTGGTTGCGGGGAATCCAGACTTCGCAGCCGTTCTTCTGAAGGACACGGGCGGTGTTGAGGTTCGTCTCGGGGTAGAGTGAATCGGCCACGCAACCGAGGAAGAGAGCGACCCGAGCGCGAAGCTTTCCTTCGGGTTCGAGGATTTCCGGCAACTGGCCGTAGTGTGGCTTCAGGATCGGGAGCATGTTCTTCATGTTCCGCAAAGATTGCGGCAACAGTTTCGTGAGCCCGATAGTTTCGGTGAACCAATCGAGGCCGGTCCACTGCATGAGTCTGGCGGGGGCGAGCGCCAGCCGATTTCGCCAGCGGTAGGGGAACATGTGGAACAGCATCAATCGCTGGAGGGCATTCAAAGATTTCGTTTGCCGACCGGGTTCCTGTTCGGCCATGAAGACGCGGAACGGCTCGATCAGCTTGCCGTATTGAACGCCGGATGGGCACGCGGTTTCGCACGCCCGGCAGTTCAGACACAAGTCGAGGTGCTGCTTTACATCGTCATCGAGTGCCAGAACTCCATCGATGACCTGTCGCATGAGGTAAATGCGACCGCGGGGCGAATCGGCCTCGTTGGAGGTCTCAACGTAAGTCGGACAACTGGCGGTGCAGAGACCGCAATGAACGCAATCGAGGACGAGTTCGTAATCGATCTTTGGTCCATGCGATGGGCACGCGGCTGCTGGGGCGTGCGCATCGGTGGAAGGAACGACCGGTAGTGGCGTTTTCGGCAGTGTGGCGGTGGCAGACATAGGGTGAATTCAATCGTGGCAGGTGAGCAAAGCTTCTCGGAAATATTGTACGACGCAACGCGGATTCACCGTAGTGGACTTCACCGCAAAGACCTCGGTGCCGTGAAGTCTCAAACGAGTATGATCCGCAGATAACAAGAAAAGTATTATTTATCCGCAGATTTCGCAGAAGACGCAGATTATAAAACAAAAGACAATTCAAAATTTTGTTTTATAATCTGCGTCTTCTGCGAAATCTGCGGATAAATATCTTTGTTCTTTGCGTTCTCGGGTGTGAATCCGTTCATCACAAATCCGCGAACAGGCGGCCGGGGTTGAACACATTATCCGGATCGAGTGTTTTCTTGATGTGCCGCATCAGTTCCCAGTCGGCTGCCGGCTTGCCCCAGAGGGGAAGTGCTTTCTTCCGTTCCGGGGAACATCGCCGCGTGGTGTGGTTATCGCCCGCGTTGAACTCGACCGAGGAGTGAAACCAGACGATCCCGTTCAATGCGTGGGCATGGATGAGTGTCCCGGTTCCCTTGCTCGCTAGTTCCTGAATATATCCCGCGAGCTTGCTGGGCAACACGCTTGCCTTCCCAATGAACCGCGAATCGGGTCGCGTTTGTAACCGTGCGATTGCGGCCCACAGCTTGGATGAATCAGCCACTTCGGTCACATCTTGCACTGGCGCGGATTTCAGCTCATCGAGTAGCGTTGCCCGCTGCCACTGCACTGTCGCTGACTTCTCCTCGAACCCGACGGCAACCGTCCAGACAGAATCGGAACTTGAGGGTGACAATGCGGAAAGGTTTTGCCGGGCTTCCCGATTGAGTAACTCAACCACGACTGGACGCGATTTGGAAGCGTGCAGTTGATCGAGGATCGAACCGAGTGAATCGGGAGCACAACCGAAAACGACTGCGGCCGATGTCTCCGAGCGAGGTTTCACCTTGAGGGTTACCTGGCTGACAATCCCGAGCGTGCCGACAGCCCCGATCTGGAGCTTCATCAGGTCGTACCCGGCCACATTCTTTACCACTCGCCCACCGGCCTTCACCTCAACACCATCATCGGTCAAGAACGAGATGCCGATCACGTAATCTCGGAGCGTGCCGTAACCATAGCGGTGGGGACCGCTCTGATTCAAGGCAATAGCCCCACCGAGTGTGGCTTTTTCGGGCTCGGGAATATCGACCGGAAGCCACTGTCCTTCTTTTGCCAGTTCCGCCTGGATGTTGGCGATGGTGATCCCGGCCTGCACGGTGATGGTCATGTCGCGGGCCGGGTAATCGATTACCTGATTCAAGGCCGTGGTATCGATGGCGATACCCGGTTTGAGCGGTGGCAGACCGACATCGAGCGTGGTGCGGCCACCGATCGGGTAAACGCCTTGCCTCGCAGCGCGCGTTTGCTTGATGAGTTCACCCAGATCAGCCACGGTCGCGGGCTGTTTCACGGGCATCGGGGCAGACTGATCGATAGAGATTAGGGAAGAATCCACGGCTGGTCGCGGTCCAGGGAGGAGTGCGGTAACCCTGCTGTTGTATCGGAAAGCGGCCAGAATGGGCAGCGAAGCTTATCGATGCGATGGTCGGCGTTTCTCATCCCGATCATCGTCATCTTCGTAATCGTCCTTGCGTCGTTTTCGTGGCGGTGGGTCGTCATCGTCTTCGTAATCGTCCTCGCGGTGTTTTCGCAGTGGTCGTCGGTCATCGTATTCGTCGTCATCGTCTTCGTAATCGTCCTCGTGCCGGCGCTTCCGCCGTTTGCTTTTCGTGGGGTCGGTCGCGACCGCGATCCCAATGATGAGTATCAACACGCCTATCCCAATTACGAGAGCGGCCTCGATCCCCAGCAGTATCCACTTTTCTTTCTCGCCAATTTGCTGGTTGCCCTGCCGAGCATTGGCGACCCCATAGACGAAACCAACCATGAAGGCCAGAGGGAGCGGGCACATGGCGAGAATCCCCAGCAGGTACGCTGGGGTTCCCTCGACGACCTTCGTGGACGAGATTGTCATCCTTCCGCGAATGAGAGCCAGCAAGCCCGCGATCGCCAACCCAATCTCCATTCCCAGAATCATAATTGCCTCCGGACGACATGAGGTCCTCCGATTATGTGGAACTGGGAATCAAAATGCAAACATCTCCAGGACAGATAGGGCGAACTGGCCTTTTGAATGCTGTGACGTGATCAGCACTGGCAGGCAACGTCCGAACACATCACACCGCCGCACGTCTTCCGGGCTTGGTTGCCACAACACTGTTTGATGGTTCCGAGCATGCGCCAGCGGTTGGAAGGAGTTTGCCCGGGCTGCAACGGTTCTCGGGATTGAAGGCGGTTCGTAGCCGGACCATGAATCCCAGGTCTTCGGGAGCGAACAGCATCGACATGAAGTCGATCTTCTCGACACCAATGCCGTGTTCGCCCGTCACGCTTCCACCCAGGCGGATACACTCGGCCAGAATGTCGTGGCTGGCATCGAACACCTTCTTCACCTGAACCGGATCACGTTCATCGAACATCAGGATGGGGTGAATGTTTCCATCCCCGGCGTGGAAGACGTTGCAGATGCCAAGCCCATACATCTTGGCAGTGGCCTGGATATGTCGCATGATCTCCGGGAGCTTTGTCCGCGGCACGACTCCATCCTGTGTGCAGTAACTCGGATAACCGAGTCGGCCGATTGTGCCGAATGCCTGTTTGCGTGCCTTCCACAGAGCCATCCGCTCGGCATCGGTATTGGCCTTGCGCACCTCGCGAGCCTTGTTTTTGGTGGCGATTGCTTCGATCCGGTCGGCTTCCTCCTGCAGTCCGGCCACCATCCCATCCACCTCCATGATGACGACCGCATCGGCATCCAGGGGGAAACCGAACTTGAACGCTGCTTCAACTGCACTGAGCATGGTTTTGTCGAGCAGTTCCAGGGCAGCGGGGATAATCCCGGCCCCGATGATGTCGCTGATCGTGTTCGTGGCATCATCGATCGTCTCGAACACACCCAGAAGGGTCCGATAGGCTTCCGGGTTCCTTGTCAGCCGCACCCACACTTTCGACACAACCCCGAACGTGCCTTCCGAGCCCACGATGGTTCCGGTGAGGTCGTAGCCGGGGTTATCTTCAGTGGGACCGCCGCAAATCACGACTCGCCCATCTGGAAGGACCAGCTCGACACCGAGAATGTGGTTGACGGTGACGCCGTACTTGAGCGTGTGTGGTCCGCCGGAGTTGGTGGCCACGTTGCCGCCGATGGTGCAGGCACCCTGGCTACTCGGGTCCGGGGCATAGTGGAATCCGTATGGCTTGAGGGCATTGGTGAGCCAGACATTGACGACGCCCGGTTCGACGATGGCATAGCGATCACGGGTGTTGATCTCGAGAATGCGCTTCATCCTGGCGAGCGCTATCATGACGCCGCCACCAACCAGAACGCAACCGCCAGCAAGACTGGTTCCCGCCCCGCGAGCAAGGAACCCGATATTGAGTTCCGCGCACAACTTCACAATCCCGACGATCTGCTCGGTGGATGTGGGAAAGACGACGACATCCGGCTTGGTTTTGGCAATAGTGAAGCCATCGCATTCATACGCGGCCATATCCGCGGCGGATGTCAGCACGTTATCCGGCCCGACAATTGCCTTCATCCGGGCAATCAACGTAGTGTGAAAAGTGGAAGTAGTTATGGTGGGAATAGGGGCAACGGCAGGAGTCATTTGATAAATACATCCAGGAGTGGATTGGTCGATTTGAGTTGATTGTACTGTGTCCGGCTTGCGCTACAAATGGAACATATGAGCTGGAAGGACATTAACCCGCTTCAGGTGCTTCCATCAGTACCCCGGACGTGGTAGACTCACGCCAACTCGCACTCAAGTCGAACGTATTACTATTCGCTCGAATCGCAGTTTTTCCCCAAAGGCGCCCATGTCCCCCGAAGCTAACACTTCCGGCGTGCCGACTTCCGCGCACACCACACCCAACGCCGATCACCCGCCAGCGAATTGGGTCTGCTCGGCCTGTACTGGAATCGCGAGCGACCGGCCGGGGAACTGCACACGCTGCGGCAGGGTGTTGGAACCAGGAGTCCTGTCGGCCGACCGGGATGCGCCCGACTCTGAACTACGGTCAGTGCTTTGGCAACTCCGGCTCTCTATCGCCCTGGGGTTGCCACTGATTGGGATGGGGGCAATTGACGCAGTACGGACAGCGCTCGACGAGAAGTCCTTCCTGGTGGTCCAGGCGCTCCTGTGTACGCCGATCGTCGTGTTGTGTGGCGCACCGTTCTTCGTGCGAGCGTGGCGGTCGATCCAGACACGGCGGCCAAACTTTGACACGCTGATCGGGCTCGGTGCAGGCGCGGCTTACGTGTACAGCCTCGCAGCCCTGGTCTACGCTTGGTCGGGCACACGTCCGCTTTTGGAGCAGACCCCTGATTCAGTGACAATTGGGACTGAGGTGAGGGGGAGTGTGGAGGTACTCGCCCCATACCAACGCGGCACGATCGACCCGTTCTTTGAGAGTGCGGCGATGATCGTCCTCCTGGCGTTACTCGGGCGGGTACTCGAACTCCGTGCCCGCGAGCGAGCCGGGGCGGCCATCCGCAAGTTGCTCCCGCTGGTCCCGACAACCGCCCGGGTGGTATTCCCGGAGGGCCACGAGGAGGAGCGGCCTCTGGAGCAAGTCCGACCGGGCGAACTCCTCCGGGTCCGGCCGGGAGAGCGAATCCCGGTGGATGGTATCATCCGGGACGGATCGACAACAGTGGACGAGTCGATGCTCACGGGTGAACCAGTGCGGTCGGGGCGGGGGCCTGAAGGAAGGGTACTAGCTGGGAGCGAGAATGGGCTTGGCACGATCACGGTCGAGGTGACCGGGGTGAAGGAAGATACGGTCCTGGGTCAGGTGATCGTGATCGTCGCTCGCGCCCAGGAGCGTCGGGTGATACTCCGGCGAACGACTGATCGGGTCGCGGCGTGGTTCATCCCGCTCGTGTTGGTGGCGGCGTTTGCCACGTTCACCGCGTGGGCGGCCTTAGGACCGCGTGGTTCGGCCCTGACCTATGCGGCCGTCTGTTCTGTCGGCGTGCTGATTGTCGCTTGCCCTTGCGCTGTTGGCCTGGCAACCCCAACTGCGGTCGTCATCGGGATGCGTCAGGCCGCGCGAGCAGGTGTCCTTTTCCGGGACGCGGCGACACTGGAGCGGCTCGCCTCCGTGAACACAGTCCTGTTCGACAAGACAGGTACATTGACCGAGGGCCGGCCGAAACTGGTTGAAGTCATCCCGAATGTCGGGGTGACGGAGAACGCGGTACTCCTGGCGGCTGCGGCAGTCGAACGGGGGAGCGAGCATCCTCTGGGGTTGGCGATTGTCTGGGAAGCCGCTCGCCGGGAATTGTCGATTACTGCCGCGGAGGGTGTGGAACAGATTCTGGGGAAGGGCGTCCGAGGGTTGGTCGAGGGCCGACGGGTCGCTGTTGGCAAACTGGGGTTCCTCATGGAGTCCGGCGCGCACCGAGTACCAATGGTGAGCGAGGCGAACACCCAACGGCTACTCAGCCACACAGTGGTATTTGTTAGTGAAGGCGACAGGTGCATAGGACTGATTGTGATGAACGATCCACTCCGGGTTGGTGCCCGCGAGGCAGTCGGACGACTGGCAGCGGCTGGGCTTCGGCTGGTCCTGGTGACGGGTGACCACGCCGATACGGCTGGCGGCGTTGCCCGTGCGGTCGGGATCGCGGAAGTCGTTGCAGACACCCTCCCGGCCGAGAAATTCGCGGTGGTTCAGAAACTGAAGGGGGAGGGGAGGAAGGTGGCGATCTGTGGAGACGGAGTCAACGACATCCCTGCCCTCGTTGCAGCCGATGTCGGGATCGCGGTTGGCACAGGGACGCGAGCAGCGATCGGCACTGCGGGCGTGACCTTGGCCAACGCGGATCTGCGCTCGGTCGCTGGCGCTCGGGAACTGAGTCGCGCAGTTGTCCGGACGGTTCGACAGAACCTGGTACTGGCCTTCGGGTTCAACGCTCTCGCCGTCCCGATCGCAGCAGGCGCGCTCGTCCCGCTCGGGGGCGGCTTGATCGATTCGATCTGGGCGGCCGCGGCGATGGGTATCAGTTCGCTGCTCGTGATCGCCAACTCCCTCCGCCTTACCCTCCGGTCAGGATGACCGTGCAGTTTCTGACGTTTCCTTCAGAACCCGAAGACTGCTTTGTGGCAGCGTCAGTCCTTTCTCTTCTTCGCGCTTTTCGCTTGCTCCCTTGCCAGCGATACATCATCAATTTTCGCCCGCTCTTCCTCCTCTCGTTTCGCCCGCTCTTCCTCCTCTCGCATGGACTCAGGACTGGGCATACCAACCACTATTCCCCTGATGGGCGGTCTGATGTCGTCTTTTCGCCGAACGATGCCGAGATCAACAGCAACACAGTGTCCTTTCTGCGCGTGTCTCCGTGCAACGGTGATTGTGTCGCAATAGTGGACGTTCTTTTTACACCCCTCGCAGAACCGGACCGCATTGTTTTCCGTCACCGTCAACTCATCCCACCGCTTGGCGCAGACGAAGTTAAACCAGAGAGGGAACGTCGCTAGAGTTTTGTTCTGTTTCCCCGCGCAGTATTCGATCTTGAGCCTGCTGACGACAGCCAGCCAGTCGGTATTGAGCCCTGCGGCAAGTTGTTGAAGTTTCCTCGTGATATGTGATTCCTCCTCTGGAGATGAGAGTTGGGCTGTGAGTCGCAGGAACTGTGCTTTTGTCTTGCTCTCGTCATTGTCACGTTCATCGAGCCAATCGGCGTAGACAAGACGAGTCGTATCATCGGCCGGGTTTTCAAGCAGCTTCTGGAGGAAGTCATCTTCATCGTGCATGGTTGTCTCCGATTGGAGGGTGATGTGAAACTTCTGAACGGATACCGGACATGTTAACGTGAACAACTCGCCAGCCCCTACTCCAACTCTTCTCCGCGGGCTTCATCGAGCGTGTCCTAGTAGTGGACGTTTCTCTTGCTTGTAGCTTTCGCAAAACCGGACGTTTGGGGTATCGCTTGATGTCAGCTGGTTCCACTGCTTCGGGCACTCGAACTGGAACGCCAGACGGCAGGCTTCCTGTTTCGGGTGGCTTACGAAAACGGGCCAGCCTGGATGGAGAGTAGCAGCAAATTTTTGGAGTTGGTTCAACCAGCGGATGCGATTCAAACCTTACCACTTCCCATAGATATTGCGTCCTTCAAACGGGTTTTGACTTCCCATCAAGCCACTCCACTTGTCGAGCCAGTTGGCTCCGGAATCGATCACCGACTTGAGGCCGCCCGCCTGAACCTTTGGCTGAAACACCTCGACCCGCAATTCGTTCCCACTGCGGCGAACGAGAATGGTTGCGGGAGAGAGCGTCCCAATCGCTGTGAAGAATTCTTTGCGGGCCTTTTTCAGATCCTCCACCAGGTTTTCGGGAACGGGGTTGCCCACACCCGGTGGCAATGGCACATCCTCCACCTGCACGGGCACCACCGGGCCTTCGGGTCGCGGCTTCTCAAGCAACGCTGCAATCGCGTCTCCCAGAGCAATCGCCCCGAATAACACCACAGGATCGCCGGTCGGAGGCAGCACAGACTTGTCGCCCCCGGTTATTGCTGCTGATGGGTCGGGAGTCGCTGCCGCGGCGACCAACTTCCGGTCGAGCCCAATAGCCACCGCCGTTCCACTTCGGGCATAATGGATCGGCCCATTCCACGGCAATCCATTTCCCGGAAGCGAGAACACCTTCATCCCACCGATTGTTTCCGTGGAAACTTGCGGCAGAGTGGCAGTCCCCGATACGTCTGCGATTAACTTCGGCAAGAATTCTTCCCAGGCGGTTGCAGTCGCGGCATCATCGGCGTGAAGGATCAGTAGTGGAAAGGGCTTCGTACCTTTCGGCAATTCCTGTTTGGTCGGCACGACCACGATAATGGCGCGGGTCTTTCCGAGAAGTCCATCGGTCACCGACATCTTGTACTTCTCTTCCAGTTCCTTGACTCGATCGCTTGGAAGCCGGCCGAGTTCTCCATTCGCTTTCGCAATCGCATCGAGCAAACCAATCGCGGTCGCGGCCCGGTTCTTCTCGGGTAAACTCACACAAAAAGCCATAATGGCTGGGCGGCGTGCATGATGGAGAAGTTCAACCTTCACGCCGGAACCGGATAGAAACTCCATCAGGGGACTTTTCTGCTTCGGATCGACTGATGCGGCGAAAGTTGCAGATAATCCGCCATCCCGGAAGCGAATATTCCCAGCAATGGACGTGATGGCTTTGGGATTGGCCATCATTTTGAACCAGGCGTAAGCATCTGGCTCACTCATTCCGCCCCTCGACTTGTTCGCGCTATCGAATTTCGCCGCCAACTCGGGGAAGTTGACGAAGTAGAACACCCCCGTTTGGCGGTGGATGGCTGCTGCTTCCTTGAATGGCAGCGTCGTGGCAAGTCCCCCCTTCTCTTCACCCAGGAATCGCTTGATCGAGTGGCTGACGGCAAGCTTGCTTGAGCCGACAACAAACAGGCCGGGCGTATACGCAAACGTCAGGTCGTGCGAACTCTCCACCGGTGGCTTGTCGTTCGCCACCGTCGGCACTCCATTCATGTCGTAGTTGATGTTTGGAACGCGGTATTGAAACACCGGGACCTTAGACACTTCCCCAACCTTGCGAAGTGTTGCGGTCATGGTGAGAAATGCCCGTGCCGCGAGCCCGGCAGCGGGGCTATCTCCGGTCAAGACGACGAGCGCGACTTCCGGCTCACCACTTGTGGAGAAACCGACTAATCCGACCGCAACTCCGCGGAGCTTCTTGAACTCGGCCATCATCTCGGGAGAGGCAAGCAACCCAAGGCCAGCAAGTTCCCGCTTACCCTGAAGTTCCGTCAACGTCGTTGCGGCGTCTTTGCGTTTGTGAATGAACGGAATGCTATCTTCCAGCACTGTCCCCTTGAATACCGCAGCGAGTTGTGGAGCGAGTTCGGCCGGGTTGGTCAATTCGGCGTAAGCCAGCGTACCTGGTGGAAACAGATCGGCGACATCGGCTGGTTCCGCAGCCTGGATCGGAGAAGCGAGGAACCCAAGGATGGCCACCGCAGCAACATGGATGAAGGCGTTCGCGTTCAAGGAGAGGCTCCCAAACGATGGTTGTTCGGTGTGGATGGTCGATCGCCGCAATGGGACTAAAGCTCTCGATAAACATCATATCGCTTTGGTCAGGCCGGTTCCGGTTCGGCTGATTCTCTGGACTACAACTGACTGAGGCCGATGCCAAGGGCTTGCAACTCCGCATCAACCTCCTCGAACAAGGGCTCGGTGCGAGCCCCGACATACAACTGACACACACCATCACCCGTGAGCAAGCATGACACCTTCCCATCTTGTTGCCTGAATGCAATCATGCCGATGAGACCGCCGACCTGCTGCCAGTGGGTTGTGAAATAGTCGGTTAGCATCCGGCAAGTCTTCTCAGCCTCTTGGCCATCCCGATTAACCATTCCCGACCACTTCAACCCACCTGCAACTGCTTGCCAGTGAAGCATGACGAGGAGGAACTCGCCACAGGAGTCCCATTCCGGATGCCATTCGATGAACTTCGGGAGCAAGTTGACACCCTGGAATACTGGCACATCTTCACTTGCCGACTTGCTCGCCTCAATGCCCCAGTACACCACAGCCTGGTTCTCGGCCATGAAAATCAGTTTACCAGAGTCGATGAACCAGTCCTTCGGGGCGAGTAGGTTGTCGTGAGCATCGTTCAACTGGTGCAAGTTGCCGAGGGTCAGATAGTAGTCTCTCAGCGCAGCCGGCAAGACCACATCGAAGTGCCTTTCCGCCCGCGACAGACTCTGCTCATCCACGCCAGCGGCATCAGGTATTGAACCGAGCAGGCTACGAACTGCACAGGTGTACCGCTTGGCGAACGCCTCAGCCACCAGCGCCCTCCATCGTGTAACTCGGAAACCTTCCAGTTTCCCAATTCACAATCCTCACTTTTCCCGCGACTTCAGCCGCACGATGGCGGCAGTGGACTCGTTGGTCATGCGGTGGCCAGCCGGCCCCGTAGCCCACTTCGCAAGCAAAGCCCTGGCATCCGGAGTACCGATGTTCTCCAGTAACTCCACAGCGCGGACGAACCGCAGGTCATCGTTCTTGAGAGAGGCTGCCTCATATCGAGCGATGACCTCACCCGCCAGTTTCCGGGCCTCCGGGTTGCTCGATTTCTCAGCCACATTCCGGAGAGCCGGGATCGCCTCCCCACCGATGGCTTCCAACTCTTTCACGGCAACTTGTCGAACTGGGAAATCCTCGCTATCGAGGTCAGCGATCACTTTCGCAATCTTTTCTGCTGGGGTGGCGGTCGGAACGGCAATTCGTTCACTGCAAAGTTTGATGGTCTCCATCGGTCGGCGGTAGAGAAACTCCATACCCCGCTGTGCGTGAGATGCCTCGGATGAAGCGAGCAAACGGAACGCTTCATCGAGTCCTCCAACTTCGATATCGGACATCTTCCCCGGCCTCTTGCCAGTCACTTCCCAGACAAGCACCGTGCCATCCTGGGCCGTGGAAGCGAGTTTGGTTCCATCCGGGGAGAACGCTAGTCCCGTCACGAATCCATCGTGGCGGTCGAAGGTTCCCAGCACATCACCTGTCGCCAGATCCCAGACTGTAACCCCGCCGTCCTGATCCCCCGCCGCGAGCCACTTTGCATCCGCGCTGAATGCAACTGCCATCCCCCCGTTATCTGCTCCCATCGTCTGAATTCGGCGAACAATTGTCCCCAGCCGAACATCGAATACCACGATGTTCCCGATGGCATCCCACCCCGCGAGATAGTGGCCATCCGGCGAGAAAATTGCCCCGGCGGCGTTCAGCACGGCATCGAGGTCAAATCGCTTCTTCCCGGTGGATACTTCCCAGAGTGAGAGGGGACGGGTGCTGACCGCCACAAGCCGTCCATCCGGGGAGATTGCTCCGCGGCACGTTTGCATCTCGTCGGCTTTGCCAACGCTCAAACTCCGGATCAGCTTCCCCGTAGTCACGTTTATTACCGCGACCGTGCCCATACCAAACACCGCGGCACGAGAACGATCCGTTGCACAAAAGGCCACCAAGGGGATTGCCCCATTGGTCGGGACGTTGATCTTGTTGATAACGCGATTGGTATCCACATCGATCACCTGGAGTTCGAGTTCGTCCCCTCCGTTGATCGCAATCGCTCGTCGAGCCATCGGCTCCCACGACACCGGCGTATCCTCATCCACCGGCAAGTCGATGACCTTGATTCGCTTGCCGGTTGCAGCCTCAAACGCATGAACCCGTCCATCGGCCGCCAGGCACCACAATGTTTTGCCGTCAGCCGAGAAACCTGGGTCGGTGAGTAACGGCAGGCGATCCACCTCCGGCCCTTTTCCCGTCTTGGGATCCCAGATTCTGATCGCGCCGCCCTGATCGGTCGCTGCGGCAAATGCTCCTTCGGGAGCGATTGCCATTGGTGGGCGAAGGGTAACATCGGGAGAATTCCCGAGATCCTTCGCCTCTCCGGTGTTGGCATTGATCTGGAAAAAGCTCCCTTCGGGTGTGATCCCGAACACCAACTTACCATCTCCGCTAAAGCGCGGGTTTTGAAAGACGCCCGCGGGGGCCTTGTAGTCTTCAATCACTTCTTCCGAGTCGGTCGGGTAGATCCGCAATTGCTCCGCGGCAATGGCCATCCGAGTGCCATCCGAGTTGAAGGCATACTCGGGGAAATCGAAATCCGTGTGGTAGGTTCGGACGCGCTTGCCAGTGCGAAGATCCCACAGCCACACTCCAGTCTTTTGTCCGGACCCTGCCAGCCACCGCCCATCTGGAGAAAAGACGAGACGCAGAGGAATTTGCTCACCAGGGCATTTCAATTCCCGGATGAGTTTGCCTGTCTGGAGGTCAATCTGAAGTATTTTTTGAGGGGTACCGGCTGCGAAAGATCGGCAGTCCGGGTGAACGGCAATGACTTGCAGGTTTTCCGGGAGGGTCTTTTCAGGTAAATCGCGGATGTGGTTTGCCGCGGGTATCCACACCCTACAACGGTTCTCATCCACAACAAGGAGTGACCCGTCCCTGGCGAAGGTCGCAAGCATGGCGGGGCTATTGAGTCGATAAAGCTCTTTCCCAGTTGCCGGGTCCCAGAGCCGGATGCCATCCTCAGTCTGGGAGATGCTGCCGAGCATCTTGCCATCGTGACAGAAGCCGAGTCCGAGCGGTTCGGGTCCATGTCGCAGACGGGTAGAACCGTAACGAGTCAGTGCCCCAGGCGGGAGAGGATCGCCATACTGGTCAAGTTTGACAGGGCCAATCGGAACGATTGCGGAACGGATTGATCGGTGGATTCGGGGTTGGATCACGGGAGGTTGCCCGCCCGGTGGCCCAAGAAGACCGGGCAATGGCGCGGGTTGGGCGGCTACTTGCGCGGCTACCTGGAACGCCCTCAATGGGACCAAGCCCCCCCCGAGAGTGTTCGGACGGTACATCGTCGGTTCATTCGCAAAGCCCAGGTCCGCCGTTTGGGCCTGCACCGCCGCACCGCAGATCAACACCAGCCCAAGCGCTAGCCACCGGGTCATCGCTCTACTCCGTGAGATTGCTCACTTGTTCGGCTTCAGATCGGTTTTCGTTGCCCAGGCCAGGGCATTTACGAGAAGCCGGGTGAAATTTTCATCCTTGAAGTCGTCGGGGTGTCCCAGAGAGGTGTAGAACACCCGCCGACCATCTTTTTCCCGCGTCCATGCTACCGGCTCCGACTGACCGGGGATCGACCCTGTCATCAGAACGGTGACATCGGCCGCGACGTTGGGGTTCTTATACAGGCTACCATTCGATTTGAACCCTGAACAGCCCGCCAAGACAGGGTGATCTTTCTGTTTCTCCACAATCTTCACTTCGCAGACCGTTTTATCCCCGTAGTGATTCTGGTAATCCCCGCCGAAAACCTCCTTATCCATTCCCAGCCAGTTCTGGAATCCGTGGCTGGCCGTGCGAAGGCCGATGATCGGCTTGCCCGACTTGACGAACTTCTTCACATATTCCAACATCTCTCCATCGATTGTTAATCGGCGCGTGAAGAAGATGGCCACGTCGCATCGCTCAAGGTTTTCCAAGCCCGAAATCTCCTTCTCCGATTTGGCGAACGCCCGCGAACAGGCGACCGGGAAGTTCTCTTCGAGATATTTCTGGAACGCCGCGAGGGAGGCATCCGATTTGTACTCAAACGATCCCGATACGAGGCACACATTGAGCTTCCTGGCATCGAGTTTCTTGGATGGCGGCTGTGGGTCATCGCCCGGGTTCTTCCTGGGCGCATCGGATGCCATGTAAGCGAACAGATCGGCAATCTGGACTTCGGTGAGGGTATCGAGCAATTTCTCCGGCATGAGCGATATGGCGGATGGCTTGATGTCCGCGATATCCTTCTTGGCGATGACCGTTTTCATCGGCTGATCGTTCACCACTGTCACGAGAGTGATCGACTCCCCGGTCTCGGTGGCAATCCCGGAGAGTTTGCGGTCATCGACCGTTAATACGTTCTGAACAACGAATTCCGGACGGATATATCCGGACGGGTCCACGATCTGGGTCAGCATGTAGCCGCGGTTTTTGCGATCCGCGGTGGTGAGATCGGGACCAACCTTGCCGCCCTCGCCGTGGAGTTGATGACACGCACCGCAGTGTTTGGTGAACAGAATCTTGCCGCGCGCCACATCGGCCCCCTTCTCGCGGCTCAGAGCAACATTCAACCACGCAATGCGGGCTTGCTTCTCCCCGGCCGTGGCCGGGGCCAGTTTGCCGAAGTGTTTCTCGACGAGGGTTGTCACATCCTTGTCGCCAAGCCCCACAGCAGCGCGTGCGTGGTCGATGGTGATATCGGTCTTGGGGAACTTGCCGGCATCGACTGCCTGGAACAGCGGTAACGCCCACATGGGACGCGAAATCAGCAGTTGAATCGCGCGCCTTTTCACGGCAGCGGAGTAGCCGGGATAATCTGCGAGTATTGTTCCACCGATCTTCGGATCATCGAACGCTTCCAGACCAGCGACGACACCGATCCGCACGGCATCGGATTTCCCGCTGGCGAGTTCCGTGAGGAAGAGTTCCTTGGCTTTGGGATCGCGGACTTGCCGGAGTAAATCCGCGGCCTTCACCCGCTCGGCATCGGCGACCTTCACATCGGTCACGATCTCGCGGAGAGTGGTGCGGCCAGCGTCATCGTTCATCCGAACGAGTACCTCAAGCAACAGCAAATCTCTGGGCTTTGTTTTCCGCAGTTCCGCCAGTGGCCCGCGGAGTGCGGGTGGAATCTCATCGAGCGGGTGCGCTTGCAGAGCAGTTGCAACCCCCCGCAGGAACGGTGTCATGTCAACACCAGGACCGGTTGCCAGGTTGTAGAGATCGCCAATCCGTTGCAACCCTCGCGTGATATCACCCGACATGAACCGCCTGGCCGTTCGTTCAACGAAGAAGCTCTGGAGTTTAGGGTTTTGAGGGAATCGGAATCGAACCGTGTCCGTGATATCGCGTGAGTTTGCCGACTCCATCGCCCACCACATCAAGAGTGGGAGTTGTGGGTCGTTCGCGCTCACAGGGTTTTCCAGCAACGTGTCGGCAAGGACGATTGCGGCTGTTGGCTCCAGACGCTTTGCAGAACAGGCGAGTTGAGCCAGTACAACCGGGCTCCGCTCTCGTGCCGCCATCCGCGTAAGTTCAGAAAGCGTTTGTTCGGGCACGACTCCATCGTCGATGAGGTATCGAATGACCCAGGCTCGCACATACTCATTCTCGTGTGTGCCAACGTAGTCGAAATCGCGTTCCATCCAGCCACCAGATGCGTACAGCGTCCAGAGCGATTCGAGTGCAAGTTGCCCCCTTTCGTTGAGGAGCCATTGCCGCAGTTTGGGGTGAACGCTGTTGTCGCCCCGGTCAGCGATCAACTGCCGGGCTTCTCGCCGCCACCACACGTTCGGATGCTTCATCAGTTCCGCGAGTTCGGCAGTTGTTTTCTTGCGAAGGTCGAACGTCGGGTATTTGGGACCACCCTGGTACTCGATGCGGTAGATGCGGCCATTCGTCTTGTCCCAGTTATCCACCGGGTCGAGGTGAGCCGCACGCTTGTCGTAGAAATCCACGACATAAACGCAGCCATCCGGTCCTTCGAGTAGATCGACAGGCCGAAACCAGGTGTCGTTGGCTTCGATCAGTTCGCCGCCGTGTTGTGCTTTGAACGATGATTGAACGGGCTCGATTTTGTGCCAGTAGACGGCGTTCGACAGCAAATTCGCGGCGATGTACTGATCCTGATACTCCTTGGGATACGTGTCGCCCTGATAGATGATGCCGCCGCAGGTGACGTGGCCGCCTTTGAAGCCCGTATAGGGAACGTGGTCGAAGTAACCGTAAGTGTGCGGGTAATGGAGTGGACCGTGCTTGCTGAAACCCTTGACGTAGTACGCGCCTTGCATCTGGTGGAGCATGGCGAAGCCGCCCCAGTTCGTGCCCGCAATCACCTGTCCATGCCGGTCGAAGTCGAGACCGTAGGTATTCCCACCACCTTCGCTGAATAACTCAAACTGCTTGGTCTTCGGGTGATACCGCCAGATTCCTTGCTGGAACTCGATCTCTTCTTTGGGGTTCGCTGGGTTCTTGATTTTGCACGTACTTGTGCTGCCGGCAGCGCCGTAGAGCCAGCCATCCGGTCCAAACTGGAGAGAGTTCGCGAGTGAATGCGTATCGTCCATTCCGAAACCCGAAAGCAGCACTTCTGGGTCGCCATCGGGGATATCGTCCTCGTTCTTGTCGGGATAGAAGAGCAGATACGGTGGTTGCACAACGTAAACACCGCCGTTACCGAGGCAGAAACCACTGGCGATGTTCAGCCCGGTGACAAAATCCTTCGACTTGCTGAACACACCGTGTTCGTCCGGGTCGTAGAGAATGGTGATCTTGTCGGCACCTTTTGGCCCGTGCGGTGGTGGTTCGGGAAACTTATCCCAGATCGTCCGCAGGTATTGATCCTGCTTGAGCGGCTTGAGCCCGGCGTAGTTCGGATATTGGAGATATTGCAGCACCCACATCCGTCCCCGATTGTCGAAACTGATGCTCACGGGCTGGCGAATCATCGGCTCGCTGGCCACACAGCGAGCCGAGAAACCTTCGGGCAACTTCATTCGCTTTGCGGCTTCTTCGGGCGTGAACCCCTGGGCGGAAGCCACGGATGCCGTCAGGATGCCAATCGAGAGGGTTGCAAGCAGTCGGGGTAACACGGAAGGGACTCCCGGATGCGGAGTGTGAGGAGGGTCCAGAATTGCAGGATGAGGCACCGGCAGCGGAAATGCAAGCACGGAAGTGGGCGAGTGAGAAAGGGATTGTACTTTTTCAAGAAGTAAGGTTCGCTTCCTGGCTGGGAAAGTGGCAGCGACGAGGTCGGTTGCGAGAATGCCACGGGCTCCTCATTCTGGTTCACCGCTGAGAACGCAAGACGATGTCGGCAGTTTATTGCAGAAGACAAATTCCTGAAACTCCGGGATGCTCCTCGAAGTACATTTCTTTGAAGCACCGCTCCCGGAGGCTCCGCATGATTCGCCTCACTCTGCTCTTCGTTGCATCCCTCCTTGCCTGCGGCACTGCACGATCCGCCGATCCACTCGATTGCATACCGAAATCTGCTCGAGTGGTCCTTGTCGTAGATCACCCACGAAAACTGGCTGAAACCATCACGGGCCTCGATGCCTTCAAACAGGCTCAAACTCTGGCACAAGTCCGAGAACTCTACGATTCCACAACCGCGCGAAGACTCCTCAAACTGCTCGCATTCGCGGAGAAGGAACTCGGGGCAAAGTGGCCCGATCTGCTCGACCAGATTGCGGGAAACGGCTTGGCGATCGGCCTTCGGTTCGGCGCTGACCCCGCTCCGGCCATCGCGGTGGCTTGTGGAACCGATCGCGAACAGGTCAAAAAGGCATTCGATCTGGCAGTGCAGGCACTGGATGAGGAACTTGCCCGGCAAGGTGCCAAGGACCGACTGAAGGTTGAACAGAACGAGGGCGTCTCACTCGCGCACTTCGGAACCGACATCCACTTTGCTCGCGTTGAAAGCACCATCCTGGTCTCGAATGGTCTCGACTTTCTCAAGGAAGCAATTGCACTCGCTCAAGCCAAACCCAAGGACAATTCGTCGATTCACAAGGCCCGCCAGGATGCCGCCAAACTGCTTCCGAAAACCCCCCTCGCGTGGCTCTGGTTGAACTTTGCATCCGTCAAGGAATCCAAGGAAGCGAAGGATTTCTTCGATGCCACCCGGGAGGACTTCATCCAGACCCTCGGTGCCGGTTCAACCATCGATTGCCTGCGGCGATCCGACTGTGTTGCCGTGGGACTTTATCAAGAAGCAAGCGGCTTCCGGTTGCGGGTTCGGTTGCCTGCCGGTCGCGAAGGGCTCTGGTCGGACCTTGCCTTGCACGTCCCGCCGAAGGGCTCTCAGGGTAGCCTGCCTCTGCTCGAACCACCGGGAACAATCTACAGCCAGAGTCTGTATCTGGATATTGGCTATATGTGGAAGAACCGCGCACGAATGATTACGGGAGACAGTCTAAAGCAGTTCGAGAAAGGCGAGAAAGAGGTATCCAAAATCATCCCGGCGGATGTGAAACTCGGGGAACTTCTCGAAATGTGGGGGCCGCAACACCGGATCGTGGTGGTAAACCACGACAAGCGACCCTACAAGACGGAACCCGAGTTGAAGCTGCCCGCATTTGGCTACGTTGCCACCATGCGAGACAAGAAGTTCGGCGAAAACCTTGAGTCGATTGCCCGTGCCGTCGCACTAATAGGTACACTGCAATTCGGGTTGAAATCGTCTGAGGTTGAACACGAAGGGGTCACCATTATCGGGTACCGTTTCTCCGAGAACAAAGTGATACCGGATGATCCCCAGGGGATACGGTTCAACTTCGAGCCGTGCTTCGCGGTTGTCGGCGACGAAATGATATTCGCCAGCACTATCGAACTGGGCAAGAAGCTGATTACCGAATTGAAGAAACCGCGGAGATCTGGGAATTCAGCGGTGTGGATGGCGAAGGCATCCGCAACGGACGGAGCCAATGTTCTCGCGGGGCTGTCCGATCCGCTCATCACCGATGCCGTTCTCGGCCGTGGCTTGGGACTAACTGAGGCTCGCACGGAGATTGCGAACCTTGTTGGTTGGGTTCGCACGCTCGGTACCGCCCAAATCGAGATCGATATCACCGCGACCGAGTACCGACTGGATGTCGTGTGGACGCCGGGGAAGAAGTGACGAATTGTTTTGTAGGGTGGGTCGAGGCTTTGCGAGCCCCACCAGAGCCAGGAGAACAAAGATGGTGGGGCTCGCAAAGCCTCGACCCACCCTACAAGTCAAGCAACGCTCCCGGCTCGCCAAAATCCGATCAACAATCAACAATTAACAATCTCCATCACACCATGAACACCTGGGAACCCTACCACCCGACCGCCGAGAACCCCTGGGACCGGAAGAAGGTCGGGCATTTGTATCGCCGCGCTGGTTTCGGGGCGACAGTCGCCGAACTCGATGCTGGCGTGGAAGCTGGCTTCGAGAAGACCCTCGAACTGGTGATCGCTGGTCGGCCTGAGTCCGAAGAATTCGCCCGCACCACCGAGTTCATGGCCAGCGAACGAAGCATGCCAGCGGGTTCCCCGCAGGGCCGACTCTCGGCGTGGTGGCTTGATCGGATGCTGAAGACTGCCCATCCGCTCCGCGAGAAAATGACGCTGTTCTGGCACAATCACTTCGCCACCAGCAACGCCAAGGTGCAGAACGCCCGATACATGCTCGGTCAGTATCGCCTGATGCAGAAGCATGCCCTCGGCAGCTTTCGCGAGATGCTTGTCGAGATGGGCACCGATCCGGCCATGATGGTATGGCTCGATACCACGGGCAGCACGAAAGGGAACCCGAACGAGAACTACGCCCGCGAACTGATGGAATTGTTCTCTCTCGGAATTGGGCATTACAGCGAGAAGGACATCCGGGAGGCTGCCAAAGCATTCACCGGTTACGAGGTGAAGAACAGCCAGGGAACACTCAACACCCGCTTGCATGATGATGGCGAGAAGTCCGTTCTTGGCAAGCAGGGCAAATTCAAGGGCGAAGACATCGCCCGCATTTGCCTCGACCAGTCCGCTTGCCCACGGTTTATCGTTGGCAAGCTCTATCGCTTCCTCATCAGTGAATCCGATAACCCGCCTACTGCTGACATCGACTCGCTTGCGGAACAATACCGCAAGTGGGACTTCGACACGGGCAAGCTGGTGGCAATGATGCTTCGTTCAAGCCTTTTCTTCTCGCCCGCAGCGTACCGCACAAAGATCAAATCGCCGGTCGAGTTCGCCACGGGGATCGTCCGCGGTCTGGAAGGCGCGGCCGGTACTCTGCCCTTAGCCGCGGCGATCGAAGGGCTCGGTCAGGTGTTGTTTGCCCCTCCATCGGTGAAGGGTTGGGATGGCGGCCCGGCCTGGCTGAATGCTCAAACGCTTCTTGGCCGCAACAATCTTGCCCTGGCGCTCACATCCACCGAGGACAGCCGGTTTGCCAATCGATGCGACCCGGCGCTGAAGCTGACGAAGTCGGGCGCGAAGACCGATGCCGAGGTTGTCCGCTTCTTACTCGATGTATTCCTGCAAGGTGATGTCCCCAAAACAACCCACGACAAGCTCTCCGACTATTTGAAGCAAACGAAGGGTGTGAAATACCCCGTCTACTGGTCGAATGATGATGTAAAGAATCATCGCCTCCGTGCGGTCGCCCATTTGGTGCTGACGCTGCCGGAGTTTCAATTGTGCTAAACAGATTTACGAGCCGGAAGCGTGAGCGACGGTTTGCTTTACGAGCCGGAAGCGTGAGCGACGGTCAATCAAGATCTTAAGAGTCCATCGCTCCGCTTCTCGTAAACCAATCATAAAACCCGTCGCTCACGCTTCCGGCTCGTAAATACTTCCGGCTCGTTAATGCTTTCGGCTCATTAAGACTTTTTTGGAGATCCCCATGACTACTCGTCGTGAATTCCTGACACACTCCACACTTCTCGGCTTTGGGGCGACCGTCCCAACGTTTCTCGGTCAGTCGGCATTGGCGGTTGCGCCGGCCGACAAGGCCGGAGCAAAAGACACTGTTCTCGTTGTGGTGCAACTCACGGGCGGGAACGATGGATTGAACACCGTCATCCCGTTCAAGGATGACACCTATCGCAAGATTCGCCCCACGATTGCAATTCCCAAGGATCAGGTGAAGAAGCTCACCGATGATCTGGGCCTGCACCCGGCTATGGGCGAACTGGCGAAACTCTACACCGATGAGTCAGCCGTGTGCATCGTGCAGGGCGTCGGGTATCCGAACCCGAACCAGTCGCACTTCCGCAGCATGGATATCTGGCAAGCAGCCAGTACAGCCGAAACTCTCAAGGATGGCTGGCTTGGCAGAGCGATCAAAACGAAACCGGTGCCCGCGTTTCACCTTTCGGGGAATAATGAAACTTCGCCGCTGGCTTTGGCGGGTGCGCCGATCCGCGTACCATCGGTGTCATCGCTTGATGACTTCAAGTTGAAGACGGCCGCTGCCAGCGGTGCCGATGGTGCCGCGCAGAAGGGGGTCATTACTGGCGTTGCGAATTCCTCGGCGACTCACAACGGCCTGCTCGATTTCGTCTCGCGCAGTCAGATGAACACTTATGCCAGCAGCGAGAAGTTAGCCCAGCTTGGCAATAACTATCAGCCGAAGGTGCCGTACCCTAACACCGCTCTCGGGAACAAACTCAAGCTGGCGGCCCAGTTGATCGATGGCGGAATTGGCGCGCGGATCTTCTACGTCTCGATCGATGGCTTTGACACGCACGCGGGACAGGGTGGAGCAGCCGGTACACATGCCAACCTGCTTCAGCAGGTATCCGATGGCATCTCCGCTTTTTATCGCGACCTGGCAGGTCGGGGTCACAAGGACCGACTGGCGGTAATGACTTTCTCCGAGTTCGGGCGGCGAGCACACGAGAATGGCAGCAAGGGGACAGACCACGGCAGCGGTGCGCCGATGTTCCTGGTTGGTGGTGGTATCAAGGGGGGGATCGTGGGCGACCATCCGAGTTTGACCAAGCTGGAAGAGGGCAACTTGATCCACGCGACCGACTTCCGCAGCGTCTACGCGGCGATTCTGAACCAATGGCTCGGCGTAGATGCCAAGGCTGTATTGGGTGGTGAGTACAAGCCGGTCGAGGTGTTTGGGAAGAAGGCGTGAGACAAATGGTTCTCGTTACGACGCTCTGCGTCGTGACGGGTCTTCGGACGCTCCCGCGTCCTGTCTTTTGTTGATTTCTGTCGGAGGTTTTCTGCGCGGTAGAGCAAGGACACAAAGCGTCCGAAGACCCGTTACGACGCAGAGCATCGTAACGAGCAAAAGGCTTCTTCTTCATTCATTTCCCGACAGTACACATCGGCAACACTTTCTTGAATTCTTTCACACCTGCATCGGTCACTTTTGTCCTGAAGAGGATAAGTCCTTTGAGGTTTTTCAGTGAGGCTAATTCCTTTAAGCCCACGTCGGTCACCTGGGTGCCTGACAGGTTGAGATTCTGGAGCGTTTTGAGATTAGCCAATTCCTTTAGGCCAGCATCGGTCACCTGGGTGCCTGACAGGTTGAGCTTCTGAAGGCTTTTAAGATTGACCAGTTCCTTTAGGCCAGAATCGGTCACAGGGATATCAAGCAGGTTGAGATTCTGGAGCGTTTTGAGATTGGCCAGTTCCTTTAAGCCTGCATCTGTTACCTTGGTGCCAAGCAGGTTGAGATTCTGGAGCGTTTTGAGATTGACCAGTTCCTTTAAGCCTGCATCTGTTACATCTGTGCCAACAAAGGTTAGAGAGATGAGCTTGTGGAGATTAGCTACTTCTTTCAGGCTCTCGTCCGCTATATATGGGCCAATAAGCGAGAGGGAAGTGAGATTTCCAAGAGTGTCCAGACCTTTCAAGCCTTTGTTCTTCACTTCTATGCCAATAATTTCGAGTGAGTTGAGGGATTTGAAGGTGGCTAGTGTCTTGAAGCTCGCGCTCGTTAACTGTTTGCTATCCAGTTTAAGTGAATCGAGGTCCTTGAGATTGGACAGTTCTTTTAAGCCATCCTCCGTGACTTGCGTGTCGCACAAACCAATACAGTTGAGGCTTTTAATGGCAACCAAATCTTTCAGGCCCGTGTTGGTTGCTGCCGTAAAGCCTAAATCCAGACTGTTGAGTTTCTTGAGATCCGCCAGTTGCTTCAAGCCAGCATCCGTGACTCGTGTGTGGCGCAAGTCAAGCATGGATAATTCTTTAAGCGCAGTCAGTTCTTTCAGACCCTCATCAGTCACTTCCGTATCAGACAATTGTAACTCAGTAAGTTTATTAAGTTTTGCGATTGCTTTTAGTCCCACATCAGTCACTCTGGTGCGAACTAAGCACAATATCTTAAGACTCTCGAGTGATCCCAACTCCTTTACCAACTCATTCACGTCCGCATCGGTCACCTTGTCTCCTGTGAGGTACACCTCGGTGATAGGATGACCGGTCGGCGTCGTATCCCTCCAGACAAATCCACCCAGTTTCTTGACGAGTGCCTCAGCTTTTTCTCCCTCATCGGCATGACAAGGAGCCACGGTTGCCAGCACTATCCAGGCCACTCCCGCGCCCACCATCAAACGCAACATGGTCCCCTCCAAGCTTCGGGAAACGCCTGTCTTGTAATAGTGTGATGGTATCAGATCTTTCTGCGGCCTTAGTTTCAAAAGCATACCATTTATTCTCGTTACGACGCGGAGCATCGTAACGAGGAAGGACTACTTCTTGCTTGTTCCACATTTGAAGTTGCGTTCCTTGCCAGCCGGTCGCCGGATCGGTTACCGCTCGATCTAGCATTTTGGAAGTGCCTTCTGCAACTCCGCCACACCGACGTCAGCCACCTTGGTGCCGACAAGGTCCAGGGCTGTGAGGGTTTTAAGTTGTTAAGTTCTTCCAAACCTGCGTCCGTCACCCTTGTGTTGCGAAGATCAAGCGAGTTGAGTTGTGAAGATTCTTGAGTTTTTTCAGCCCCGCATTCGTCACCATTGTACCGAAAAGGGTACTTGTTTAGTGCCCCAGTAGGATTTGTGGCTTGGAAGGAGGAGGATAGCGGCCCAGCGAAGCGTTTGGCTGACATAGTCCAACGCCGAGTGATTTTGGTGCTAAACAAGTACCTCACAAGTTAGTATTATTTCAGATCTCGAAAATGAGAGTGTTATTCTAGATGTTCAACCAACATTGTTGGTGTGCATACCTCACAACAGACAGTCTTCAAAATGTCCCGCTCCGGCCGACCGACCGACGATAAGCCGCTCCCACCGCTCTATGCCATGACGCACGGCGGGATCGAGGCCATTGCTGCCGATGAGATCACGCGCGATCTCGGAGGTGAAGTCAAAAAAACAGCCCGCGGGCTCGTTGTCTTTCGCACCGACGAACTGACCGATGACGTACTCTCGTTGCGCACCACCGAGGATGTGTATCTGCTCGCCTGGGGGTCTGACTCGCTCACCTACAAAACCGAAGACCTCGACACGATCCGAACGTGGACCGCTCGCAAACCGGACTGGGAACACCTTTTCAAACTGCACCACAAGATCCGACCGAAGACCAAGGGCCGACCTACCTACCACTTCGTCTGTCAGATGCAGGGCGAACACGGCTTTCGTCGGGCGGATGCCCGCGAAGCGTTCCTTGCCGGGCTTGGCGGAGTAATCCCTCACGGCTGGCAGTACAGCAATGAGAACGCCTGGCTGGAAATCTGGCTCACGATCCGCAGTAAAACGGCAGTGTGTGGCGTGCGGCTGTCGGATCGCACGATGCGACACCGCACTTACAAACTCGACCACGTTGCTGCATCGCTGCGGCCATCCGTTGCTGCCGCGATGGTTCGGCTTGCGGGTATTGGACCGGGAATGACCGTGCTCGATCCGATGTGCGGAGCCGGGACCATTCTGGCCGAGGCCATCGATCTGGCTCGAAAACGGGGAAAAGGTGGAGCTGTCCGCGTGGTTGGCGGCGACATCGACCCAAACGCCGTGTTTGTCACTTCGCAGAATTTGGAGAAGCTTGGTCCGGCCGATCTTGCCCGGTGGGATGTGACCACGCTTCCCCTGGAAACGGAATCGGTGGATCGGATCGTCTCCAACCCGCCATTCGGCAAGCAACTGTCTTCAATCGACCAGATCGGCCCGCTGTACGAAGCCGCTTCCGCGGAATGGGACCGGGTTTTGAAGCCCGGAGGGCGAGCGGTTCTGCTCGCGATGGAACACGAGGGCTTGCGGCGAACTCTCCGGGCTCGCCGCTGGTCCCTTTCTCGACAGTCTAAGATCCGCTTGTTGGGACAACTCGCTGTGTTGAGCGTCTGGCAGAAGCCCGGTTAAGGCATTTCGCCAGGTGGAGTAGGAGGCGGGGGCGGAGCGGCAGGAGTGCTCCCGGGAAGCGGATTGTTCGCCGGGGGAGTGCTGCCGGGAGTGTTTGCCGGAGTGGTGGTTGGCGGGGTGGTTCCGCTCTTACTGGTTTCTTGTTGCACTTTGTCGCTAACTATCTGCCCGACTTTTTGGAAAAATTCGGACGAATCGCCACTGAGTTTTTTGGTATCCACATCGGTTTGGATCTGGAGATTTCCTTCCGGGTTCTTGCTGACATTCATCTTGTACCAACCCAGATACCAGCCACCAGCACCAAGGCCAACCACGAGTACACCGATCAAGGCGAACAAGTTACGCATGGTCCGTCTCCGTTTCCCTGGAGGATAAGACGCCGCAGGGTATCGGCCGTTGGCTTGTGCGGCAAGCCCATCTCATTGTTGCGGCGGAGTCAAGCCCATCTCGCTCCCAAAACGAGCGCAAGTCCGCAGACTGTCGCGATCTTGCTCTTGGTTGGCGGGGTGTGGAAAACGTAGAATGAGATGGGATTACGAAAACTCTTATCGATTGCACGGTCCACGAGACTTGAACCCGCGGGGTTAACCGGGTAGTCTGGCACGACTCTACCCGACTCTGCGGGGATGGATTGAAACGGTAGAAACGATTAGAACGATTACAACCTCCCATCCTGTGTCGCACCCCGCAACACCCTATCCCCCCGGCCCCTTCAGAAAGCCGGGTGTGGTTGGGCGGAGCCCATACCCGCGGCGAAAAGCCGCCTGACGGAGGACTCAACCACTCATGGCCAACGCCGCCGCAATACTCGACACTCTGCGTTCCCAACTCGACACCTCCGAGTATAAGAAACTTCACTGGGAGGGGTCGTTCGCGGATTACTTGAACATCGTGCTGGAAACCCCGGGAGTGACCCGCACGGCATATCAACGGCTGTACGACATGATTTTGTCGCACGGCACCGACGATGTGTACGAGAACAAGGACCGCGTCAGCCGGTTCAAGTTCTTCACGGAGTTCGCGACCAAGCACAGCGACGGGATCTACGGTCTCGACCGTCCGCTCATGCAACTCGTCAACACCTTCAAGTCTGCCGCACTTGGATACGGCACCGAGCGGCGTGTGATTCTTCTGCACGGTCCGGTCGGCAGCGCCAAGTCCACCATTGCCCGGTTGCTCAAGCGTGGGCTGGAAGAATACGCCCGCACCGATGCCGGGATGCTCTACTCGTTCTCCTGGAAAAATCCCGATGGTGGGTGGTCCAAAGATCCCATGCACGGGGAACCACTTCAATTGATTCCCGAAGAACACCGTGCCGCCCTTCTCTCCGCGCTCAACGAGCGGTGTAAGAAGCCTTATCTTTACGATGTCCGGATCAAGGGCGACATGAGCCCTTACAGTCGCTACGAGTTCAAAACGCGGCTTGCGAAATACGATGGCGACTGGCTGCGGATGCTGGAGCAAGAGGTGCGAGTGTATCGCCTGGTTCTGTCCGAGAAGGATCGCGTCGGCATCGGCACATTCCAGCCGAAGGACGAAAAAAACCAGGACTCGACCGAACTGACCGGCGATATCAATTACCGCAAAATCGCCGAGTACGGCAGCGATTCTGATCCCCGCGCCTTCAATTTTGATGGCGAGCTTAACATCGCCAACCGCGGCATCGTCGAGTTCATCGAAGTGTTGAAACTCGATGTTGCGTTCCTCTACGACCTTCTCGGTGCCTCGCAGGAACACAAGATCAAGCCCAAGAAGTTCGCCCAAACCGACATCGACGAAGTGATTCTCGGGCACACAAACGAACCTGAATATCGACGCTTGCAGAACAACGAGTTCATGGAGGCTCTGCGGGACCGAACGGTGAAGATCGATGTCCCCTACGTCACCCGATTGCGGGATGAGGTGAAGATTTACGAGAAGGATTTCAACAGCGGAAAGGTGAAGGGCAAGCACATCGCTCCGCACACTGTCGAAGTTGCCGCGATGTGGGCGGTTCTCACCCGTCTGGCCCCACCCAAACACGCCAGCCTCAGTGTGCTTCAGAAGATGAAGCTGTACAACGGAAAGACCCTGCCCGGGTTCACCGAGGACAACGTCATCGAGTTGAAGCGCGATGCGGTGAACGAGGGGATGAACGGGATCAGCCCGCGGTACATTCAGGATAAGATCTCGAACGCTCTCGTGGCCCACCCCGATGAGGACAACATCAACCCATTCATGGTGATGCATGAGCTGGAAGCCGGTTTGCGGCACCACTCGCTCATCAAGGACGAGGATCAGTACCGGCATTACAAGGAACTGCTCGCCGTGGTGCGGGAGGAATACGAGGATATCGTGAAAAACGAAGTTCAGCGCGCGATCGCGGCCGATGAAGATGCCCTGATGCGGCTGTGCGGCAACTATATCGACAACGTCCGTTCCTACACCCTGCGTGAAAAGGTGCGAAACAAGTTCACGGGTGCGAACGAAGATCCCGATGAGCGGCTGATGCGCTCAGTGGAGGAGAAGATCGACATTCCGGAAGGCCGCAAGGACGACTTCCGCCGCGAGATCATGAATTACATCGGTGCCCTGGCCATCGATGGCAAGCGATTCGACTACAAGACGAATGAACGACTCCAGAAGGCTCTCGAACTCAAACTGTTCGAGGACCAGAAGGACACGATCAAGCTGAGTTCGCTGGTGTCCAATGTGGTGGACAAGGCGACGCAGGAGAAAATCGATGTGGTGAAGAGTCGCCTGATTCGCAACTACGGATACAATGAATCGAGCGCGACCGATGTGCTGAACTTCGTGGCGAGCATCTTCGCCCGGGGACAGACCAAAAAGTAGGGATGAGGGATGAAGGATGAGGGATGAAAAAAGACCAAACCATTAGGGTTTCTGTCTTTTTTCATCCCTCATCCTTCATCCCTCATCCCTTCCGACACAGCCCCGTCGGGGGCGAGACGGGTGGGGGCCTGACCGACTTGAAGGTGTGAACCTGGTCAGGTCCGGAAGGAAGCAGCCATAAGCTCTGGAGAGTGCGGCTCAGGGCACCCCCATCCGTTCCGCCCCTGGCGGTAAGACACGAAGCCCACTCGATGGCACATCGAGTGGGCTTCTCTGTTTTTCTGATGAATGTCAGTACCGAGGCAGCGAACTTCCTCGCAATTCGTCTCCGCAAGGATGCTCACGCTTCTCAAGTGTTATTCTTGATATTAGTTAATATATTTTCTATTTTATTTGAATTATATTCTTTCTTTCAAAATGAACTTCGCAAATTGACCGATTCTGCAAAACAAAGCCAAACGAATAAATCTGTGTGGAAGTTCTTGTCTTAGTTATATTTGTGGAATGAGTAAATTATGAAAAATGGTCGAAAACAGCCTACTTTTTCGACGTGCTTTTTTGGCTAATTGCGACTCAAGACGAATGGATGAGTAGAAAAAAACGGACGCGCGGAGGCATCTCCCGGCAGTATCTTTCGAACATCACAAATCCACGCAAGGAAGCCCCATGACCCGACTCCCGCCCCACCAGTTGCCTATCGTGGCACGACTTCACGAAGTAATCCGCTCCTCTGGGCTGAATGATCTTCCGGACGCGGACCTGCTCGACCGTTTCGCCCGCTATGCCGACCACCCCGCATTTGAAGTGCTGCTCCAGAGGCACGGGCCGATGGTCTTTGGGGTCTGTCGCCGCATGCTGTCGAATTCGGCGGATGCTGAAGATGCCTTCCAGGCCACATTTCTCGTTCTGGTTCGCAAGGCACGAACGGTGACGCACGGCGACAGGCTCGCTCCGTGGCTTTACGGAGTCGCTTACCGGGTGGCCCTGAAAGCGCGATGCCGAGCAGCGCAGGCGGCCGTTCGATGGTCCGAGGTGACGGACATGATCCCCGACCCCACTCCACCGACCGAAATACCTGACTGGCTCCAGATTCTCGATGCCGAACTCAACGCCCTCCCGGCAAAATACCGCGACCCATTAGTGCTGTGTGAACTTCAGGGCATCTTGCGAGCTGATGCAGCCAAGGTTCTCAAAATCCCGGAAGGTACGCTTTCCAGTCGACTGGCCCGAGGTCGGGAGCTGTTGCGAAAGCGACTCCTCAAGCACGGGACACTGCTTCCAGCCGGTGGGCTAACGACAATGTTTGCCACGAGCGGCATGGGTCGGGCCACCGTGCCGACCGCACTCCTCGCAAAGACGTCCGAACTGGTGGCAATCGTTGCAAGGGGTGCAGTCGCGGCCGGGGTGGTCCCGGTTGGGACGGCCCGACTAAGGGATGAGGTAATCAAGAGTATGTTCCTCGCAAAACTGCGTGTGGCCGGTGGAGCGATCCTCGCGGCTGGGCTGATTGCTGTCGGGCTGCTGGCGGCGATGCCAGCCGAAGCACCAGGGCAGCCAAAAGAGCAGAAACCCACTGCGAAGGCGAACCCTGTCTCACCCTCCGTACAGCCCCCGGGCAACGCTGCACAAGGTCGCGCGCTGTCCGATCGCGAAGCTCTTCAGGGGCTTTGGGTGGTGACCAATGTTGAGCAGAACAAGTTTGTTTCAGACCGTGAGCAGATACAGAAGATAATCAATGGGAAGATGCGATTCCTGGTTGTGGGAGATATCTGGTGGGAATGGAGGTCAGGGGAACAGGTTTTCGGATACCTGACTAAGACACATGCGAAGATCGAACCGAATAAGAATCCCAAATGGCTCGATTTGCTGGATCTGAAAAGGCCAAAGGGAGGGATGCAGTGTACCTATGAACTCAATGGAGACAAACTCCGGATCTGGGCGAGCGCAAACGAACAAGGTCGCAAGCGCCCTGTAGAGTTACAAGTCGATGAAAATAGCGATGTGATGATGTTTGAACTCGCGCGCGAAAAGATGCCGCCCGCGGCAGGCGATAAAGCATTGGTCGACTCCTGGGACGATTCAAAGCTTGAGATTCTCGATGGATTTCTGTTCACATTCGTCCCGAACCCGGGAGGCGAACCCAAGTGGATTGGTGGGCGATACACCGTTGATGTCACCAAGAACCCGAAATGGATCGATGTCGATTTGCTCTTCCCTTATGGGGACGAAAAGGTCACCAAAATCTACGGATCATACGAGGTAAATGATGGGGGTCTCAAGATGGCTCTCGGCTTGTCCGGGAAACGCTCAATCCGACCACTCGACCTCAATGCGGCAAACGATGTGTTGTTCTTCGATGTGCTGGGTACTGACGCGGTTTCTGGGGGTATGACTCTCCCTTCATGGCTCCACCTCGACCATACGCAACAGTACTTCCCTCCAACAATCATTCCCAAGCCTCTCGGTATTCCCGAAGTTGAAGTCGATGAACACGTCCGCGGGTTGATAAAGGATAGCAAGTTCGATCTGGCGGAAACTTACCTTCGTGAACGCCTTGCCAACTCAAAGGGGCTGCGACAGGCTGAGCAAAAACTCTACCTCAGTATCTGTCTAGTCCAGCGTGCGAGCAACGCAACACCGCCCGAGGCGCTGAAGCTCCGAGAGGAGGCACTCTTGTTGGTAAGGCAAATAATCAAGGAGGTTGCGACAGATGGGGATGATAACAAAAACGCGAAATGGCTGCTTCTACAGGCGGAACTCCGAATCCTCCAGATACTCCAGCAGTTGGGGAAGCCCTCTGACGTGCTTCTCGAGTCTTCCCCACTCCTGGTAAAGTATCGCGGCACAGTCGATGAGTTGATTGTCTTGAGCCTGGTGTACCATGCTTTCAAGCAGAAGGAGAACATTTACAAGGCACTCGAAACACGCGACAAGATGAAGGAACTCTTCGACCGTCTCCCAGCCGCAACGTTCACCGCCACGAGCGGCGAATACTGCCGGACTTACTGGGAGAAGACTTGGTTCGCTGATGCACCCACCGTTAGACCTTGAACGGCTTCAAATCCAGACCGGTGGTTGAGCCGTATCGCCATCATCGCAACTTCTTGCCGTTCTTCGTAGAAGGTTCCGGTTGCCGGCACTCAGACTTCTGGCGTGGAACGAAGTTCACATCTCCGGGACCAAGTGACCGCCCATCCTTGGCCTGCAACGCCAGCGGCCGGACAAACTCCCCATCTTTGCGATCGACCAGGACGAACTCCTGACCTCCGGACTCAAACAGGCAGCCTTCCGCCCATTGCCACAGGGCCATCAGCACAATGTGCAGTCCCCGGCCCTTCTCGGTGAGTGCATACTCCTGGTATGTACTCCCATCAGTCGCTGGGACCATTTCCAGTATTCCGTAAGCCACCAACTTCCGCAGTCGAACGGTCAGGATGTTCTTCGCCACACCAAGGCTTTTCTGAAACTCACTGAATCGCCGCTTGCCGAGCAACGCTTCGCGGACAATCAGCAACGACCACCAGTCCCCAATCACATCCAGCGACCGGGCGATCGGACAACTCTCTCCAGCAAAGCATTTCCGCTTCATGATGTCTGCCCCCTAAAGAGAGGAGCGGGAAGGAATTTTGGCATGATTCAAGGTTGGGTGACAGTGGGTTTTGGGTTGTGCCAGAGGCTTCACTATTCGGAAGTGGAGTCATCACGCTCCGCGTGATGCATCACGCGGAGCGTGATGACTCCACTCCAGACAAAAACCTGTCACCCTAAAGCTACCTCGATCGAACCACGCCGGATTTTTTGAATTTGGTTGCAAGATGCAACCACACCTACAGTATACCTCCTCAGTTGCAAATTGCAACCATCAGTCGAACACAAGGAGTGCCAGCCATGACCGCCTTCATCCTGTTCCACACCGCCGTCAGCTTTCTAGCCGTTGGATTTGGTCTGCTGGCGTTAGTTCGCGATGCCCAGATCGACCCAAGCAATCGCCTCGGCAAGCTCTATCTCGTAACCATGCTCATCGGTTCCGTCAGTTCGTTCGGGTTCATACCCGCCCTAGGATTCACGCCCGGTCAAGTGCTGACCCTCATCACACTGTCACTCCTGTTCACTGGGACATTCACGCTCCGGGGCCAGAGACGCGGCCCGGGGTACATCCAGACCATCAGTCTGTCCGCCAGCTACCTGATGCTGATGGTGTTCGCAACGACGGAGACGCTCAAGCGGGTACCCCTCAGCCATCCTTTCGCATCCGGTCCCACCGATCCATCTCTGATTCCCGTTCATCTTGGTCTTCTGGTCGCGTTCATTCTTGGAGTGGGGTATCAAGTGTTGCAAATCCGTGCAACCAACAGGTATCTCCTCGCCGCTTACCGGCACGCAGCGTAAGGCTCATCGGTTCAGAAATAACGGGCTGTCGTGTTGGCAGCTCTTTTCTTTTCGTTCGGTTAACCCACGTTTTCAGGAGAAACGATCATGTCGAAGAAACTCGAAGGCAAGGTCGCGGTCATCACCGGGGCCAACAGTGGCATGGGTCTTGCCACAGCACAGCGGTTCGTCGCGGAGGGAGCCCATGTCGTCATCACGGGACGCCGCCAGAAGGAACTCGATGCGGCGGTGAAGTTGATCGGCAAGAACGCCACGGGCGTTCAAGGGGATGTCTCAAATCTCGCTGACCTCGACCGTCTGTACGAGGTAGTAAAGCAGAAACATGGCCACATTGATGTCCTGTTTGCCAATGCTGGAATAGGGGAGTTCGGCACTCTCGGGCAAATCACCGAAGCCCACTTCGACAAGACATTCAACATCAATGTGAAGGGGTTGCTGTTCACCGTTCAGAAGGCGCTCCCGCTATTCCGGGATGGCGGCTCGATCCTCCTCAACGCCTCAATCGTGTCGATCAAGGGATTCGAATCCTTCAGCGTCTATAGTGCCACCAAAGCGGCCGTGCGGTCCTTCGCCCGTTCCTGGACGAATGACTTGAAGGCCCGCAAGATTCGCGTCAACGCGATCAGTCCTGGCCCGATCGACACACCCATCTTCGATGGCATGGGTCAAACCAAGGAGGAGGTGGATCAGATCAAGACGGGCTTCGCAAGTGGTGTTCCACTTGGCCGGATTGGAACCTCAGACGAGATCGCGAAGGCAGCCGTGTTCCTGGCCTCAGACGATAGCAGCTTCATCACCGGGATTGAACTGTTTGTCGATGGGGGGATGGCACAGGTCTAAATAGTAGTGGAGAGTGGAGAGTCGAGAGTGAAAACCAAACACTCTCCACTCTTTTTCGAGGTGCGTCCAACCCCTCTCACCAGAGCCGAGGGTACTGCACAGAACTTAGATGACTATTGCAATGCCCTTGGTTGGTGCCGTTCTCGCTTCACACCTCGATCGATCCCCGGAAGAAGCCGCCCTTCAGCCCGCAGACTGTCATTAACATTTGCCGCTGGACAAAAGGGATGTATGGCAGCAGCGGTAGCACCCAGTCTCGCCCCCAGCCCAGGATACCCCAATCCGATTGGAAGAATGGTGCCAACAGATAGGTGATCGTGGCATAGTAGCGAACAAAGGCTCGCTGCTGGCGCTGGAATCTCCTAAAAGCGGCAACGGGAGTTGGGCATTCGCGGATCACCGCGGCAAATCGCCACGCATCCACCAGGGCCAGGTTGATCCCCTGACCTAGATGCGGGCTCATCGCGTGAGCAGCATCGCCGATCAGGAGAACCCGGTCATCGTGCCACCGACGGACGTGGATGTGTCTGTAGGTTGTGAAAAGGAACTGCTTAAAGTCGTCGATGAAGTCGAGAACGGGAACTGCTTCCGGAGCGAACTTTTGGATCTCCTGCTTGAGTGCATCGAGACCACGGGTTTTGACTCGCTCGAAATCGCGCACCGGTAAGCCCCAGTACAGACTCACCAGCCCATCGCCCAACGGGAGCAAGCCGAACAGCTTGCTGTTCCGCTTGACAATCTGGAGCAGTCTCCCGCACTTCCCCTCGGTTTCATCCCCCGAGCGCTGCTGGTTCGCTGGGTTCGTCAATGCATTCCCATCGCCAGGCGCATTCACCCAGAGCGTCCCATGATTGTATTCGGTAATCGTGGTCCGAAATCCGCTGATCCTTCGTATCCGCGATCGGGAACCATCGGCTGCAAGCACGAAGTCGAACGGACCATGCCGCCGACCATGAGCATCCACCAAAACCACATCGGTTGCCCCATCCTCGCGGCCAACAATTTCACATCCAGCACGGATGTCAACAGGCTGTGTCTTCACGAGGTCGAATAGCGCGGTAAACAGAACGCCGCGATGAACTCCGTATGAGCGAGTTCCAGGGGCGAAGTCGGCAAACCGGGTACGGATGAGAGTCCCGCCGGAGGCATGGCGGGCGTATAACTCAACGAGTGGGGCCGAATGCGAGAGTACCCGATCGAGAATGCCAAGATGTTGGAGGATGGCTTGGCCGGAACACTGGAGCAAGACCCCGGCTCCGATCGGGCCGAGTTCCCGAGTACGTTCCATCAGCGTGACTCTGTGCCCGTCGCGGGCAAGCAGATACGCCACGGTGGTTCCCGCCACTCCACTTCCAACGACACCGACCCGATACATGGGCGACTCCGGGTCGTTTTTCACCTCTCCGCACGCACGACCTCGGGTGCCGTGAAGTCCAGCGGGATCTTTTCGCCCGAAGAACCGATGACGATCTTCTTTTGCTCGTAGGTCGCTCCGTGGTCGGTCCACCGAACCATCACTTCGTACCGGAACTCTTTCCCATCTTCCAGTTCTGGGGAACTGAAGGTTCTGTCCGTGCCTGTCTGGGTCGTCCTGACGCCATCGACAAACACCTCTGCTCCGGGATGTGGCACTTTCACCGAGAGGGTCAGGTATCCGCTTGGTTTCTTCGTGTCGTTAACGCTGCCCGCATTCTTCTTACCGCTGTTCGGACCCCCCGTGCTCAAATCCGTGCCCGGTTGTGCCCAGGAATTCACTGCATAGTGTTTGTATCGCGGCGAAGCCGGGAACGGCCCGACCCAACCGTAGATGAACCCCGGACTCGAGATGTTTCGTCCCGGGTAGATGAGATCCTTGGTCGTACTCGGTTCCGGGACTGGGCTGTACACCGGAACGGGCGGTCCCCAAAGGCGGCATGGCTTATCCAAACTACACTCGCCATTCCGACCCGTGTAGCCTGGCATACCCCACGGGTAGATGACCTGTGGGCCACCACCAAGACCTGGATATTCGCACTTGGGAGCAACTCGTGGCCCATATCGCCACCCCGTGCAATGCCAGTGGCCCGGTCCAAACGCGGCCTCGGGGAACCCCGGTTCCCCTTCAGGTCGTTGAAATCGGGCATCCGGTTCTTTTATCGGAAGTGGCTTGCGCGATGCTTCGGGCTTGGTTTCGGGCAATTCGGATATCGGAGGTTGATCCCCCGCAGTGGCTTGCAGTGGTATGGGGATCGGAAGCAGATTCGCCGCGGTAGCTTGGGGTGGCAAGGAAACTGGAAGCTGGTTCGATGGTGCCGATTGGGGAACCAGAGTGCCCGGCAGAAGAGGAGTGGGCAGAGTTTGGGCAACTCCCGGTACCTGTGGGATGATCGGAAGCCCACTCTGAGCGAACCCCGGGCCGGGGAGGAACACCCCGATAACGATAAGTAATCCCAACCTAAATCTATGTTGTGTCATGATTTACCCACATTGCCCTGCCAAGGACGATCGGCTGGCTCAGGTTTTCCCGGTGGCTCACGACGCAGAGTTTTCAACCGGGAACTGAGAACGACTACCCAAACGCATCGACCCAACGGGCGGCGTGAATCGCTCGTTGGGTCGGAGTGAAGGCTGGTTCGTGGAGTTGGGTTATGGCATTGTTGGCGGAATCGGTGCAGTTGGTGCAGGTGTCGCAGGCGGCACAGATTGTGGCGTGACAGTGATCAGTTTCCTAACTGCGCCAATCCGGCCATCGAGTGTGTGCCCGGCGATCACCACCTGATAGCCCCCCTTGGCAGCTCCGAGTTGGAACGTGAGCGTTGCCTTGCCATCGCCGGGGAGGACAATCACCGGCTGCCAGAGAATCGTATCGGATATCTCGCCGTCTACTCCCTCAGCGCCTGGTCGCGGTGCTGCGTATTCGCGAACGACCAGTGGTGGAATTGTTGGGACAGCAGCCTTGACCCTGTTGTAAGCCATCATTTCGAGCTTCTGGTCGGTCTCGGCGATTTTCATCGCAGCTTGTACCCCGGAAGGCTTGCTCTGGCTTTCGGCTTGCATCACTTTCTCTTCCAGCGGAGCGCGTAACAAGTTTGCACGGTCGTCAGCATACGCTTTGGCCTTGTCAGTGGTTCTTTTAAGTGCCTCGGTTGCTGCAAACCCTTCGGCCAGCCGCCGACCAAGGGCGAACGAATGCGGGAACGTGTCTCGAGTCTGGGGCAGTTCCCAGTCCTGTATCACCTTTCTCTCGCTGCTGCTTCCATCCTTGGCGAAAAGGGGCACGATACCACCTGGAACTGCTGGCCCTTTCCCATCGGGTATGGCACCAAGCCGAGCAGCGCCACCACCAAACCCACCACCACCCAGTTTCACCTCTGGTGGCCCAGAGCGTCCGTCATTGCCGCCCCCCCCCTAGAACTCCTCCCGGCGCGATTGCCCCAGGCGGCGGCAAAAACCAGAATTCATCTTTGCTGCACCCATCATCGGTGTAGCTTGTGCGCCAGGGGAATTGCCACCAAACGCGGCGGCTGGTGCGGGACTTCCTTTTCCAGCGACAGAAGCCTGTGCCCCCGTTGTCTCACTCGGTGCCTGAGTCTTCTTGGCGATGGTTGCGCCAGCTTGTGCATGAAGTGCTGGCCACGGTTCCTGTGTATTTTTCGCGAACTCCTCATTGGCCGGATCGGCGCCCTGGGTATGTTCGGCCATGCCGAGGGCAACCACGAGGAAAGCGACTAACCCAACCGATCCGGCCGTGCCAATTCCGTAGGGAAGCCGACTGAGGGGACGAGCCAGTGCCAACGCTCCCAGCATCACTGCCAGGAGTCCGAAACCCGCGATCCCGTACCACCCCGATCCACGCAAACGCTCGACGGGTTCTGCTACTTTCTTCGCGCGCTCGGCCGCGGCCTTTGCCTCTCTTTGTGCCTGGTCTGCCACCGTTGCGAGTTCGCGAATGCGGTTATCTTCGTTCGTCTCGGCAATGGCGGCATCGTGTGCAGCCTGAGCCGCCACCAAAGCCTTTGTGGCAGCTTCATACCGCGGCAGGTATGCCTCGTTCAATTTGCGTCGTTCGCGCACACCGGGTGGCTCGGCCATAGTTTGATATTGACCGTTACAGACAAGAAGTTTCGTCTGTTCCACGGTCGGCCGATCCATGTTCACCATTGTCCGATGGGGGGCAAAAGGCGGCGGGGTCTGCTCCACAAATCGCCGCCATCCCTGAGTCGCCAGAACGAGATCGAGAGACTCGGCCGCCTTGGGAAGGTCGGTCAACAGGAAATCCGCATACTCCATCCCATCCGGGGTACTCACTTCCCCGGCCAAAAGGAAGTGAGTGGTCGCAAGACGATCTTTCTTGTCAGGGGCAACTCCCGTGTTGACCGCTGCCGCCCACAAGATCGCGGCTGTCGGCTTGCCTTTCTCATCGGTCGCGGTGACTGCCATATCCAAAGAACTGTTTGCGGTAAATGCTGCCTCTGTGGTCCCGTTGCTGTTGCCTGTGGTGGCGAATGACAGTTGCAGAGATTCGCCCGGCTTGCGGAACACCAGTCGTTCGGCGATCGCCTTGATGTCTGGCTTCGTGGTCCCCGCTGCATCCGCTTGTTCGGAG